>MDTD01111899.1_pt1 | contig 11586 bp, 8 predicted proteins | sample 811221 | NCBI WGS metagenome assembly MDTD01 (sample SAMN05326646, study PRJNA326480) | marine metagenome | isolation source: seawater | place: Pacific Ocean: South West | collected 2011
CATCAACGTGCTCTTGCCGCTGATGTTCAGCGCCTGCGTTGCCGCCGGGGTCCACCCCTTCCTGCTCGCTCTCCCAGCAACCCTCGCGGTGAGCTGCGCCTTCATGCTGCCGGTGGCCACCCCGCCCAACGCGATCCTGTTCTCCTCGGGTCGCCTGCGCGTGATGGACATGGCCCGAGCGGGGGTGCTGCTCAATCTGCTGACAGCCGTACTGGTGACCTTCTTCGCGATCTACTGGATCGCGCCCACCTGGGGCTTCGACCTCAGCACCTTCCCGGACTGGGCCCGGCCGGTGGACGCGGATCTTGGCCCGGCCGACTGATAGAATTCCAGCAATGAGGGGAGGGATCCACCCGCTCGCGAACACCTGGCGAGAGTTACTCGTCCTGGTCCTGGTGTGTGCGGCAGCTGCAGCATGCGGGACCAAGCCGGACACGTCCGCTCACGGGACAGCCGCCGAGCGCCCCGTGCACGCGTCCGCGCGCGATCGGGATTGGATCTTCGTCTCGATCGATACGCTGCGCGCGGACCATCTGCCCTTTTACGGCTACGAGCGCGAGACGGCGGGGGAGGCAGATGATCCCTTCAGTCTGGCCTGGCTCGCCGAGCAGGGCACCGTCTATGACTCGGTCTGGGCGCCGATCGGCAAGACCATGCCTTCGCTGGCGAGCTTCTGGACCGGGGAGTTTCCGCTCGAGCACGGCGCCGTGTCCAACCCGACGGTGCTCACCGTTCCGACCTGGGCCGAGAGCTTTCAAGCCCATGGCTACCGCACCCATGCGGCGGTCGCTAATCGCGCGATCAGCCGCGGTTGCGGCTTGGAGAAGGGCTTTGAGAGCTACCAGATGCTGCCCAAGGAGCTCGAGCCCAGTCTGCCGGGTGCGTTGCTCGACCGGGCCCGCCCGCACATTGACGCAGGCGAACCGCTCATGCTCTGGGCGCACTTCATGGCCCCGCATCAGCCCTACACGCCGCCCGAAGAGTTGGCCCGCCGCTTCAGCGAGCGACCGCTGACCCCGGCGGACAATGATGCGCTCTACGCCTACCACGCCCAGCCGGAGACCCTCGACGAGGCCACGCGCCAAGCGATCATTGGCCTCTACGACGGCGAAATCCTGGCTGCAGCGGGATGGGTGCAGGAGCTGCTGACCGGCTTGGATGCCGCCTACCGCGGCGCGGGGCGCGGCGGCCTGCTGGACGAGGCAACGGTGGTCTTCTTCTCGGACCACGGCGAAGAACTGGCCGAGCGGCACGGTTACTTCCTGCACGCCAAGAGCCTTTATCGCGGCGTCCTGCAGGTGCCTCTGGTTGTGGCCGGCCGAGGTGCTGCAGTGGGGCGTCAGTCCCAGCCGCGCAGCCTGCTGGATGTGCTCCCTGAATTGCTGGCCCTGGAGGCACCCGCTCGCGAAGTCTGGGCTGCTTCCTGGCAGACGGAGTACTACGCGCTGCGCGACGCACGCTGGACCTTGATTCACAATCCCACTCAGGATGGCGGCGCAGGCCCCTTCGAGCCGCCGCGCGGGGTGCCCTATCCGTATCAGTCGATCGAGCTCTACGATCGCAGCCAGGACCTCTACGAGATGGTCAACGTGGCCGAGCGTCACCCCGCTGAGGTCGAGCGCATGCTGGGGCGGATGCAGGCCTGGTACCAGGCGACTCCCCAAGGAGAAGTCACCCACATCCCGGGGGGCGATATGCGCCAGCGTCTGTACGAGCTGGGATACCTCGAGTTCGCGCACCAGGTCATCGCGCCGTGGACCGTCGAGCAGTGGAAGCAGGCGCAAGAGTAGAGGCGCCCTGGATGCGCCATGCCGCCTGGCTGGAAGGCCTGGCCTGGGCCAGTTTGGTCGGGGCGCTGCTGTGGCTGGGCGGGGACGTGGTGCGCGCCTCGTATCACGGCTATCTGCACACCACCATCGGCGAAGCGGTCCGTGCCGAAGGCCTGCGGCCCGAGAACCCGTATCACGCCGGAGAGGCTCTGCGCTACTACACGCTTTACCCCTGGCTGGGCGCCTGGCTGGGCAGCACCGGGCTGGGGGCGCTGCACGCCTTTGCCTGGCTGAACGTGCTCGCGGCGCTTCTGCTTGGCCCCGCGCTGGACGCGCTGGGGCGCGCCCTGGGGCTGAGCTGGGCAGGCCGACGCTGGGCCTTTGCCTTGACCGTCCTGGCCTTCAACGCGTGCGGCTGGCTGGGGTGGTGGTTGTTTCCTCCCGCGGATGCATCGGTCCCGGTGTTTGCCTTTGAGTCGCTCACCTTTGCGGCTCAGAGCTGGGGCTGGGACGCGCGGCTGCAAGCCTTCCTTCCGAAGTATCTGAACGTCAGCTCGTTCGCCTTGGCGCTTGTGCCGGGCCTGTGGGCGCTGGCAGCAGGCTGGCGAGCTCGCCGCGCGGGAACAGCGTGGCCTGTGCTGCTGCCCGCTGGCGTCGCCCTGGCGATCAACCCCTTGGTGGGTGGCTTTGTCGGCCTGGTCCTGCTGGCCTGGGGCATTCCCGTTCTTTTGCGCGCCGCGACGCCGGTGCGCCTGAGCTGGCTGGGTGCAGGTATGGGAGCGGTCCTGCTGGCGCTGCCCTTCCTGCTGCCGGCCTTTCAAGCTGCTCCCGACGGGCCGAGCCTGACGGGAAAGGTGCGCTTCGAACACGACGGCTGGACCAATGTGCTGGGACCCTTGCTGTTGCTGTTGCCGTTTGCCGCGCTGGGCGCAAGGACGCTGCGCAGCGAGGATCGACTGGCTTGGGCGATCCCGGTAGGCATCGCGGTCGTGGCGGCTGCCATGCTGCAGTTGCCCTGGGGCAATGAGTACAAGCTGGTGCGGATCGCGGGGATGCTGCTGGCCATTCCTGCCGGAGCTTGGCTTGCCGGGTCGAAGGCGCGCAGGGGATGGGGGCTGGGCATGTTGCTGTTGGCCGCGCCGACCACCGTGCTGGTGGCCCGGACCTATCTGGTCTGGGCGGAGCACGGGACCCCGCCAGCCTTGGTCGAGGAGGCGGGACGGCTGGCACCCCGCGATGAGCTGCGCCAACGTGCCCTGCCGCAGGCGGTGGAGACGGCGCTGCGCGACGCCCCCAGGGAAGCCATGCTTTGGATGAATCCCGTCCATCCGGGCACCGTGCAAGCGCGCGGGCTGGTGCAGGGACAGGTCTTGGCCCCGGTGCTGGCTCATGCGCTGTTTGTGGATCAGCCCCAGATTCATAACGACCGCTATCCGGACCTGGCGCTGCGCCTGGCATTGACTGTGGGAACGCGAAACCTGGAGCGCGTCTTTGGACCGCTCCGCGCGGAGCAGATGCTGGTCCAGCTGGAAGGGCGCGAGCTGCCTGGATTGTGGGAAGGTGTGAGTCGGGAGCGATGCGTGGAGGCAGTCGAGCGAGCACTTGCGACTGTGCCGGGGCGCACCTGCCTGGTGCTGACGGCCAGCGACTTCCCGCATGTCGTGCCCGCTTTGGAGCAGTGCGGAGCGGAGCGATTGGCGGAAGAAGGCGGCATCAGTCTGTGGCGCTTGACGGCGCAGGGAGGGGGGAGCCCTCCTGAGGATCCTGCTGCGGCCGGTAGCTGATCGCGCCGAGCACGTGGTGATCGTCCATCGTGGTGCTGCCCTGGCAATCAGCGAGGGTGCGCGCGACCCGCAGGCTGCGCAGATAGGCGCGGCCGCTCCAGTGGAGTTTGGCCGCAGCTTCGGTGAGGAGTGACTGCGCGGAACTGCGGATGCCCGATGCCTGGATCTGCTCGCGCGAGGCGGACCGTGCGTGCGACCACCCGGATTGCCGTTGCCGCGCCGCCTGGACCTCTTGGGCGAGTTGAAGCTGAGCTTGGGCGTCGGCGTCGGTGGGTGAGGTGGGCGGTCGTTCGAAGAGGGCGGGGTCGACGGGGCCCATTTCGACGAAGATGTCGAAGCGATCGAGCAGCGGGCCGGAAGTGCGCCGGGCATAGCGGGCCAACGCGGCGGGAGTGCACAGACAGGGGCGCTCGGGGTGCGTGGCAAAGCCACATGGGCAGGGGTTGCGTGCCGCGATGAGCAGGCTGTCGGCTGGGAAGCAGGCGCTTTCCTGGGCGCGCTCGATGCGCACTTCGCGGTCTTCGAGCGGTTGCCGTAGGCCTTCCAGGGCGGGACGCGCGAACTCGGGGAGTTCGTCGAGAAAGAGCACTCCGCCGTGGGCACGGGAGAGCTCGCCGGGACGGATCGGGCGCCCTCCGCCGAACAGCGCCTGCGGAGAGACGCTGTGATGCGGGGCGCGAAACGGAGCCTGCTGCGGCAGCTGTGGGACCGGACCGTGCAGCGACTCCAGGCAGGCGAGCGCGATAGCCTGCTGGGGATCCGGGGCGGGCAGCAAGGCAGCGACCTTGCGGGCAAGCAGGCTCTTTCCGGTGCCCGGTGGACCTTGAAGAAGCAGCGAGTGCCGCCCTGCCGCAGCCAGGATGGCGGCGTTGCGGGCATGCTCTTGACCGCGCACCTCTTCGAGGCAGGCGGCTGGCCTGCTGCCGAGAGCGCGCGCCGTGCCCGGGCGAGCCTGGACGGGCTGGGGACGCGCGTTTTGGAGTTGTTCGCGCAGCTCGCCGAGGTGGCGGGGAGCCAAGACCGAGACACCGGGGAGGAGCTGCGCTTCTTCGACGTCTTCGGGGGCGACGCAGAGAGTGGCCCCGACTCGCTGTGCCTCGCGTGCGGCGAGCAGGATGCCACGCGGGGCCGGCCGGAGCTGGCCTTCGAGATCGAGCTCGGCGACGGCAAGCAGAGGCCAGGCGGGTGCCTGAACCTGGCCGCTGGCGATGAGCACGGCGGTGGCGAGAGCCAGGTCGAGCGGAAGGCCGCGCTTGGGGAGCTGCGCAGGGACGAGGTTGAGCAGGACCTTGGACTTGGGAAAGCGGAGTTGATGTTGAGCAAATGCCGCGGGAAGGCGATCGCGCGTTTCGCGCGCGGCCGCATCGGGGAGGCCGATGAGCACGATGCGAGGCAGACCACGCTCGACCAGACACTCGACACCGAACAGCAGGGCGCTGCCGCTATGCAGACACGCGCCGAGAATGGAATGCCCCATACCTGGAAGACGCGCGAAGCGGTGAAAGGTGACGGCAAGATGGCGCTTGCCACCAAGCGGTTGCGGAGACCACCCACCAGCGAGGCCGTTCCCATGTCTGGAAGAGCCAGGCGGCATCGAGGTGGTGGTGGGGGGCGCTGGCTGCCACGACGGCGTCGGGCCGAAGGGCAGGAAGCTGTTTGCTGAGGCGGAAGAGCGCCTGCGGTTCTTGCGCGTGCAGCACGACCCAGGACCGGTCACCTTGAGAAAACAGCGTGGCGAGAGCCTGCCCGCCTGGAGCCTTGCCGAGCGCGCGCACTTGGAGACCGGAGACCTTGGCCGGAGGAGGGCTGTCTGCGTCGCGCAGAGGAATCCATGCACTGAGGAGTGCGCGCTGATCGGCGGAGAGTTGAACCCCATGCCAAGGCCCGTGCGCGCGCAGGGAAGCCAGGAGCGGTAGCAATTCGCGATCGAGCGCGCGCGCATCGAGCCTTGGCCGGGAACCGACTGGCAGGATCCAACTGCCTTCCGGAGCAGCGGCCACGACCCAGCCCGCCGCCGAGCCGAAGCGCAGGCCTTGGGACGGCGAAGCAGGAAGAACCAGAACGGTGACGAGCCACAGGCCCAGGAGCCGCGCGCGCCAGCGGGCCTGGGCGAGGACGCACGCCAGCAGGAGCGCACACCCGCAGGTGACCCAAGCGGGTGCCCAGGCCGAGGCCAGCAGCGGCGCAGCCGGCAACTGCTGCACCCAGCGCAGCGCGGAGGCTTCGACGGCAGCGCTGGCCTGCAGCAGATGCTGCGCAACCATGCCAAGACCGGGAAGCAGCGCGGCTGCACTGGCGATGAGGCGAATCGGCAGCAAGGCGGCAAACAGCGGAGTGAGCGGAATGCTCCAGGGTTCGAGGGTCGCCTGCCAGGCGTGGAGAATGGGGGCAGTCACCAGCGTGGCGGCGCAGGAAGGAAGGAGAACCCGCAGGACTGTGTTCGCTGACTTGCGGCCGGTCGCTGCAAGAAGCCCGGCGGTGGCGGAGTAGGAGAGCAGCAGGCCGAGGCCGGGCGCGGTGCCGCGCCCCACCTCGATCCACAAGGCGGAAGCCCAGAGGGACCAGGCGGGAATGCGCAGACCACGTGCGTGACAAGCATCGCGCAGGGCAAGCGCGACGCCTGCGCGCAGGACCGGTGCGGAGAAGCCAGCGGCCAGAGCAATCAGACCGAGCAGGGGCCAGCGCAGGAAAGCAAGCGGCCGCACCAGCGCACGGCGCAGCAGGCGATCCCAGATCCAGAAGTGCATCCCCGAGATGGCGAGGAGATGCAGTAGCCCGAGGGCCCGGTAGCCCTGGCGTTGCGGTGCGGGTGCCGCGCTGCTTTCGCCGAGAAGGAGAGCCCGGGCCAGCCCTGCGTGCGGAGGGGGGAGCGCATGCTGCAGTCGGTGGCTCAGCTCGCTGCGCCAGCGGTCGACGGCGAGCGTGGTGCGGGGAAGCAGACCGAGGCGGTCGGTGGCGGAGGGGGCGGCCTTCCATACCGCGTGATCCAGGGCCCAGCCCGATGCGCGCTGCGTGGCACGCGCCGTGATGGACAGGAGCGCGCCCGGGCGGATGGGGCCGTCGAAGTGGGAACGCATCCGCAGAGTCGCCCCCGCGGGCAGGCCGGGAAGGTGGTGCAGCACGATGTGGCGGGTGCCCCAGGGCGACACGGAGACCGCCTGGACACGCGCCGAGAACTGGACGGCGAGCGCAACGGGAGGAGCGGGAGCCTGGAGACCGTGCGAGATCGGCCCGGGCGGTGCCCGTGGAACCGGGCCGCGCGCCAGAGCCAGCAACACCGCCACACAGGGCAGCAGGACGCCCGCGCGCCTTGGCGAGAGGGCTGCCACCCCGGCCAGCGCTGCTGCGCCGCAAGCGAGCCCGAAGCGAGCCGAGTGGGGAGCGGCGAAGAACCCCAGCCAGGCCGCGCAGGCGACTGCCAGGAACAACCCTGCGGCCAGAACCAGGATCCGACACGCCTCTCCCATACCTGGAAGACGAGTCACCCCGCGGATGGTGACACTAGAATCCAGCCATGGCTGACCAGCCGCGTGCGCTCTATCCGGGCACTTTCGATCCGCCGACCCTCGGTCACCTCGACCTGATCCGTCGGGGCGTCGATCTGTTCGGTCCTCTGCTGGTGGCGGTCGCCAACAACAACACCAAGAAGCCGCTGTTCACGGCGGAAGAGCGCATCGCGATGATCCAGGCCGAGGTCGGAGACCTGCCAGTGACCGTCGAGTACTTCCGCGGCCTGGTGGTCGAGCACGCGCGCGAGCGCGGCATCTCGGTCATTCTGCGCGGCGTCCGTACCGTCTCGGACTTCGAGTACGAGTACCAGATGGCGATGACCAACCGCACGCTCGAACCCAAGATCGAGACCGCCTTCGTCATGCCCTCGGAGAAGTACTCCTACCTCTCCAGCCGCCTGATCAAGGAGGTCTATGCCTCGGGTGGCGAACTGCGCCGCTTCCTGCCCGAAGCGGTCCACGACCAACTCATCGAACGTCTCAGCCAGACCGCATCATGAAGCTGCTCTCCACGGATCAGGCCCCGGCCGCCATCGGTCCCTACAGCCAGGCCGTCGCGGCGCAGGGCTTCCTCTACACCAGTGGTCAGGTGGCGCTCACGCCTGCAGGCGACTTCGTTCAGGGCAGCGCAGTCGAAGAGGCGCATCAGGTCTTCGCCAACCTGGATGCGCTGCTCGCCGCCGCCGGCTGCCAGCGTGCGGACGTGGTCCGCGCCACGGTGTACCTCACCGACCTCGGCGAGTTCGCCGCGATCAATGAGGTCTACGCGGCCTACTTCGGCGAGCATCGCCCCGCCCGAGCCTGCGTCCAGGTCGCCGCGCTGCCGAAGGGCGCACAGGTCGAGATCGACTTCGTGGCTCAGCTTCCGGCCTGACGCACCCTGCGGCCGGCCAGTCGGTCGCGGGCGGCATCGGCCAGCACGTTGAGGCAGAGCAGGGTCAGCGCCAGAAAGGCCGCCGGCACACCCAGCAGCCAGCCGCTGTCCACCAGCGGGTTCATCGCGGCCAGCCCATCCGCGGCCAGGAGCCCCCAGCTGACGTGCGGGGCTTCCACGCCCAGGCCGAGAAAGCTGAGAAAGGCCTCCATCAGCACGACGCGCGGCAGCGTCAGTCCCAGCATGACCAGGGCCGAGGGCAGCAGATTGGGCAGGTAGTGACGCCGCATCAGGCCCCAGCCGCCGAGGCCCGCGGTCTGCGCCGCTTCGACGAAGGGCATCGTGCGAAGACGCAGCGCTTCGGCGCGGGCGATGCGCGCGGTCGGCAGCCAGAACAGCGCGCCGACCGCCAGGAAGAAGACGTGGATGCGCCCCAGGCCGATCGCCGCAAGCTCGCCGCGGTAGGCCTGCAGCACCGAGAGCAGGAAGACGATCACGACCGCCAGCGGGATCCCCTCAAAGAGATCAGCGAGTCGCATCAGGAAGCGATCGGTACGGCCGCCGCGCATGCCGGCGAGCGCGCCGTACGGCAGGCCGATCAGAATCGCGACCAGGCTGCCCAGGAGGCCGACCGTCAGCGAGATGCGCGCCCCGTAGATCACCCGCGCCAACAGGTCGCGGCCCTTGGCGTCGGTGCCCAGCACGGGGCCGTCGATCCAGGCCGGCGCCTGCAGCCGCGCGTCCGGGTCGATCGCGCTTGGATCGGCGAGCGGCAGCCAGGGCGCCAGCGCCGCGAGCACCGCGAGCGTAAGCAGAAAGCCGAGCGCCAGGCGGAAGGACCAGCGCTGCATCATCCCGACAGGGCCTCCACGCGTGGATCGACGCGGCTCATGGCCCAGTCGGCGAGCAGGGTGAGCAAGCCGAGCAGCGCGGTGTAGGTGACGGTGATGCCGACGGCTAGGGTGTAGTCGCGATTCAGCGCGGCCTGCACGAAGTGGGCGCCGAGGCCGGGGAGGGCAAAGACCTGCTCGATCACCAGCGAGCCCGTCAGCAGCGCGGCGCTGGTCGGCCCCAGGAAGGCCAGCAGCGGGGCCAGAGCGGGCTTGAGGATGTGGCGGCTGCGCACCCGGCTGGGGGACAGTCCGCGCGCCTGCGCCGCCCGAGGTCCCTCTCCGTCGAGCACCTCGAGCGCGGCGCTACGGGCGAGCCGGGCCAGCTGGGCCGCGGTGGGCAGACCCAGGCACAGACAGGGCAGCACGAAGGCGCGCCAGCCCACGCCGCCGGCCGGCGGAAACCAGCCCAGCCCGAAGGAGAACCAGCCGATCACGATCCCGGCGATGACGAAGTTGGGGACCGAGAGCAGCAGCGTGGACCCGGCGCGCACCAGGCTGTCGCCTAGCCCGCGCCGGGAGGATGCCGCCGCCAAGCCGGCCGGGATCCCGAGCAGCAGCGCGATCATCAGCGCGCCCAGCCCGAGGCCGATCGAGACCGGCAGCGCATCCGCCAGGATCTCGGTCACGCGCACATCGCGATAACGCAACGAGGGGCCGAAGTCACCGCGCAGCGCGCCGCCCAGCGCGCGCAGATACTGCTGGATCAGCGGCTCATCGAGGTGAAAGTCAGCGCGGAGCTGCGCTTCGACCTCAGGCGGCAGGCTGCGCGCCTCATCGAAGGGGCCGCCGCGCGCGGCGCGCAGCAGGAAAAAGGTGGCGAGGTGGACCGCCCAGAGCGTGATCGCCCAGGCGCCCAAGCGGCGAAGCAGCGCGCTCACGACGGCGGCTCCTCCGGGCTCCAGCGAACGCGGCCCCAGTCGATGTAGCCACGCAGATTGCGATGCAGGCCCTCCAGTCGCGGGTCGATCAGCTCGAGGCCGACCTCGTGGTAGAGCGGCGCGATGATCGCCTGATCCAGCAGGCGCCGCTCCGCCTCGCGCAAGAGCAGGCGGCGCGCTTCCGGCTCGCTCTCGCCGCGCGCAGCCTCGATCAGACCGTCATAGACCGCGTCGCTCCACCCGGTGCGGTTGTTGCCGCTCTCCGAATGGAAGATCTCAAGGAAGGCCAGAGGGTCGAGGTAATCGCCGATCCAGGAGGAGCGTGAGATTTGGTAATCCAGGCCGCGTTGGGCCGCCAGAAAGCTCTTCCACTCCTGGTTGATGAGCGCCACTTCCAGGTCCAGGTTCGCCAGCCACTGCGCCTGCAGAACTTCGGCGACACTGCGATTGAGCTCGCTCGAGTTGTACAGCAGCTCGAAGCGCTGTTCCCGCGCGGGCTGCGGGAGTGCCGGCGGGGCGCTCCGCCAGCGCGGCACCGGCGGAGGCTCCCAGTGCGGAGACTCGGGCGGCACCAGATGCCAGGCTGGCTGACGCACCCGTCCGAGGGATGCCGCGAGCGCATCCGGGTCGATCGCGGCGACGAAGGCGCGGCGATGCTCCAACCGGTCAAACGGCGGCTGAGTGACCTGAAAGCGCAGAAAGGTGCTGGCGAATTGCGGCTGCGGCTGAAAGGCCTCGCCGCGCTCGGCGAGCAGCGCGGGGACCGCCAGCTCGGGCGCGTTGGGGGCGTACGCCACCTCACCTGCCAGGAACAGATTGAGCGCCGTCACCTGCGAATCGACGGTCAGGAAATCGATCGCCGGGATCGCGACCTGTGCAGCATCCCAGTAGAAGGGGTTGCGCTCGACCACGATCCGATCGCGCACGCGGCGCGACACGAAGCGAAAGGGGCCGCTGCCGACCTGCTCCGGGGGGGCGTGACCGGCGATCGGCGCCAGCGCCGGAAAGGCGCACATCTCCGCGAACGAGGGCTGCGGGTGGGGAAACTCAATCTCGAGGCTGCCGCCATCGGTCGAATCGCGCGGGTCGGCAGGGGTCGTGCGGATCGTCGCGCCCTCGAGCCAGTTGGCATAAGGGGAACCCTGGCTGGGGTCGGCGAGTTGCCGCCAGCTGCGCTCGACATCCTCCACCTGCAGCGCGAGGCCGTCGGACCAGCGCAGCCCGGGGCGCAGCTCGAAGCGCCAGCGTCGGCCGCCCTCGCTGGCCTCAAAGCGCCGGGCCAGGCCGGGTTCCGGGCTCAGCGTCTGCGGATCGAGGCGGGTCAGCCCGGCGTGCATCGCCTGCAGCACGCGGGCATCCGAGATGGAGGCGGTCCGTTGCGGGTGCAGCAGGCTGACGTCATCGCCGTTGGCGACCACGAGCCCGCGCGGGGCTTCGCGGCAGGCCAGCGGCAGTACAGCCAGAAGGAACGCAAGAACCCGCAGCGTCACGCTTGAGAGGATAGCGGTGCAGAGGGCTAGAATCCTCCTGTGGCTGCCGAAGCTCTGCTCGCCGTTGAGGATCTGCGTTTGCGCGCGGGATCCCAAGACCTGGTGCGCGGCGTCAGCTTCGAGATCGCGCCCGGCGAGGCGGTCGGGCTGGTCGGCGCTTCGGGCTGCGGCAAGTCGATGACCACGCTTGCGCTGCTCGGGCTGCTGCCCGAGGGAGTCGAGCTGGTGGGTGGCGCCATCCGTTTCGGCGGTGAGGGCCTGGAAGGCATGAGCGAGCGCGCCTGGCGCAAGATCCGCGGCGCGCGCATCGGTCTGGTCTTTCAGGATCCGGCCGCGGCGCTCAACCCGGTGCTGCGGGTCGGCTTCCAGGTGGAAGAGGTGCTGGCCGC
>MDTD01173159.1_pt1 | contig 11586 bp, 13 predicted proteins | sample 811221 | NCBI WGS metagenome assembly MDTD01 (sample SAMN05326646, study PRJNA326480) | marine metagenome | isolation source: seawater | place: Pacific Ocean: South West | collected 2011
AAATAAATATTTAAAATTTAGTGGTCTTAATCTTTCAATTGAAACATTAGAAGGATTATTAAAACATAATGGTCCAATAGACCGTTTGGATTTAGTCGATAACTTGATTGGCATTAAAAGATTTAAAGGCATGATTAATTTTAATACATACCCTTCTTTAGAAGCTCAAATTTCTGCAATTTCTGATGACATAGCATATAATAATCATGATATTCAGGATGGAATTTATGCAAATTTATTTAAATTGGAGGAGTTGGTTGAAATTAGTTTTTTTAAAGATATCTACAAAAAATATAAAAATAGGATTAATGAAAAAAATTATAAAATTGCAACATATCAAATTATTCGAGACTCGATTGACTTAATGATAAAAGACTTAATTAAAAACACTAAGAGCAATCTTAAAGTTAACAAAGTAAAAAGTTTTAAAGATATCAATAAAACTAGTTTTCTAATGGTAAATTTTTCCAATAAAATTAAAGACTCAGAAAATGAAATCAAATATTTTTTAAAGACAAAAATGTATAAAAATAAAGATGTACTAAAAAAAAATAATAAAGGTAAATTAATTATTCAAAATTTATTTAAAAAAATTGAACTAGATCCAAAAAAATTTATTACAAAAGACCAACTGACAAAAAACAAATATAGAGCTATTTCAGACTTTATATCAGGTATGACCGATAGATATGCAATTAATTTAAATGAAAGTCTTTAATGAATATATTTGATCAATACTTGGATAAAATTAAACAAACTCTATTAGTTTTATCAAACAATGGAGATTTAATTTTGCCTGATTCATTAGAGGGCTTCACCGCAGAAATACCACCTCCAAAATTTGATAGTGATATCTCTACAAATATTGCAATGGTCTTATCTAAAGTAAATAAAAAATCTCCAATTGAGTTAGCTAATACTTTGTCTAAGGAGATTAAAAAAAAAGATAAATTAATTGATGAAATATTAGTAGTAAAGCCAGGTTTTATTAATATTAAGTTTAAACCAATTTTTTGGACAAACTTTATTAAAGAGATAATTCAAAATTCTAAGTCTTTTGGAATAAATACAAAAGAAGATAAAAAGAATTATTTAATAGAATTTGTTTCAGCCAATCCTACTGGACCTTTACACGTGGGTCATTGTAGAGGAGCAATTTTAGGAGATGTAATTGCAAATGTGCTGCTATTTAATAAACACAAAATAACAAAAGAATATTATGTAAATGATTATGGTAACCAGGTTATAAATTTTACAAAATCTGTTTATTTAAGGATAAGAGAAATTTCTTTTAATGAACCCTTTCCAATTAACAATGAAGATTTATATCCAGGTGATTATCTTATCGATTTTGCTAAAAATATTCTAGATTCAAACAAAAAAATTGATTTTAAAAATTTTGATAAGATATCTGACGAATTAACAACCCTATCAATAAATGAAGCCTTAAAATTGATAAAAAAAAATTTAAATAGCCTAGGTGTAAATCATGATAATTTTGTCAGTGAAAAAAAACTAGTTAAGAGTCAAGAAGTTGAAAAAGTAATTAGTTATCTTCAAAAAAATAAATTTGTTTATAAAGGAAAGATAAAAGCACCAACTGGAGAAGATAATAATAAATGGGTTGAGCGTGAACAATTACTTTTTAAATCAACTGATTTTGGAGATGATAAAGATAGAGCTTTACAAAAATCTGATGGTGCATGGACTTATTTTGCGAGTGATGTTGCTTATCATAAAAACAAATTAGATAGAAAATATGATAAATTGATTAACATTTTAGGAGCTGATCATGCTGGCTATATAAAAAGGATTTCATCTTCTGTTGAAGCCTTATCGAATTCTAAAAATAAGTTAATTTGCAAAGTAAGCCAATTAGTAAAATTAATCAAAGATAAAAAGCCTTTTAAAATGTCTAAGAGAAAAGGTGATTATATTACCGTAGATGATTTAATTAATGAAGTTGGAAAAGATGCAACAAGATTTATTATGCTAAATAGAAGTAGTGATGTTGAACTTGATTTTGATTTTGATAATGTTATTGAAAAAACAAAAGATAATCCTCTTTATTATGTTCAATATTGTTATGCACGGATAGCTTCAGTTTTTAGACATATAGATAAAGATCTCAAATCAGATATAAAAATTGACAAATATGACTTTGAATATTCCAAAGAGGAAATTAATATTTTAAAAAAAGTATCTGAATGGCCAAAATGCATAGATGTATCAAGTAAAAAACTTGAGCCTCATAGAATACCTATTTATTTATATGAACTATCTTCTCTATTCCACTCATATTGGAATTTGGGTAAAGATAACCCCGAAAAAAGATTTATAAATTCTCAAAAATCAGTTGATAAAGACAAGTTGATCTTTTTGAAAGCTGTTTCAAATGTTATTAAATCTGGAATGGATATAGTAGGTGTATCTACTCCAGACAAAATGTAATGTTCAAAGAAATTAAATACCTAATTTTTATATTTATTATAAGCCTTTTTTTGTTTTTTACTATTAAATACTATATTTCAGATTCTAATAAAAAAAATCTGTATAGGTCTTTAAATAATATAGATCAAAAAATTAACTCTTATGCTGAAAAACTTCCTGTATTAGAAGGTGATACCGACAATATAATTGAATACATTGAACAAACCAATAATGAAAAAAAGAAAAAATTTAATTTTTGGAAACTATTAGAAAATAATGAATAATCGTCGTTCATTTATAATTGGTATTAAATCCACAAAACTTCTTGCTAAAGAAAAAATTTTTCTAAAACGATATAAACCTTGGGGAATAATTTTATTTTCTAGGAATATCAAAGATATTGATCAAACTTTTAAATTAACCTTGTCAATAAAGAAAATTTTCAATGATATAAATTATCCAATATTAGTAGATCAAGAGGGTGGGAGAATAAATAGACTGAGAAACATCATTACTTTTGAAAATCTAACATCAGAATTTTTTGGAAAGAAGTACACTTCAAATTACAGAAAATTCAAATTTTTTTACAAATTATTTGTAAATAAGACGTCAGATTTATTGAAATTAATTGGAGCAAATATTAATACTGTACCAGTTTTAGATTTAAAGATGAAGGGTGCATCTAATATTATTGGAGATAGGGCCTTTTCTAGAAATCCCAAAATAGTTTCTAAAATTGGTGAACATTGTATCAAATATTTTCATGAAAATGGAATTGGTTGTGTAATTAAACATATACCTGGACATGGCTTAGCAAAAGTAGATAGCCATCATTTTACACCAGTTGTTAAAAAAAATCAAAAATACTTAAACAAAAATGATTTTTACCCTTTTAAAAATAAAAAAGCTTTTTTTGCGATGACTGCTCACGTTATTTTTGATCAAATCGATAATGTTAATACTGCTACTCACTCAAAAAAATTAATTAAGATTATTAGAAGTAAAATAGGTTTTAAAAACATTATAATTTCAGATGATTTGTCAATGAAAAGCCTTAAAGGGACAATTAAAGAAAATACAATTAAAACGTTTAAAGCTGGTTGCAATCTTGCTTTACATTGCAATGGAAATTTAAAAGAAATGAAGATAGTTGGAAAAAATTCTCCAATAATCAATAAATTTATTTTAAAAAAAACATCCCAATTTTATAAGATTTTGGGATAATATGATTTGATGATCGAAAATAATTCTGCACTGTTTAAAGTAGACATAGAAAATTTTAAAGGTTCTTTAGATGTATTATTAGATCTAGCGAAAGCTCAGAAAGTAAATTTAGAAAATATCTCTATAACGAAACTAGCTGATCAATTTCATGATTTTATCACAAATAAAGAAGATTTAAATTTAGAAATTGCCTCTGAATATTTATTAATGGCTACATGGCTTGCTTATTTGAAATCTAAATTATTATTACCAGGTACACCTGAGGAAGAATTTAAAGTTCAAGAAGTAGCTGATAAATTAAAACTTCAATTAAAAAAATTAGAATTGATAAGATTATTATCAGAACAAATGTTAAAAAGAAAAAGATTGGGGAGAGAAATAAGAACAAGAGGCATGAGATCAGGGATAAGGCCAATTTTTAATAGTGAATATAAAGTTAATTTGTTTGATTTATTGAAAACATATTCAACAATTATAATGACTAAGGATTTTCAAAAAATTAATATTCCCAAGTTACCTGTTTTTACAACTGAAGAGGGCATTAAAACTATAAAAGAATTTTTTGGCCAACTTATTAATTGGAAAAAATTAGATGAATTAATACCTAAAAATTTTAAAAATAGTTCAAAATACAACAGAACAGGAAAGGCAGGTATATTTGCAGGTTCCTTAGAACTAGTTAAAGAGGGTAATTTAAAGATAAAACAGGATAATCTTTTTGATGATATTTATATTAAGGAAAACAAATGATAAAAAAAAAGATAAAGAAAAAAAGTAATGTTATAAATTTTCCAACAAAACTTAGCTCTATAGAAAAAGAAATAGAGGGTATTGTTTTTGCTGCTGCTGAACCTTTGGATATTCAAACTATCGAAAATAAAATTTCAAAAAAAACAGATGTTCAAAAAGTTTTATTAAAATTACAATCTGAATATTCTGATCGAGGATTTAACTTAGTCTGTATTTCAAAAAAATGGTCTTTTAGAACTTCTCCAAATTTATCAAAACTAATGACACAAGAAAAAACTGTAGAAAAGAAATTATCTAGAGCTGCGATTGAGACACTAGCTATAATTGTTTATCATCAGCCTGTAACTAGAGCTGAAATTGAGGAAATTAGAGGAGTTGCTTTTGGAACTAACACTTTAGAAATATTAATGGAATTAAATTGGGTTAAGCCTGGTGGCAGGAAGAACGTTCCAGGTAAACCAATACAATATGTAACTACAGATGATTTTTTAAGTCATTTTAATTTGCAAAAATTATCAGATCTTCCCACAGTAGATGAATTGGGAGCTGCTGGTTTAATTGATAGCTCAAATATCGATAATGCAATATTTGGTACTGGAAAGTTTTATAAAGAAAGACAAGACGATAAAAAAGAGGACATTTATTCAAATATAGACGAAATGTTAAGTAGCACGCTTGAGAAGAAGGAAGATAAGTAAAAACTCACTTTTATTTTTTGAATAAAAAGGGTATAAAACTAATATTATGATGCCAAGCTTAACACAAATTGCAGTAGTAGTTATTATAGTTGTTTTATTATTTGGTAGAGGCAAAATATCTAGTTTGATGGGTGATTTGGCCAAAGGTATCAAAAGTTTCAAAAAAGGAATGGCTTCTGATGTAACTGATGATTCAGAACCTAAAAATATTTCCGAAGATAATAAAGACTCAAATAATCCTAACGATAAAGAATAAATCACATGCCTACTATTGGTTGGTTTGAGATTTTAATTGTAGTAACAATTGCCATCATTGTTCTTGGGCCTAAGGATTTTCCAATAATGTTAAAGAAAGTTGGCTCATGGATAGGCACAGCAAAAAGATATATCAATAATATACAAACCGAAGTCTCAAATATTGATGAAAACAATATAGAGAAAAAAGAAGATAAAAAAGATGAGTCCTGATGAAAAAGAAAGCGGCTTTATAAGCCATCTAGCTGAATTAAGAAAAAGATTAATTCATAGCTTTATATTTTTAATAATTTTTTTTATTGGTTGTTATTTCTTTGCTGAATATTTGTATGGTTTTTTAGTAGAACCTTTTGCAAAAGCAGTTAAAGACGATGGTTCAGATAGAAGATTAATTTTTACAGCACTCCAGGAAACATTTTTAACATATTTAAAAGTATCTTTTTTTACTGCTTTTTTCGTCACTTGTCCGTTTATATTAATGCAAATATGGAAGTTTATAGCACCAGGTCTTTATAAACACGAAAAAATTGCAATTTTACCATATTTAGTTTTAACACCAATATTATTTCTTCTAGGTGGAATGTTGGTTTATTATTTAATTATGCCTTTGGCGATAAAATTTTTTTTATCTTTTGAGAGTTCAGGCTTATCCACAAATTTACCAATCCAACTAGAGGCTAAAGTAAATGAATACTTATCATTGGTAATGAAACTTATTTTTGCTTTTGGAATTAGTTTTCAATTACCAGTAGTTTTAAGTTTATTAGCAAGAGTGGGTGTAGTTGACACTGAGTTTTTAAGAAAAAGACGAAAATATGTTATTGTAATGATATTTGCAGCTGCTGCATTCTTGACTCCTCCTGACCCTATAACTCAAATTGGTTTAGCAATCCCTTTATTAATTTTATATGAATTATCAATTTTTTCAGTAAGATTTATTGAAAAGAGAAAACTAAAAAATTCAGATGCATGATTTAAAACAAATAAGAAAAGATTATGATTCATTTAAAAAAGCATTAAAAAAAAGACCAACTGAAGTTAATTTAGATGAATTAAGAAATTTAGATGAGCAAAATAGAAACCTAATTCAAAAAAGGGAAAAATTAGAGAAAGAAAAAAAAGAAATTTCTAAATCTAAAGACAAATCTTTGTTTACAAAATCAAAAGAAATTTCAGTATCTATTGATGATATCTTGAAGGAAGAAAAAAAAATTAAATTAGATTTAGATAATCTATTATCAAATATACCTAACATACCCCATTCTGATGTCCCCGAAGGACATGATGAAAAGGATAATGTTGAAGTTATCAAATCCGGAAAAATACCATATTTTGATTTTAAACCAAAATCTCATTATGAATTAGGTGAGAAACTTGAAATGTTAGATTTTGATCTCGCAACTAAAACTACTGGATCAAGATTTGTTTTTGTTAAAGATAAATTAGCACTATTAGAAAGAGCTATTTCTAATTTTATGTTAGACATTCATGTTAATAAAAATGGTTATTTAGAAATTTCCCCACCACTATTAGCATCAGAAAATACAATGTTTGGAACAGGCCAACTTCCTAAATTTGAAAATGATCAGTTTGAAGTAAAACTTGAAGATGGTAGTGATCGAAAGTTTTTAATTCCAACAGCTGAAGTAATTTTAACAAATATTGTAAAAGATAAAATTATTGATTTAAAACATTTACCAATGAGATTTGTTGCCTCAACACCTTGTTTTAGAAAAGAGGCAGGTAGTTATGGCAAAGACACTAAAGGAATGATTAGACAACATCAATTTTATAAAGTTGAGATGGTTAGTGTAGTAGAACACAATAAATGTCTAGATGAATTAGAGAGAATGACAAATTGTGCAACTGGAATTTTGGATCTTTTAGAATTGCCTTATAGAAAAGTAATTTTATGCTCTGGTGATATGGGATTTAGTGCTGAAAAAACTTATGACATTGAAGTTTGGTTGCCCTCAGAAAATAGATATAGAGAAATTTCATCTTGTTCATCATGCGCAACTTTTCAATCAGTGAGAATGAAAGCTCGTTATAAAGATAGTAAAAAAGAAACAAAATATGCAGGTACATTAAATGGAAGTGGGTTGGCCATAGGGAGAACATTAATTGCAATTTTAGAAAATTATCAAAAAAAAGATGGCTCTATTACAATTCCAAAAGTATTGAGACCTTATATGAACAATTTAGAAAAAATTTCGCTCAAATAAAGTTGTTTTAATCTTGCAGATAGTATAAATATTCATTTTTAATTAAGGAGATTTATGGAAAGTTCAGGAATAGGCCAATTTATACCATTAATACTAATTTTTGTTATATTTTATTTTTTCTTGATAAGACCTCAACAGAAAAAAGTTAAAGAACATAAGGCTATGGTAGAAGGTCTTAAAAAAGGTGATAAAATTGTTACATCAGGTGGAATCACAGGGGTTATTACTAGAGTTATTGATAACGATAAAATTGAAGTTGAGATAGCTGATAACGTGACAGTCGAAGTTATAAGAGGTACTGGTGTGCAAAGCTTAATGAATTCTCAAGAAGTAAAAAAATAAATTTATAATAAAGTGTTATACTTTTCTAAATTGAGGATAGTGTTAATCACTTTATTTTCTTTATTTTTTATATTAATTGCTTCATCCAACCTTTTGAAATTTGAAAATAATTTATTAAGTAAAAAAATTAATCTAGGTCTTGATTTACAAGGAGGTTCTTACCTTTTATTAGAAATTGACAATACACCTGTGATTGAGCAAAAACTTCAAAATTTAACAATTACACTCAGAAATTATTTTAAAGAAAAAAACATAAAATTATCAAATCTTAAGCTTAGTGATCAAAAGTTAACTTTTACTGTAGATAACGAGTACAAACAATTAATTTTGGATGAGTTTACTGATGAAAATAGTAACATTAATCCTTACTATCCAAGATTTAAATCACATCAATTAGATATTGAAAATATAGAAGATGTTTTTAACATAGTCTTTTCAAGACAAGGGATAATAGAAATAAAAACTTCATCTCAAGATCAAGCGTTAGAAATAGTAAGAAGAAGAATAGATGAAATAGGTACCAATGAACCTAACATACTCAAAAGAGGTAATGATAGAATATTAGTAGAATTACCTGGCTTAGACGACCCAATGAGAATTAAATCTTTGCTTGGCAAAACGGCCAACTTAAACTTTAGATTTGTCACAAACAATACAGAAGACTCATTTGGTTCTGAAAAAATACAATATGAAAATAGTGATGAGGTAGCAGATGTAAGTAAAAGAATAATTTTAAGTGGTGAGAATCTTCTTGATGCTCAGCCTAGAATGAATAGTGAGACAAATGAAACAGTTGTTTCATTTACGTTGGATAGAGTGGGAGCCAAAAGATTTGGTAAAGCAACATCAACAGGCATTGGTAAACAGCTAGCTATAGTTTTGGATGGAAAAATAATTAGTGCACCGGTAATAAGAGATACAATTGCTAGTGGATCTGGTCAAATAAGTGGCGGATTTACATTTCAATCAGCTACTGACTTAGCTTTATTACTAAGATCAGGTGCTTTACCTGCACCTTTAAACATCATTGAGGAAAGAACTGTTGGTCCTGATTTAGGTAAAGATTCTATTAGAGCAGGGATAATAGCATTAATAATTGGCTTTGTTCTCGTAATTGTTTTTATTTTTATAAAATATAAAATATTTGGATTAATAACAAATTTAGCCTTAATAATAAATCTTTTTTTGTTAATCGGTGTCTTAACATTATTTGAGGCAACTTTAACTCTACCTGGTATAGCTGGAATTATTCTTACTGTTGGTATGGCTGTGGATGCTAATGTTTTAATATTTGAGCGAATTAAAGAAGAAATTAAAAATGAAAAAAATAACTTAATAGCGTTCGATAGTGGTTATACTAAATCAAGAACTGCTATCTTAGATGCAAATATAACCACCTTATTGGCTGCGATAATTTTATTTTTTATGGGGTCAGGTCCAATTAAAGGTTTCTCTCTTACTTTGGGCATAGGGATTTTTACCACTCTTTTTTCGGTGTATTTCATAGCAAGATTGCTTACAGTTTTGTATGTCTCAAAGAACAAACACAAAGAGGAATTAATTAAATGATAGCTTTTAATAAGTATTATAACAAATTTAATATTCTATCTATTTCCTTAGTAGTCATTTCTTTTTTTTTATTAGTCTTTAAGGGTTTGAATTTTGGTATAGATTTTAAAGGTGGAACTTTGATTGAATTAAGATCAACAGATAGTAAAATAAATATCTCAACACTCAGAGATAATTTAAATCAAATTAATTTAGGAGATGTTTCTGTTAAAAACTTTGGTAATGAAAGCGATTATTTAATCAAATTTGAAAATAATGAGAATAAAAATGTTATAAACGAAATAAAAAAAAATTTAGATAAATCTTTCGGAAACAATTTTGATTTTAGAAGAGTAGAAAATGTCGGTCCAAAAGTAAGTGCAGAACTTTTAAGATCAGGAATAATAGCTATATCTTTAGCTCTAGCCTTAATGTTAATCTATATTTGGATTAGATTTGAATGGCAATTTAGCTTAGGAGCAATAATGGCATTATTTCACGATGTAATAGTTACTTTAGGTTTATTTTCCTTATTAGGACTTGAGATAAACTTATCAATTATTGCAGCTGTATTAACAATAGTTGGCTATTCAATGAATGATACTGTTGTAATTTTTGACCGTGTTAGAGAAAATTTAAGAAAATATTCAGATATAAAGATTTATGAGTTAACAAATATTTCAATAAACGAAACTCTTTCTAGAACTCTAATAACTTCAATTACTACGTTGTTGGCATTATTATCAATATTTTTTTTTGGTGGGGAAATTTTAAGGGGTTTTTCTCTTGCAATGATATTTGGTGTTGTTTTCGGTACATACTCTTCAATATACATTGCTAACACAATATTAGTAAGACTCAACGTGTCACAGAAAACTATATTAAAAGATGAAAAAGATTAGTATAAGTTTTGAGCTGCTATCATTGTAAATATCATAGGTAATGATAACATTGTATTAATTCTAGATACTAACATTGCTGTTCTAGCAGATTTTACTTTTGACTCTTCGTCGCAATTTATAATTCCTAGAGCTTTTTTTTGATTTGGCCAAATTATGAACCAAACATTAAATGCCATTATAATTCCAAGCCACATACCTATTCCAATAGCAGTATGTTTTGGAATTCCAGAACTAATACTTAATGTTATTGCGTCATACAAGTACCCATTAAGCAATGCTAAGAATAAGCCTGATATAATTGTAAATAATGCAGCCCATCTAAAATAAAAAAGTGCAGCCGGCGCAATTACTTTACCAATAGCTGGTTTTAACTCATCTGGTATTTTTGACATATTTGGTATTTGAACAAAATTAAAATACCAAAGAAGACCTATCCACATTATTGCTACTGTTACATGAATAAATCTGCACAACCAACTCCAAAAAAGAGTATCAATAGCAAAACCACCATTTAAAAAAAATAATATAAGAAATAGTAGTATAGTAAGCGAAATAGAAGCATTAATCGTTTTTGATAAAGAAGAAAAAATTTTATACATATAGTAAAAATTATATATCAAAAAAAAAATTATTATAATATAATTTTACTTAAAAATACAAATATAGATAATTATGAATTTTACATTACCTAAACTAGATTACTCAAATGACGCACTATCACCAATTATGTCTGAAGAAACGTTGGATTTACATCACGGTAAACACCACCAAACCTATATTACAAATTTAAATAATTTCATAAAAGAAACTGATATGGAAAAAATGTCTTTGGAGGAAATTATTATTAAAAGTTCAAAGGATAAAACAATGGTTGGAATTTTTAATAATGCGAGTCAACACTGGAACCATAATCTTTTCTGGAAATGTATGAAACCAAACGGTGGTGGTAAATTACCCCCAAAACTTGAAAAAAGAATTATTTCAGACTTTGGAAGTATTGAACAATTTAAAAAAGATTTTAAACAAGCTGGTGTAACTCAATTTGGTTCTGGTTGGTGCTGGTTATCAATTAATAATGGAAAACTTGTTGTAACAAAAACTGCAAATGCAATTAATCCAGTTATTGAAAATATGAAACCTATTTTAGGATGTGATGTATGGGAACATTCTTATTACATTGATTATAGAAATCGTAGACCAGAGTACCTTGAT
>MDTD01017952.1_pt1 | contig 11585 bp, 23 predicted proteins | sample 811221 | NCBI WGS metagenome assembly MDTD01 (sample SAMN05326646, study PRJNA326480) | marine metagenome | isolation source: seawater | place: Pacific Ocean: South West | collected 2011
GCAACTGCATTTGGTATTTCTATTGATTCTGAGATAACTTGACCATCAGCTACACTTGTTCCTGTCCTTGTTAATGCTACATCAATAAGATCAACTGCCATTGCGTTGAGTCTTTCTGCTGCGCTAAATCTTCCTAAACTTGTTTCTGCCATTTAAATTTTTCCTTATAAAATATTATTAGGGGGCAGTTACCCACCCCCTAATATTAGTTAACTATTAAACATTGTCAATAAGACCAATGATTCTTCTGTCACCTGCTGTGTTAGAATTTCTAACTGTACAACCATAGATTGCATCTACAGTTATTAAATCAGCTAAGTAACGATGCTGATAAGACTGTTGAACTCTTGGTGCTTGTGAAGCTGCATAGTACATTGCAGATTGGTGTACTGCAAACCCTCTAAAAGCATCATCGTTATCGGCATTATCTGTATCAAAACCAGTCCAAGCTGCTATACCTTGATCTGCATCTGCTGAAACTGTAGAAGCATCTAGGTATGGGCTATTTGATAGGATTACTGGCATACCTAGAATATTTCCAACTACACCTGTTTGAGTAAAGCCTGCGCCTGCTGGTGCTGCTCCACCTCTCACGAATCCTGCGCCTGAATCTAAGTTAGCCAAACTTCCATATAATTTAGGGCCAAGGACTAAAGACCAGCCTTCCATAGAACCTGTTTCTGTTGTACATTTTTCCATAAGAGACCCAAGTAATGAGCTTGAAAGTGCTGTCCCTACATCAATAGTTCCATCTGCTGCTGCAAATGCAGTTCCAGAAGTTGTTCCATATACTGTAGTAAGGTTAGCTACAACTTTATTCATAAGGTAGTTATCAACACCTCTTGAAATAGCGTAAGCAAGCTGATCTGTATACAAGCTAAATATATTGTATGAAGACTGTGCTTTAAGCGCATCTGGAATAAATAGTGATGTCACTTTATGCTCGTTAATCTCTAATGTAGATTCAGTAGTTATCATTGAGTCACTTCCACCACCAGCAGAGTCTGATGTTGTATCAGGTGTTATTGCAGAACCCTGTGTTACTGATGATATTGGTGTTACCCCAACGTGAGGCAAGTGAATCTTATCTGCACCTACTGCATCTGCTGATAAGTCATTTGCGAGCTGAAGCATCATTGTTTTCTTTTGGAATTTATCAAGTATCGCTTGTGACCAAACTTCAGGTACAAACTCTTGACCAACTGAGCTAGCCCCTACAGCGCCAGCACCACCACTAAGAGTGTTAATATCTAGAGGATCTTCAATAGATACATTAGCCATAAGATGGTTGCCTGCATAACCATTATGCGCCCATCCTTGTATGTTATTTAATAAAAAATTCATTTTTTTCTCCTAAAAGCTATTTTTTAAAGCTTTTTAAAATGTTTTGCCAGTTAGCCTCTTTTTCACTCGCAGTCATTTCAGATAATGATTTATCCATCTTGTATCTTCTTGCACTACCTGCTACTTCTGGAGCATTTGGCTTCTGACTGTTAAGTTTACTTGTTATATATTCGAGAGTATCAAGATCAAGCGATGCTAATCTTTCCTTCTCTGTTTCAGGCACTGATTCTAATAACATATTTCTGCGATTATCTTCATACTTGTTCCACTTCTGTGCATTTGCAGTTAAACTTTCATTTTCAGAAGCAACCTTTTCGTATAAGGCTTTAAAATCTTCTTTCTCTTTTAGTTTAGCTTCTTCGGCACTAGCAAGCTTCTTCTCAAGTTCCTGTAATCGAGATTCAGCATCCTGCGACCTTTTACGATACTTCTTGCTTTCTGCTATTAATGAACTAACATCGGTCGGATTGCTATTCATTTCTGTGGTAGGTTGCTCACTAACTGTTTCGCTTACTTCCTGACTATTTTCTTGTGACATACTGCCTCCATATATAGTTTTTTTGGTTGCAAACACACAATATCTTGTATGTTTCCTATTGCGTAAGTTATATTATGTTGGGTTATAAATGCAAACATTTAATAACAATCTAAAAAAATTTAAGGATAAATGGTTTGATTTTATGGGGTATAAGCCTCATAATGGTCAAATCAAATTGCACTTTCCATCGAAGGAAGATGCAAGGTTTTTTGTCATGGTATGTGGTCGTAGGTTTGGGAAGTCAACAGCAGCAGCTATGGAGGCAACGTATTACGCATCCCAACCTGATAAGCGAATATGGCTTGTTGGACTATCCTACGATAAAGCAGACATTATGTTTAGAGAAGTTTGGAAGCGAATGGTCGTTGGTAAAGCTAATGATATAGAAAAGGCCTCAGAGAAAGAACGATATATACGCTTCAAGTGGGGTAGCGTAGTAGAAGCAAAATCAGCAGATAACCCAGATTCTTTAGTGGGGGCTGGTCTTGATCTACTTGTTATTGACGAGGCAGCTAAGGTTAAAAGAAAAATATGGGAGATGTATTTATCTCCTACCCTAGCAGATAAGAAAGATAGTAAATGTATTTTTATTACTACCCCAGAAGGATTTAATTGGATATATGACCTTTTCTTGTTAGGTCAGTCTGATAAATTATGGGAATCGCATCAAGCTCCATCGTGGGAGAATCAGTATGCGTTTCCTGAAGGAATAGATGACCCTTTTCTTATAGAGAGAAAAAGGAATATGTCTAAGGAGATGTTTGACCAAGAATTTGGTTCTGCATTTACATCGTTTGAAGGAAAAGTTTATCCTTTTGATAGAAATAAAGACGTTGGTCACTTTCCTTATAATCCTAATTATCCAACTTTCTGTTCTATTGACTTTGGATATAGGATGCCAGCAGTGGGCTGGTTTCAAACTCATAGAATAAATGGAGAGTGGCATATAAATGTTATTGACGAGATTATACATGAGAAAAATATAAAGACAGATGAGCTTATTAATAAAATTAAAAGCAAAGGATATAATACAGTTGCATACTTTGGTGACCCAGCAGGTATGCAAGCTCAAGGACAATCAGGGCTGGGAGATATAGAAATTTTTAGGAGAAATGGTATTAACGTAAGATCTGTAAGAGATAAAGCTTCAAGAAATATTGCTTCTGGAATTACTCACGTTAGAGGATTTATTGAAAATGCTAATAATAATAGATATTTGCATCTGGATAATAAATGCGTGGGACTGGCTCAAGATCTTGAAAACTATCGTTACCCAGAAGCTATTGAAAATAAAGACTTAAAACCTGACCCACTAAAAGATGGCTTTCACGACCATGGATGCGATATGTTAAGATATTTTTTTATAAACCAATTTCCAATAAAACGAAATAAATTAATTATAAGGAATAGATAATGAGTACAGTTGAAGAGATAATACAAGAATCTATAAGAGAGCTAAAGCTAGAACATTCAAAATCTAGACGTAGAGAAATATACAGACTTATAGATTATTATTCAGGAACAGAAACGCAAAAGTATATTGACAATTATTTTGATGCTGATGCCTTTAGAGAGATTCCTTTATACAGCGCTAACTTTACAAAGCGCTTTATTAATAAGATGTCTAGAATTTATAACGTGGGCGCAAAGCGTAATGTGAGTCCACAGTACAATGAGCTTACTATAAAAAAAGATTCTTGCATGAAGCATATTGAGAAGATGACTAGACTTATTGGAACTATAGCTACTCAGGTTATTTACAGAGATGGCGATATGCCACATTTTGATTACAGGCCAGTGTATTACTTTGATGTACACATGAGTGATAATCCATTTGTTCCTGCTGCGATTACTTACCCTATGCTGCATAATGTAAACGAAGTGTATGATGCTAATAAGCTAGAGTATGCGTATTGGGATGCAAATATTCATGTGCATTATGACGAGGATGGAAATATAATTAATGAATTTGAGCATGGATATGGAGTTATTCCTTTTGTATTTACACATAGAGAAAATCAGATAGACTCTTTCTTTGTAGAAGGGGCTAATGATATTGTTGATTGTAATGAGCAAGTTAATATTACAATGACTGAGTTGCAACTTGGTCTTAGATTTCAGATGTTTGGACAGCCATTTGTTACTGGAGTATATAGCGATAAAGGTATGAAGAGAACTGGTAGTGATCAAATACTTGACCTTCCTGAAGGTTCTACTTTTGGTATTGCTGCTCCACAGGGTGATATTCAGTCTGTAATAGAAAGTGTTAAGTTTCAGGTAGACCTTGTAGCACAAAACAATCACTTATATGTTCAATTTGCACAAGATGGTGGAGAAGTTCCATCAGGTATCGCACTCAAGATAAAAGACTTAGAGCGATTTGAAGATTATCAAGATGATATAGAGTTATTTAGAATGTATGAGCATGAGTTTTATCAAGTTGAGCGTGCGATTGCAGGTTATAATGGTATTAATTTACCAAACGAACTAAAGCTTGATTTTATTGAACCTGAATATCCTAAGACTGTACAAGATCAGATTCTACTTGATAATCATGCACTACAAAATAATCTAACTACACAGCCAGAGCTACTAGTAAAACAAAACAAAGATTTATCTATAGAGGAGGCAAGAGAAATTGTCAGAGCAAACAAGCAAGAAAACGAACAACAATCAATTTTTGAGAGAATACGTCAGCAAAATCAAAGACCTTCATAAAATAGATATTGACATTGATGGAGATATTAGCGAAGTTATAGTAGACCCAAAAGCGTTCGCTGAGAAGATAGCTAATAAAATATTACTTCAGAATATAGATAGAATAAAAAAAGCACGAAAACTAGGAGAAGAATTTGGCGAAGCCATTATATAAAGTAACATTTACTTCTAACTTTAGATTTTCTAAATTATTTAGCCAGATAGATGACATACTTGGTAAAAGCAATGAGTCTGTTATTGATGGACTTGCTCAAATGACTAAAAGAAATATAACTGAGGGTAAACTTAGAGGTTTATCTCAGAACACATTAGAACTTAGAAGAAGAGGGTTATCAACCTTTAATTCTTATGATAGCCCAGGTCAAGGGATGAACTCTTTGACTCCTACAAGCAGAACTACGCCACTGCATTATACTGGCAACTTATTAAACTCTATAAAACCAACTAAAGATGGAATTGAAATGCTTGAGTATGGTGTTGAACATCATAAAGGGTTTAAAACGCCTGAAAATAGAAATGTTATGCCTAGAAAGTTCATAGCAGGAGCTGATGATTTAAAAAGAGACAAAGAAGGCTTAGAAAAGATACAGGATGATTTAGTTAATAAAATGAATAGAGCGATGATGAAAAGGTCTCAATAATGGCTGAACAATACGAAACCCTGGAGGAATTTTTAGATGCCGAAGAAATCGAACAACAAGACGAAGACACCCTTCTCTGGGTCGCACTCGGACTTGCTTATGGAATTGATGTATTTGCTTCAAGAATTGAACGAGAGATTGCTGTTCTCAGAGGATCAGGAGTCGGAGATAGAGCAATTATCCAAATACTGTCCGATGATCTTAGGACTGGAGGACGAATTTTTGGAGAGTTCAGAAATACCATTAAGCGTGGAATTGTTGGAGGTATTATGCAAGGTTTCAGGGTCGGACAAGACAATATTTATGGGGATAACGTAATGATGCGTTGGGTTTCTGTTGGAAGCCCTAAAATATGTGGTGATTGCGCTTCTAGGATTGGTCAAATCGATACTTGGGAGAACTGGCAAGCTGCTGGTTTACCTGCAAGTGGGTTTTCAGTCTGTAAAGAGAACTGCTATTGCCAACTTATACCAGAAGATATACCTATTGACGACAAAGTTATAGTTCAGGGCGTTGGTGGGATAGAATCTAGTAGGTAATTACTTATACTTTTCAATAATAGGCTTAATTTCAGCCCACATTTTATCATCTTTCTTCGATTTAGTGGTTTTTACCATCAAATCACCTATAAATAACAAAAATTCAGTACTACCCTTCTTTAGAATCCACTTTATTATCAGCGCTTGTATCATTTTGTGCCTTTTTCTTTATTTTTTCATTTAAATCGATTATATGCTTCTGAAAATCAGCAGATAAACCTCTCCACTCTATATAACTTGCAAATAAGCTGTTTATATTCTGGATTTGGCCTGTAAGCCATCTTAATTGCTGATCTCTTTCTTTATTTGTTAATTTCGGCATTGTTTTTCCTTTTTTTATGAGACTTGGGAAGGTTTGCACCAAATTATAACGCTCCTGTTAACAATTTGCCCTCCCCTTATCTCTTTTCGACTAGAAAGCATCTCTGCTTACCTATATTTTTACCAAAGGCTTTGTTTCGCTCTTTTATATCGCTTTTTATAGTATTCTGTCACGCATTTTTTGCACCTACTCTTGTTTGCACCATAATCTTTAGGTTTTTTTATCTCTTTACACGCATTACACTCAATTCCACCATTTTTAAACCTACTTTTGTGCTTTTTCTCTTGCCAGAGGTCATATCCACTTTTCATAACATCCATTGCATCTCACTCCAGTATTTTTTCCTGTAATGTGCCTTAATGCGATTATCCTTTTTTCTTTTTGGTCTTAAAATCTTTTTGCCTTTAATGTTTGTATAAAAATCATCTTCATCCCAGTCACATAGAGCGTGGTATCTTTGATTTCCAACTAAATTAGGGTGATTGCAATTATATACTTCCTCTACAGGCTGCATAATCAATAAAAAAAGTAAGTAATTACTTGCAACGTCTATCATTTCTTCTTTGCCCTCTTTGCTTCAAGCTCTGCTGTTTTTACCTTCTTTATCCACTCCTTTTTTTGCGCTTTTGTTGGTCGGCCATTAGGTAAAACGTCTACACCTACAGCTTTAGCACGCTTTTTCCAGTGATACATTCTATTTCTATTCACTTTGCGCCTATGCTTATGCTTTTCTCTTTTAATCGTAGTATATTCAGTCCTGGTGCGCTCTTCTTGGTCTTCAATCTTACGCTCTGGAAGCTCTATATCTGGCATCTCTGGAATATCTTCCACAATATCTTGTACCTCAGCATCTACAAATTCTACAGGCGTTTTATCTGCTTTTAAAAACTTCTCAAAAGGACTATCAATCGTTACGTTTATATTTTTCACAAGTTTTCCACTATGCTCCAAGACTAAACGTGCAGCTTGGACATTTCCTGCCTTTGCTTCCCTAACCATAGACTTCAAAACAGCAGGTATATCTGATCCAAATTCAATCATATAAAGCTCATAAACCATATCTACGAAGTTTGGGTCTCTGCGCCAATGTTGTACTGTTGTAGGGGCAACTTTAAGCGTTGTAGCTATCTCTTTTACAGTCATTTCAGGATTAAATGCCATCATTTCAGCAGCCTTTTGTCTTTCTTTTATTTTGGCAAGCTTATTCATTATTCTAATATATACAACCTTTGACCTTATTTTCAAATTTTTTTTTATAGCACCGAATTGACCTTTTAAATCCTACTTTGTGTGGGATGGGAGCTGTTAAGAGCGACTTTGGAACATACGCTCATAGGGGGTTATATTTATTTCTGATAACATACAATATGTTAACTAATTTCAAGGGGGTTCACGTCGGGAAATATAAAGTATTACTTTAAATGATAGATATTGACCACTAGATATAGTGGTTGTAATTGATTAATTGACCTTGTAATGAATTAAGCGCGCGCAAGCTGAGCCGATAACCAACCATTTATAATGTAAGTAAGTACTTACATATCTACAACAATAACAAAATATATATATAAATAATTATTTACTATGATAAATAAAAAGTTTACATTAATGCTTGCAATTATCATTTAATCTAAATAAATTAATGATGTTACTAATCAATTAAATAAGGATACTATTCAATGTCAAATAAAATAATAACTAAAAAAGAAATAGAATTAAAAGAAAAGAACGATAAACTAAACATGTACATCTTAAAGCTTGAAAAAAAGATAATTGATCTAAAAATGGAACTAGATCCAGACTTTCAACCAGATGTAAGAATTTTTTAATCATAATTAAATAAAAAGGATATGGACATGACTAAAAAAGAACTATTACAAAATATAGGTGGAATTTCTCAAACTTCAAAAATGCCTTCAGGCTCTTGGAGTTTATCAGCATTTTGGTGCAATACTGGTAGCAAACTAAATAAAATAAAAGGATCTTCTTGTTTTGGCTGTTATGCTTTAAAAGGTAACTACATCAGATACAAGGATCACATGATCAAAAGCTATGAAAAGAAATTAAATGCATACAACAGCAATACAAAATTATTCATTGAATCATTTATTAAATACTTAAATAGATTCGAAAAAAGTGGGTATTTTAGGTGGTTCGATAGTGGTGACTTGCAAAGCTACAAAATGCTTTTAACTATTGTAGAAATAGCCAAAAAAACCCCAAAAATTAAACATTGGCTACCAACTAAAGAATATACTTTAATTACTAGATATCATAAAGAATTCGGAAACTTTCCAAAAAATTTATGTGTGCGTGTATCTGCCCCAATGCTAGATACAAAAATTAAAGGCTTTGAAAATACATCAAGTATTAAAAAAGATAGTGAATTAAAAGTTAATTGTAAATCATTTAAGCAAGAAGGTCAATGCTTGGATTGTCGCATGTGTTGGAATAAATCAATAAAAGATATAACATACAAATATCATTAAAAAAAGGGGTTTAAATATGTTAGGACTAGAATACTCAAATCAATCTTATTACGATAAAAAAGGCAAGTTAAGACATAGAATTAGCTTTGTTAATTATGATCATTTTTCAAAAGTTTTGAAACGTAAAAAAGAACTTGGTTTAATTAAGTAACTTTCACAAATAAGGATTTAAAAGCATGATTTTAAGCATAATTTTGTTGCTGTGCTGTGTCATACTCATAAAGTACAAAATATCACAAAAATAAGGAACTTTAAGCAATGGAAAACATCATCATCGGATCAATTAACTTTGTAGTGTTGATAGTATGGATATTATTGATCCTTTTTACAGATTTTGAAATATAAATTTAATTAATAAAAGTGAGTACTCACTCACAAAAAAGGATAAAAAATGAACGATTTTTTTGAAATTTTCAAGCTATTTTTAGCTTTGATTATATTTATAACCTCCATTTGGATCTTGTTATATTTTTTACTTGAGTTTTGATTATAATTATATTTTGGATTTGCATTTTAATAATAAAAAAAGATAAAGGAGAAAGTAAAATGGGTAAAATTACACATTGGACTATAAAAATAACTTGGGATAATGGTAAAGAAGAATTTTTATCTGATATTCCAAATTGGGTTGCTAATAACGTAGATGAGCATTTAGATAGCTTAGAAAATGAAGAGGAGATAGAATAATGAATAAATATCGTAAAAATCTAACAAAAGCAAAGGCAGTAATGAATTTAATATCTGATAACTATCTATATAGGAATTTTTATAAAGGTGGTAATGGGTGTTTTTCTTATGCTGATTATAAATATACTGAGGATGATAATTATATTTTTGAGATCAATTTTGGTCAGCAAGATGATTGCTATAATACAAGCTATAAAATTCTCGTATCTGTACCTATAAATCAAGATTTTAATTCTAAAAAGATTGATTTTGAGGAGGTTGTATAATGGAAAAAATATTACAAGAGTTAAAAGCAACCTTGAAGATTGAAGAAGAAAGTATGAATAAAGCTGATGGAATGTCTGATTGGGATAATTATCACCAATATCTAGGATGGGTTGAGGCTTTAGAATATGCTATTGGAGTAATTCAGAATCCAATATATAGGGAGGGCAAATAATGGAATGCACTTACTGCGATCGTGAAAATTTACCCACCTATTATATTATTGACTTGGATTCGGGTCAAGAGATAGCGTGTGAAGGATGTAATGATTATTTATATAAACAATGTAATAAAGAGGAGGATTAATTATAATTATAACTTGCTTTTATATCTATCCCCTTAGATTAGAGCTAAGAGTAAGCATAGAGTCTCCTATCCCTAGCAAAATTATAAGCTAGGGTGGAGTCTATGCATTTATCTATCCCCTTGAGTTATCGCTTGTCGGATATGCATAAAAATTATAAATCTTACTATAATTTTCGCTCTAATTCCATTTTCGGTAGTAAGCTACCTATCAGATCAAGTTTAGAGTTCGTCTTTGATTGTGGCTATACTGAAATCCCTTTTTGTAACCACTTTTATAATAACCTTATGCAAAAAGTACATAGTTGTCAAACCATAAGGGTTTATATTATAAGGCATCTAATTATATTTTGCAAGTCAATTCCTGGATTTTCATTATATTTCTCGTCTGAATTCCTAGTTTGTTATATTTTTTGTTTGCATTTGGTAAACATTTAATTTTATATTTAAAGTATGAAACTAAAACATTTTAATTATACAAAGCTAAAAGAAAAGATAAAAGAGTCTGGACTTAAATCTAAGTTTATAGCAGATAAGTTAGGCTTTCACCGAATAACATTAACCTTTTATTGTACTGGAAGACGTAATCCTTCGCACGAAACATTAAAACATATAGCAAGGTTATGTCATTGTAAACTAAGGGATTTTTATGACACAGAAGAAGAATACCAAGAGAAAACCAGAGAACATTAAAACAATCGTTAAGAATTATAATGAGAACGTGGATTTGAAGCGACATGATCTATCTAATGGCAGATGGTACGAATCTAAGGGTAAGTATTATATTTCAGTTACGAGTTTTGATTCTATCGTTTCTAAGGGCGAACATTATGATAATTGGCTAATGACTAATGGATTTGATGCAATTAATATTAGAGATGAGAAGGCTTTAATTGGTACAATAGTACACGCTTATATTGATATGCTTGTTGAAGGCGAGGATATTGATATACGTCAAGGCTTTAACTATAATGGTAAGCATTATAATTTTGGGTACAATTCTGATGAAGAATAATACACTTATATTTTCTAACTATCGAAATTTTATGGCTAAGAAAAAAGAGCTAGATAATACGTTAAGATCATATACACAAAAAACAAAAAGATATGCAGTGGAATTTGTAGAAGACGTTATTGATAGCGATGATCCTGGATTTATTATGGGAAGACTTGATAAGCGACCAGTTAACTTTTTTACTAAATTATATTATATAACATACAAAGGGATAAGGATACTACCACATGATACCAAGTAATCAGATAAATAAAAGACTAATGGGTTTTATGAAATTTTGGGAAGATTATAAACCTATCGCATTTGCATCAGAAATTCAGCTACATCACAAAGATATACCATTTTGTGGTACTGCTGACTTTGTAGGTATGATAACAAATCCAAAGACTAATAAGTCTGATATAACCTTAGTTGATTATAAAACTGGCTTGAATTACCCTGTACATCAGATTCAGTTATCAGCGTATGCAATGATATGGAATAAATTATTTCCAAAGTATCCAATAACGAAAGTTGCGTGTTTGCATCTTAAAAGCACTTGGATTAAATCACCGACCTATACTCTTAAATATTATGATATTGATTATGATTTGGTTAAGAATTGCTATGATTTATGGAAGTGGCACAACTCTAGCACTAAAGGGGATGAACCTACACCACGATTTAAAAAAGAATTTCAAACTAAGTTTAGTTTAAAGAAGAGTAAATAATGAGTAACGAATTTA
>MDTD01047954.1_pt1 | contig 11583 bp, 14 predicted proteins | sample 811221 | NCBI WGS metagenome assembly MDTD01 (sample SAMN05326646, study PRJNA326480) | marine metagenome | isolation source: seawater | place: Pacific Ocean: South West | collected 2011
ATAATTAAATGAGCACTGAACAGATAATGTCTGCAATTTTTTTAATTGCAGTGTTAGTTTTAATCTTACCAAGTTTTTTATCTAGTAATAATAAAATAAAGGATTTTTTAAAGAATTTATCTATTTGGACTATAATTACTTTGGTTATTATTGTAATCATTTACATTATAGGCGGATGAAAAAAATCAATTTATCAATCACTGGCTGTATGGGAAGAATGGGCCAGCAAATAATTAAATCTTCTAATAAGAGAAAAGAATTTAAATTAATTTCTCTAACAGAGAGTAGAACTATTAACAAAAAAATTTCAGGAATTAAGCCAAGCTTAAATAATATTAGTTCATTTAAAAACACTGACGTTATAATAGACTTCTCTGTTCCAAAATGTACTTTACAAGTTTTAAAATTAGCCTCAAAATTGAATAAAAGAGTAGTTATAGGAACAACGGGTTTTAATAAAAAAGAAGAACTTTTAATTAAAAAATTTTCAAAAAAAATTCCAATTCTTAAAGCTGGAAATATGAGTTTAGGTGTGAATTTATTAATGTACTTAACTGAAATTGCTTCAAAATCTCTAGGTAATAATTTTTTAAGCAAGGTTTACGAAGTTCATCATAAACATAAGATTGATTATCCATCAGGAACGGCTTTAATGCTTGGAAAGGGAATAGCTAATGGTAAAAATAAAAATTTATTTAATATAATTGGAAGAAAATTCCTTAATAAAAAACAATTTCCATTTTCAAAAAAAATAAACTTTAATTCAATTAGAAAAGGTGAGGTAATAGGAGAACATGAAGTAAGTTTTTCTAGTGGGAAAGAAATTATTAAATTAAATCATGAATCTTTTGATAGGGCTTTATATTCCGAAGGTGCGCTTACAGCTGCAAAATGGTTAATCAAAAAAAGGGCTGGGCTTTATTCAATGAGGGATTTACTCAATTTCAAGTGAATAATAAAGAAAAGGCTAAAGTAATTCAAAAAATATTGAATAAAACTTATCCTAAAATACCAATACCCCTAAATTATAAAAATAAATTTACATTACTAGTTTCAGTTTTGCTTTCCGCTCAATGCACAGACGTAAATGTAAATAATGTTACAAAAGATATTTATCCAAAATATTATAAACCTGAACACTTTGTCAAACTTGGAAGAAAAAAGATTGAAAGATTAATAAAACGAATAGGAATTTTTAGAGTTAAAGCAAAGAGTATTTTTTATTTATCAAAAACATTAGTAGAAAAATTTAATTGTAAGGTACCTAAAACCTATGAGGAATTAGAAAAACTGCCTGGTGTAGGTCACAAAACAGCCAGTGTAGTAATGTCTCAAGGTTTTGGTTTTCCTGCATTTCCTGTAGATACTCACATTCATAGATTGGCACAAAGATGGGGCCTGACTAACGGTAAAAATGTTATACAAACCGAAAAAGATTTAAAAGATATTTTTCCAAAAAAAAATTGGAATAAACTACATCTACAGATAATTTGGTATGGCAGAGAATACTGTAAAGCTCGAGATTGTTTTGGAATTACTTGTAAAATTTGTAAAAGCTGTTATCCAAATAGAAAAAAACCCTTTAAAACAAAAAAACCTTAATTGATGAAAGTTTTAGGAATAGGTAACGCAATTGTTGATGTAATTTGTAAAGTTGATGACAACTTTATTATACAAAACAACTTAACAAAAAGCACAATGAAACTAGTAGATGAGGTTGAATTTAAAAAACTTTTATCTACACTTAGAATTGAAGAAACTGTTTCTGGTGGCTCTGTTGCAAACTCAATAGTTGGTCTCTCGCAACTTGGAAGCAAAGTTGGTTTTATAGGAAAAGTAAGTGATGATGATTTAGGCAACAAATACGAAGAGGGTTTAAAAAAAGAGAGTGTAAAATACTTTTATTCAAAAAAGAAAGAGGTAATTCCAACTGGTACTTGTTTAATATTGATAACGCCTGACTCTGAAAGAACTATGATAACTTTTCTTGGAACTGCAGGAAAAATTAATGAAAATGATATTGATGCTAATGCAGTTAAAAATAGTGAAATCTTATTTTTAGAGGGATATCTTTGGGATGAAGGTGAACCAAAGAAAGCTTTTGAAAAGGCAATTAATAATTCAAATAAAGTTGCTATGTCATTATCAGACCTATTTTGTGTCGAGCGACATAAACCTCATTTCTTGGATCTAGTAAAAAATAAATTAGATATTACTTTTGCAAATGAACAAGAGATTATGTCATTATTTAATGTGAAAAAATTTGAAGATGCAATTGATTTTGCAAAAAAAATAAACAAATTACTTGTTATTACTCGTGGAGAAAAAGGAGCTATAGCAATTAATAATGATGAAATTACAGAGTGTCCTGCAAAAAAAAATCTTAAAATCAAAGATCTAACTGGTGCAGGGGATTTATTTGCTGGAGGTTTTTTACACAGCTTTATTAATAATAAATCGATAAAAGAAAGTCTACAAAATGGAACTAATATGTCCTCAAAAGTTATTGAAATTATTGGCGCTAGATTGAATAAATAATTTATTTTTTTTTCCTTTTAAAGCTGCCTTTCCCTTTTTTTGGTTTTACAATTCTTTTTCTGTACTTAGTTGTGAACAAATCTTTTGCGAATTTATTTCTTTTTTTCACAAAGAATAACCGTTCTTAGTATTAATTATAAAATTTTCATCAGAAAACTTATCATTTATTTTTTTTCTTAATCTATAAATATGTGTCTCAACAGTATGAGTATCAGCTTCCGAAGAATAGTTCCAAACAGATGAAAGTATTTTATCTTTTGAGATAGGTTTTTTATTATTTAAAAACAGCTCTAGTAACTGTACTTCTTTCTCTGTAAGAATAATTTCATTTTCGTTTTTTAATAATTTTTTTTCATTTTTATTTAATAGATAGTTTTTTATCTCTATTGATGAGTTTTTATTAAATGTTTTTTTTGCGGCAACATTTTCTACAACAGCATTAATTTCTTTCAAAGAAGAAGGTATTTCCAAAAAAGCATCAAATTTATTAGATAAATTTTTTTTATTTGAAATGCAGACTTTTAAACAATGAGAATTGTTAATAATTTTTTTATCATCTTTATCGTTCAAAGCTTCTTCGTGAAATAAAATGACATCAAAATCAGAGGAATTTTTTTCTTTAATAGAATTGAACTTTAAAAAAGGTTTTAGTTCATTTAGAGTAGTAGAAAATGATACAGGGCCTAAAATTAAAACTCTTAATTGATGCATATATTAATAAATAAAAATTACCTTACTTATAATAAATTAAAAGTAAAATGTACGATAGGTAAAAAAGGAATTGGTTATAAAAAAAAAGAAGGTGATTTAATTACGCCAATTGGACAATTTAAAATTAAATATATTTTATATAGGAAAGATAGAGTAAAAATCTCAACAAAATTAAAAAAAAGGGTTATTAGAAAAAATATGGGTTGGTGTGATGATCCGAAATCAAGCCGTTATAATAAACTTATTAAATTACCTTATGATTACAACCATGAAAAACTTTATAAAAATGAAAACATTTATGATATCGTTTTAGTTCTTAATTATAATATGAGTCCAGTAAAGAAAAATAAAGGTAGTGCTATTTTTATTCACGTTGCAAAAAATAATTTTAAAAGAACTGAGGGCTGTGTTGCTATAAAAAAACTAAGCTTGATTAAACTCATAAAAAAGATAAGTCCAAATACAAAAGTTAAGATCTATGCCCAAAAATAGAGCTTCCAACTCTTATAAATGTTGCTCCATGTCTTATGGCTTCCATGTAATCAGAAGACATGCCCATACTTAAATCTTGTAAGGCAAGGGATTTATTTAATTCGTTTAGAGATTTAAAATATTTTTCGGGATCATTATCGTTTGGTGGAATAACCATAAGTCCAAGAATATTTAAATTAATTTCATTCCTACAATAATTATAAAATGGATCTAGCTCACCAACAGGTATGCCAGATTTTTGTATTTCATTACCTATATTTACCTGAATAAAATAATTTAGATTTTTGTTTAAATTTGTTTGATGTTTAGCAAGGGCATCTGCTAATTTTTGATTGTCGAGAGAATGAATGTAATCAAATAGTTTAACTGCATCCTTAGCCTTGTTGCTTTGAAGTTTGCCTATCATGTGCAATTTTAAATTTTGATTTCTATTTTTCATTACTGACCACTTTGCATCAGCTTCTTGAACTTTATTTTCACCAAAGTGTATATGCCCATGATCAATTAATGGTTTTATATGTTCTAAAGGGAAAGTTTTGCTTACAGCTATTATATTGACTTTTTGCTCTGGTTTTATTGTTGCAATATTCGAATTTATTTTTTTATATCTTTCTACTATTGTGTTCATATGTTTATTTTAAAAAAAAAATATTATTTAATAATTGAAAATATCAAAGATATAAATTTAAAAAACATAAAAAAACGTAATAAATTTGTAATTATTTATAGAAATATCAAGAATTTAGATAAAGTAGAAAACTTATTAAAATTTAGAAGAAGTTGTAAATTAAAATCAATAGAATTTTATGTTGCAAATAATATAAATCTAGCTGTCAAATTAAGCTCTGATGGTATCTATCTGTCATCACATAACAAATCGCTAAAGTCACTATCAAGAAAAAAAAGAAATTTTAAAATAATTGGTTCAGCACACTCAAACAAAGAAATATTTATGAAAACTCAACAAGGATGTGAAAAAATTATTTTTTCTAAATTATTTCAAGTAGATTACGACAAAAAGGCTTCATTTCTCGGTTTAATTAAATTTAACAATTTTTTAAGAAATAATAAAAAATTAATTCCTTTAGGAGGAATCAACTCATCTAACCTTAACAAACTAAGAATTATTATGTCTGAGGGTTTTGCTTTAAAATCGGAGATAAAAAAAAAGCCGACTATTTCTAGCCGGCTTTTTTAAATAAGATTTACTAACTAATTAAAACGCTACAGAGATACCAAGTGTTCTTGTATCGTCTGTACTGTCAGCAGTCCAGTTATCATTATCAGTCTGCGCATCTTGGAAACCAATAGTCATACCACCCATTGTGTAACCAATGTTGATAGCTGTAGTTTCTTGATTAGGCTGACCTGTTCCACCATTACTCGTGTGAATGTAAGAATCATAAGTGTTGTATGATAAAGATAAGTTATCGTTTACTGCGTAAGCAATACCGATTACTTCATCTTTGTACCATACTGCATCTGTTGTTCCACTTGTTCCAGACTCACCTTCGTTGTGTACTTTCTTTTGATAACCTAACTTAAAGTTACCAATGTTGTAAGTAAGTGCAGCTGTTACATCGAATGCATCATCTGCGTTTACGATTGTAGTAGCTTCTTTTTCTGCAACACCTGTTGTTAATGTAGCACCATCTAAGTAAGAACCAATTACAGGTAAGTCACCCATATTAGTTTTTAAAGATACTGAATAAGCAGATCCTGTGCTTCCACTTGCGTCACCTGAACTTGCGTTGTCTGATGACTTAGTACCGTCAATTTTTGGATAGTACTTGTAGTTTAACGCACCTAAGATTGGTAAAGATACTTTTGCACCAATACCAAATTGACCGGCACTGTCACCGATATCATTAGATGTGTATGTACCAGAACCTGAACCATTTGCTTCTTCATAAGCTGAAGGAGTAATGTCATCGATTGCATCTACTGGATCACTGTCAGAACCAATGTAAATGTCAGCTAGTCCGCCTACACCACCAAACATAATTTGTGAGTTACCGTAACCTAAATTGTCACTAGTATCTTGCATTACAGAAACTGTAATACCGTTATCTAGTTCAGTAGAACCAGCGAATTTTAATTCTCTGTCCATACCTAATGGGTTACCAGTAGTTTTATCACCTTGTGAGTGATAAGTTGCTTCCATGTTACCTGTTACAGTTAATTCACCAGCGTGAGCTGTTGAGATTGCGAACAAGAAAGAAAGAGCAACTAATATTTTAGTTATTTTCATAATATTCCTTATTGTTATTATTTAAACACTCAAGTTTTAAACTAAGTAACGTTTAATTTGTGTTTTAAAGCTCAATTTATCTTATTTTTGTTTATACTGTTGTATTTTTGTCACTACAAAGAATCCTTGATTTTATTGTCTTTTATTAAGCAAATAGCATATTACTATCAATATTTTTCTTAAAATATGCTAAATCTTATAATTAAGTGTAAATTTATGAAATTTTTAAACATTTTAACCATTATATCTGTGGTTTTTTTAACCTCATGTTCAATTCCTCAATGGGCAAAACCAGAAAAAGTAAAAAGTAATGCTCCTATTAATGCAAAAGAGAGGGCAAGGCAAAATGTAACTGAAGGCAGAGGGATAAGTATTGCTGGAGCTTTAAAGCGTGGATCAACAAACTATGAATTTAGTACATCTAATCCTTTGTGGAGAGCATCCCTTGAAATTATAGATTTCATACCTTTAACTACAGTAGATTATTCAGGTGGCATCATAATTACAGATTGGTACAGTGATGGTCAAAACTTTGATGAGTCAATAAAAATTACCTTAAGATTTTTATCTAATGAAATTAGATCTGATAGTATCAAAATTATTGTTCATAACAAAAAATGTAAGACGACACAAAATTGTGCTGTAAATGAAATTGATTCTAATATTAAGATGGAACTTCGACAATCTATTTTGAGAAATGCTTCATTATTAGAAAAAAAATCCAAAGAAAAAAAGAAAAAATAACAAATTTTAATGGAACGATATAACTTTCAAACAATTGAGAGAAAATGGCGTAATAATCCTTCATTTAATTCTGTTGAAAATAAAAAAGCAAAAAAAAAATATTATTGTTTAGAAATGTTTCCATACCCATCAGGTAAAATTCACATGGGTCACGTTCGAAACTATACAATCGGTGATGTAATTGCACGATACAAATTTTTGAATAATTTTAACGTATTACATCCTATGGGTTGGGATGCCTTTGGTCTTCCAGCAGAAAACGCATCAAAGCAAAATAACTTACATCCAAAAAAGTGGACTTTAGAAAATATATCAACCATGAAAAATCAGTTGAAATTATTAGGTTTATCTATTGATTGGGATAGAGAAATTTCAACTTGTGATAAAGAATACTATAAACACCAGCAAGAGTTATTTATTGATTTTTATAATAATGGTCTGGTCTCAAGGAAAGAAACTTATGTTAATTGGGATCCTGTAGAAAATACAGTGCTTGCAAATGAACAGGTTATCAATGGTAGAGGCTGGAGATCAAATGCTATAGTTGAAAGAAAGAAACTCTCTCAGTGGTTTTTTAACATTACAAAATTTTCGGATAAACTACTTAATGAATTAGATAATTTAAATGGTTGGCCAAATAAAGTTAAGTTAATGCAAAAAAATTGGATAGGTAAATCTTTTGGCTGTGAAATTAATTTCCTAATTCACAATTCAAAAGAACTATTAAAAGTATTTACAACAAGACCTGATACAATTTTTGGGGCTAGTTTTATCGCGTTGTCCGTTGACCATCCCATAAGCAAAAAATTCTTAAATAATGAGAGATTTTTAAAATTTAAAAATGAATGCAATAAGTCAGGAACTACTGAGGAAGCATTAGCTAATGCCGAAAAATTAGGTTTTCTAACCGATATTCGAGTTAAACATCCATTTATTGATGGAAAAGAATTGCCAGTATATTTTGCGAATTTTGTTTTAATGGATTATGGAACCGGCGCTATATTTGGCTGTCCAGCTCATGACCAAAGAGATTTTGATTTTGCTAAAAAATATAATCTTGAAATTACAAAAGTTGTATCCTCTTCAAATGCTCATCAAAAAAGATTGACAGAGGCTTATATTGGGGAAGGTAATATTATTAATTCTGATTTTTTGAATGGTCTGACTATTTCGGAAGCAAAAAAAAAAATAATTAAGATTATTGAAGAAAAGAAGTTAGGTAAGAAGAAAACCCTCTTTAGACTTAAAGATTGGGGAATATCAAGACAGCGATATTGGGGTTGTCCCATTCCAATGCTTTATTTGGAGAACGGCGAGATCGTACCAGTTGATAAAGCTGATTTACCTGTGGAACTTCCAGAAGAAGTCGATTTATCATCAAAAGGAAACCCTCTTGATATTCATCCTACATGGAAATTTACAAAACACAAAAAAACAGGACAAAAAGCTATAAGAGAAACTGATACACTAGATACTTTTGTAGATTCTTCTTGGTACTTTCTAAGATTTTGTTCACCAAATCATAAAAGTTCTCCTTTTGACAACGATGATATTAAATACTGGATGCCCGTTGACCAGTATATTGGGGGGATAGAGCATGCTATATTGCACTTACTTTATTCTCGTTTTTTTATGAAAGGTATTAACGAAATTAATGAAGATATGAATTTGTCTGAACCGTTTGAAAATTTGTTTACACAAGGTATGGTTTGCCACAAGTCTTATAAAGATAATAGTGGAAATTGGTTATATCCCCATGAAGTAGAAAAAAAAGATACAAATACTTATATAAAAAAATTAGACCAATCAAAAGTTACAGTGGGTCCAACTGAATCGATGTCAAAATCAAAAAAAAACACTGTAGACCCAGAGGAAATGATAAGCAAATTTGGTGCGGATGCCGTTAGATTGTTTATATTATCTGACAGCCCACCCGAAAAAGATATCCAATGGTCTGATAATGGAGTATCAGCAGCTAATAAGTTTTTACAAAAGATATGGAATTTAAATTCAATTGTAATTAATGACAAAAAAAAGAAAAAAAATGAATCACTGGAAAAAGAATTTAATCTACAAATCAACAATTATATAAAAAAGGTAAATGCATCAGTTAAAAGTTTTAGATTCAACGTTAGTATAGCCCTTTTCTACCAACTCTATAGCTGTTTTAAAGATAATTTGGATAAAATAAATAATGAAGTTCTAAAAGGAAATTTAGTAAAGTTTATGAAACTATTAATCCCTTTCTCACCTCATATAGCTTTTGAGTGTTTAGAACTTCTAAAATGTAAAAATATCCAGAGTTGGCCTACAATACAAAACAACATTGAAGAAAATTTAAAACTAGCTGTTCAAATAAATGGAAAAACTAGAGATATAATTGAAATAAGAAAAGACTCTCCTGAGGAAGTAGTCAAAGATTTAGTATTTAAAAATTCTAAAGGAAGGAAATATATTGAAAACAGTAAAATAATTAAAATTATATTTGTGAAAAATAGAATTATAAACTACATAATTTCTAATAAATGAGAGTTATAATATATTCGATAATCTTTTTAATTCTTGCTGGATGCGGTTTTAAAATTGTAAATCAATCGGAAAATCAAAGATATAAGATTAATGAAATAGAATTTAAAGGAGAAAATAGAATTAATTATTTCATAAAAAATAAATTACTCAAAAAATCTAATAATGAAAGTTTAAATAATGAAATAACATTACTTGTAACGACTAAAAAAAGTAAAATCATTAAAGAAAAAAATATTAAAAATGAAATTACAAAATATGAAATCTCTATAACAAGTATTATTGTTGCTAAATCAAAAGAAAATAACAGTTACGAGTTTAATGTTTCAAGTATTGGTGATTATTCAGTATCTGAACAAAATTCTATAACAATAAATAACGAAAAAAAACTAATAAAAATTCTCTCACAAGATATAGCAGATAAGATTATTACGGAATTAGATTTAACTATAAATGATTTATAAAAGTTATTTAGTTGAAGAAAACATAGAAATATTAAAAAATAACTTAGTTTTAATATATGGTGAAAACCTAGGGCTTATCAATGATTTGAAAAAAAAAATACTAGAAAAAAACAAAAAAAATAAAATTCTAATATTTAGTCAAGATGAAATATTAAAAAAAGAGAATGCTTTTTTTGATGAAATCAATAACAAATCATTATTTGAAAATAAAAAAGTTTTTTTTATAGATAACGTAAATGATAAATTCTTAAAAATAATTGAACAAATATTAACTATAACAAACGAAAATTCAGTATTTTTATATTCTGACTTATTAGAAAAAAAATCAAAATTAAGAAGTTTTTTTGAAAAAGAAAATAAAACTGACATTGTTCCTTGCTATCAAGATAACGAAATAACTATAAAAAAAATAATAACAGAAGATTTAAAGGGTTACAGTGGATTAACAGCACCAATTATAAATTTGATTGTAGAAAGTTGCGGTAATAACAGGGCCAAAATTAGAAATGAAATGAATAAAATCAAAGCGTTCTTCAATGGTTCGCCACTAAACTATGAAAATTTAAATAAACTACTCAATATAAAAGAAAATGATGACTTCAGATTTGTTAGGGATTTCGCAATATCTGGTAATAAAAAGAAAACTGGAGAATATTTAGATACTACAATTTTCGAGACCGAAAAGTTTACTTATTATTTGTCAAATTTAAATCAAAGGCTAATTAAATTAAAAGAAGTTGTAAAAAGTAAAAGAAATCTTGAACAGACAATAAATGAAATACGTCCGCCTATTTTTTGGAAGGATAAATCAACATTTCTTTTACAAGCAAGGGTTTGGAATATTAGAAAATTGGATGAAGCATTAAAAAAAGTTTATAATACAGAAATTAGATTAAAGAGTAACTCTGATATAAATAAAAGTACAATTGTGAAAAGCCTTATAATAGAAATTTGTAATTTAGCTACTGCTTCTTAAGTAATTTTGAAATTAATTCAAATTGTTCCAAATTTTTATAATTAATTGTCAATTTTCCTGAATTATTTTTCTTATTAATAATATCAACTTTCATTCCTAAATTTTCTTCCATTTGTCTTTGCTCCTCTAGTACATTAGCATCAACACGTGTTTGGCCTACTTTTTGTGGACCTTTTTTTGTTCTTACTAAATATTCAACACTTCTAGCACTAAGCTTTTTAGAAACAATTTCTTCTGCAATTGCAGAAGAATTTGGCACTCCTATTAACGGTCTAGCTTGTCCCGCAGTAATTAGCCCTTCCTCTATCATTCCCTTTACATCAGCTGGTAAAGTTAATAATCTTAAAGTATTACTGACGTGACTTCTGCTTTTTGACATAAACCTTGCAATTTTTTCATGATCGTATTCAAACTCTTTATGTAATCTTTCATAAGCTTTCGCCTCTTCTATTGGGTTTAAATCATCTCGTTGAATATTTTCAACGATTGCAACTTCTAAACTTTCATTATCATCAAGATCTAAGATAACTATAGGTATTTCATGCAGTCCTGCCTTTTGAGCTGCTAACCATCTTCTTTCACCGGCAACTATTTGGTATTTACCTTCATTAGATTTATCTGTCCTAACAGCAATAGGCTGAATTACACCGTTTTTCTTTATAGAATTAGCTAATTCTTCAAGTTTTTCCTCGTTGAAAATTTGTCTGGGTTGATATGGATTCCTAGTTAAATCACCTATTAATGCTCTAGTATTAGATACTACATTTTTTGATTTTGGTTTATTTTCACTTTTTTCATCACCGAATAACGCTGATAAACCTCGACCTAAACCTTTCTTTTGTTTCATAATCAAGCTGCTGACACCTCTTGGTTAGAACTTA
>MDTD01105799.1_pt1 | contig 11583 bp, 9 predicted proteins | sample 811221 | NCBI WGS metagenome assembly MDTD01 (sample SAMN05326646, study PRJNA326480) | marine metagenome | isolation source: seawater | place: Pacific Ocean: South West | collected 2011
ACAAGATCATCCGCATTCCAACGTCGGACAATTTTTGGGCAATGGGCAATACGGGTCCCTGTGGACCGTGCTCCGAAATTTTTTACGACCACGGCCCGTCCATACCAGGAGGACCTCCGGGAAGCGCCGACGAGGACGGCGACCGGTTCATAGAAATATGGAACCTGGTCTTCATGCAGTTCGAACAAGTGACACCGGAAGAACGGATCAACCTACCGAGACCCTCGATCGATACGGGTATGGGGTTGGAGCGAATTGCTGCTCTTTTGCAAGGCAAGCACGACAATTACGACACGGATTTGTTCCGTACGTTGATCGAGGCCTCAGCGGAAGCTTCCGATACGCCGGCTGATGGAGATCGGGCAGTGTCGCACCGTGTCATTGCCGATCATTTGCGGGCCTGCAGCTTCCTGATTGCAGATGGCGTATTGCCTTCGAATGAGGGTCGGGGCTACGTATTACGACGGATCATGCGGCGTGGCATGCGTCATGCGCATCTGTTGGGTTGTCCTGAACCGTTGATGTGGCGCCTAGTGGCCGCGCTGGTGACGGAGATGGGCCACGCATTCCCGGAACTCGTCCGCGCGAGAGCGCTTATCGAGGAGACATTTAAACTCGAAGAGACACGCTTCAAGGAAATGTTAGCGCGCGGGTTGCGGCTACTTGAGGACGAGACGAACAAACTCGGGAATGGGGAAACGCTCCCAGGTGACGTCGCCTTCCGTCTCTATGATACGTTTGGATTTCCACTCGACCTCACGCAGGACATTCTGCGCGGGCAGGACCGGCAGGTTGACGAGGTGGGATTCGATGTTGCAATGGAGCGTCAACGGGAGGCCGCGCGCAAGGCGTGGGCAGGCTCGGGAGAGGCAGTGACAGAAGAGGTCTGGTTCGACGTTTGCGAGGAGACCGGAGGCAGCGAGTTTCTCGGCTACGACACCGAAACAGCTGAAGGAGTAATCGCATCGATCGTTATGAATGGGCAGCCTGCTGAAAGACTGGAAGCTGGGCAGAGTGGCATGGTTGTGACCAATCAGACGCCGTTCTACGCGGAATCTGGCGGGCAGATGGGCGACGAGGGCTTGATCGTTACGTCCGAAGGGGGGGAATTCGCAGTAAGCGACACTGTGAAGCGGCTTGATGAGCTGCACGTTCACGTTGGTGAAATGCGACGGGGATCGTTCGCTAAAGAAGACGCCGTAGTGATGCGCGTCGATGGTGAGCGGCGAACGCGCATGCGGGCAAACCACTCCGTAACCCATTTGCTTCATGCCTCACTTCGTGAGCGCCTCGGAGATCATGTGGCGCAAAAGGGATCGCTAGTTGCACCGGATTATCTTCGTTTCGATTTCAGCCATCCCAAAGCGGTCTCCGCAGAAGAAATGCTCGTGATCGAGGCAGATGTGAACGAACGTATTCGCGAAAACGCGTCCGTAGTCACCCGGCAGATGACGCCGGATGAGGCTCAGAAAGCCGGTGCCGTCGCTCTTTTTGGCGAGAAGTACGGTGACGAAGTCCGGGTTGTCTCGATGGGTGATGCTAAGACGGATAGCGAGTTGCCGTATTCGATGGAATTGTGCGGTGGCACGCATGTTCGTCGTACCGGCGATATCGGTGTCTTCAAGATTACATCGGAATCCGCCGTGGCTGCGGGTGTGCGTCGAATTGAAGCGATGACCGGAGCGGCGGCGCTCGCTTATATTGCAACGCGTGAGGCGATTATCTCTGATGCGGCTCAGGTTCTGAATGCGGCTCCGGGTGACATCCCGGCGCGGGTTAGCGCGCTGCTTCAGGAACGACGTACTATGGAGCGGGAGATGACGGAGCTTCGCCGCAAGCTGGCCGAGGGTGTTGGTGCGGCGTCTTCCCCGGATGTGCGCGACGTAAATGGCATTTCCATTGCCACGCGTCTGCTTGACGATGTCCCCGCAAAGGAGTTGAAGCCGCTTGTAGATGCTCTCAAGGGGCAGGTCGGCTCCGGTGTTGTAGCTGTGGTCTCCGTTAGTGAAGGGAAGGCATCGCTGGTTGTCGGCGTAACCGAGGATTTGACGGAGCGTGTCAACGCCATCGATCTGGTGCGTGCAGGGTCCGCCGCGGTCGGCGGCAAGGGCGGCGGTGGTCGGCCCGATATGGCGCAGGCGGGTGGCCCTGATGGTTCAGCAGGGGCGGCTGCCCTTAAGGCAATCGAGGAAGCTGTCGCGTCGTTATGACTGCTCGCGGTCTTGCTAGACCGATCCCGCCGCTCTAGGTTCTCTCCCAACTTTTCTGCAGCACAGGAACATCATCACGATGCGATTTGAAGGCACCGAAACCTATGTCGCGACCGACGATCTGATGGTCGCGGTAAATGCCGCGATCAATCTTGAGCGTCCCTTGCTGGTCAAGGGAGAGCCGGGTACGGGAAAAACCGTTCTCGCGCATGAAATCGCTGCCGCTCTCGAGGCGCCGTTAATCCAGTGGCACGTCAAGTCGACGACCAAAGCGCAACATGGTCTTTATGAATACGACGCGGTGAAGCGGCTTCGGGATAGCCAACTTGGCGATGACCGTGTGCATGATATCAAGAACTACATCGAACGCGGCAAGCTCTGGGAGGCGTTTACGAACGAGCAGCGTCCTGTTCTGCTGATCGACGAGATCGATAAGGCGGATATCGAGTTTCCGAATGACCTTCTCCTCGAACTCGATCGAATGGAGTTCTTCGTCTACGAAACTCAGGAAACGGTCGTTGCGAATGTGAGACCCATCGTTGTCATCACGTCTAATAATGAGAAAGAGCTGCCGGACGCCTTCTTGCGCCGATGTTTTTTCCACTACATCCAATTCCCGGACGAAGTGACGATGAAGCGGATCGTCGATGTACACTTCCCGTCGATCCAGACGACGCTCGTTCGCGAAGCGCTGAAACTTTTCTACGATATTCGTGACGTGCCGGGCATGAAGAAGCGTCCGTCGACGTCGGAGTTATTGGATTGGATCAAGCTGCTTATGATCGAGGAAATCCCACTCGAAGTTCTGCGCAGCAACGATCCCAACAAGCTGATCCCGCCGTTACATGGCGCTTTGCTGAAAAACGAACAGGATGTCCAATTGTTCGAGCGCCTCGCCTTTATGGCGCGTCGGGAGCAACGCGGAAACTAGTCCACTGAGCGAAAGGGGCTCGATCCGATGTTCGTGAACTTCTTTTTCGAGGTGAAAAAAGCGGGAATTCCCACCTCGCTGCGTGAATACCTCACCTTGCTGGAGGCGATGGAAGCAAAAATCGTCGAATTCTCAATTGATGACTTTTACTATCTTGCACGCTCCGCGATGGTTAAGGATGAACGGCATATCGACAAGTTTGACCGCGTCTTTGGGCATGTTTTCAAAGGGTTGGAGCCTATAGAGGGAGAGGAAGTTGTCGAGCTTCCTGAGGAATGGCTACGGAAGATGGCGGAACTCTACCTCACGGAAGAGGAACGTCAGGAGATTGAGTCGCTCGGTGGCTGGGAGAAGCTCATGGAAACGCTGAAGGAGCGCCTGAAGGAGCAGGAGGGCCGCCATCAAGGGGGCTCGAAGTGGATCGGGACGGCTGGGACGTCTCCGTTCGGAGCGTACGGATACAATCCTGAAGGTGTTCGGATTGGTCAAAGCGAATCGCGCAACCGGCGTGCGGTGAAAGTGTGGGATAAGCGCGAGTTCAAGAACTTCGACGATGGTGTCGAAATTGGTATCCGGAACATACAGGTCGCGCTCCGGCGACTGCGCAAGTTCGCCCGAGAGGGGGCGCCGACGGAATTGGATTTGCCTGATACGATCAAATCAACCGCGAATAACGCCGGTTACCTTGATCTCAAGATGGTGCCGGAGCGGCACAATCAGGTAAAGGTCCTGCTATTCCTCGATGCCGGCGGCTCAATGGACGATCACGTGAAGGTCGTGGAGGAAATGTTCTCCGCGTGCCGGACAGAGTTTAAGCATCTCGAGCATTTCTACTTTCACAACTGCATGTATGAAGGCGTGTGGCGCGACAATCGACGACGCCATACAGAGAAGACCGACCTTTGGGAGGTACTGCGCACCTACCCACATGACTATAAGGCGATTTTCGTCGGTGATGCGACGATGAGCCCCTACGAAATTGTCTATCCGGGCGGCAGCGTCGAGCATTGGAATGAGGAAGCCGGCGCTGAATGGATGCGTCGCGTTTTGACGACCTATCCAAAAGCGATTTGGCTCAATCCGCAACCAAAAGACGTTTGGGACTATTACGAATCCATCCGCGTGATGAATGAATTGATGGAAGGCCGCATGTTCCCGATGACTATCGAGGGCCTTGACGCTGGTATGCGCGAGCTTAGCCACTAGGCTTTGATTTTACGGTCTTCGGTGCGATAACAACGACATGTATCGCAATCTGAAAATAATGGCCGCCGCGGCTATTCTATTCGTCGCCGGTTGCGTTGAAGGGCCGTTTCCCACGGGCAATCCGAAGTTTCCAGCGCCCGACGGAGCGCAGGTTGTTTCGATGTGTTATCACGCCAATGCGACGACCCGCGAAGAGGTGATGTCACTCGCGGCGAAGGAATGCGATGTAGAAGGATCGGGCGTCGAGTTTTGGCATCATGACAAGATGTTTAATTCCTGCCCGATAATGGCGAAAACTAGGGTTAGTTTTCTTTGCGTACCGCGAAAGTGAAAGAGGCACTTTATCGGTGCCTCGTTTCTTGATCGTTAACGTTCGGGTTTAATCACCCCAAGGTTTGATGGCGTCTTTTAGTTTCATGTAGCCGTTGAGGAAGCCCGGGCGGTCTCCCGCATAGACATCGTCGAACGTCGAGAGGGCTGCGTCGAGCCAGTTCGCGAGCTCCGTGTTGCCCGGGTTGGCATCGAGGTAGGCATCGCGAATCAAGACGAAATGGATGCGCGGATCATATGGACGTTTGGTGCCGCCCATGGATTCATCGCCGTCCAGCAGGCGTAGCAGCATGGCGTCAGCAGAGCCGAGCGTTTGCTCGTGGATTGGCGGTCCGTCCATGCGGTGCATGACAGATGTCATGTCCCGGCCGTTCCCGGTTGTGTAACCCATCTCGTTCCACAACGCATCCATCTTGCCGCCGTTGCCTACGTGGTCGAGCACACGTTGCCCAAACGCACGAAGCGGATCGGAGACGTCGGCGAGCAAATCGGTTAACCGGTCGCCGTCCAGGTCCGTTGCCAAGACGATGCAATCCTGCTGTTCAATGAGATCCCAAAGCAACAGGCCGTAGTTCGTATCCGAGATGTGCTGCTCAATTTGGCCTGTCCAGTTCTCCATCCCGTCGCGGAAATCCGACGGCAATAGCGCGACAATGCGGTCGACCCGCTCCTTGTGCTCGTCATACGCGTTAACAGCCCATTTCCGACCGATGTTGAACTTCGTGCCTTCAAGCATCCAGGTTAGCAGTCCGGCGTTGATGCCATCTTCCATGGCTTGCGTCGGTTTGAACGCGACCCGACCGATCCGTCCCGTGTCATTCACCATTTTTAGGAAGAGGCGCCCTGCGTATGCCATCTGCACACCGGGCGTGTTCATTTCTGAATGGATGATGCCGGTCTCGGCACTCACATCGAATTTCGGGCGGTCTTGAGAGTAGGGGAGGCATGGCATGCAGCGTACAACGGTAATCGGGCCATAAGGCCTAACGTTACAGTAGACCCCAGCCTGAGTGCGCAACGGTGCATTGCCGGATTTACCCATGACGACAACCTTGCCGCCTTGGCCGTCGTTTACGTACGCGTCGCCGGCGGTTGACCATTTGATCGACGTCACCGGCATATTGCCGAACCAGCTCAGTGGCTCCAGCTTCAGGTCGTGGCGAATTTGCGACCACATCGGTACCGCGTAATACGGAAGGCCAAGGACATCGATTGCCGCGATCGTACCGAGCAGGGCATAGGCATCGGTTAGTGAATGGGCGACGGGGTTAACCTTGCCGTCGTGATTTCCGCCTTGCCAGACGATTGCATCCGGGTAACCATTCGGGCGCATCTCTGTGGGGTCGAAAAGGTCGGCAAGGAGGCCCTGCAGGTCACCGCCATCGGCTTCCGTCCGAGCAATCTTCATGAGGTCGAGCATTTCCAAATTTCCTGTCTTGTCGTTTGCGGGCCGGCATCAATTTCGCCAGCGCGAACCAGCGTACGCCCAAGCTGTCAGAGGGGGTTTTTTCCTGACCTGTCAGTTTGGTTGCGCGCACAATATCACTGGATTCAAAGCAGGCAAGATCGGACTTCGCTAGAGTTCATTTCCATTTGCTCTTAATGTCGGTTTGTGTTGGCGGTATGGAGCGAACTGTGGGCAGGATTTCGTCGATGGATGAGACCACGGCATAAAGGTCGTTCTCGGCCTTAGGCACGTAGTTTTCAGCGGCTATATGCTGAAATATTCTTTGGAGAGGGTCCCAGTAGCCGTCGATATTGACAAGCACGATTGGTTTGTCATGCAATCCGAGTTGTTTCCAAGTGAGGATTTCAAAAGTTTCGTCGAGCGTGCCAAGTCCGCCCGGCAGAATAGCAAATGCATCGGCGTGCTCGGCCATCTTCTGCTTTCGTTCGTGCATTGTGGTCGTTGTGATGAGTTCGGTGCACGCCGAATGGCCAACCTCCCGGTCGACGAGGAAGTCCGGGATCACCCCTATGACCGTGCCGCCGGCCTCGAGTGCGGCATCCGCGGCTAGTCCCATCAACCCGACGCAGCCACCCCCAAACACAAGTGATATATTCTCGCGAGCTAGTTGAAGGCCAAAGTTGCGCGCGGCCATGCGATGGCTGTCTCGGGTATTCGAGGACGAGCCGCAATAGAGGCAGACTGATTGGATTTGGGACATTTTAGGCCTCGTTCCAGGCGGCTATGGCGATGATCCACGAAATCGTGATCGTCTAGATGATCGGTCAACGACAGGTTAACTGTTGATTGTTGCGGCATTGGACCGGAAGATTCAATTGCATTTGGTAAATAATAAATTCTGTAATCACTAACTGGTTGGTTAAAAATGAAACGGTTCATGGTAAGGACAATTGCGGGTGTCACACTGGCTCTGGTGAGTGTATTTGCGTTGGATACTACGGCACCGGCGGTCGCGGATGATCATGTCATCAAAGAACGTATTCATTTGATGCGCAAAGGCGTTCTCGGGGACTTCAAGGTCATCATGGCGTTTGTCAAGGACGGCAAGGGGTCGATGGCTGAGGTCGAGAAAGCGGCCAAGGGTGTCCAGGCGGCAGCCGCAATGGTCCCTGCGTTGTTTCCGAAGGGTACAGGTCGTCCGGACGTGGATGAACAGAAGACCCGATCGCTTGCGAAGATTTGGGAAGATTGGGCAACCTTCGAGAAGGCGAACAATGCGATGGCATCCCATGCCGGTGCTGTTGCGGCGGGCGCTGCCAAGGGCGATGCGGACGGCGTCAAGAAGAGTTTTGGCATGATGGGCAAGGAAGGTTGCGGCAGGTGTCACAAACCTTTCCGTGGGCCGAAGGCCAAATAAGCCTGTTTCTGCTTGTAGGCTCCGTCGCCCCTATGGACAATCCTGTCATGCGGTGGAGACTGGGTATATCAATTTTGGTGGCGGCGCTCTTGGCGTCGCCTTCGGGGGTTTCGGCGGCGGATCCGGGCCGAGGCGAGTATGTGTTTAAGGTGGCTGGCTGCGGCAATTGTCACACTGACCCGGGGGCCAAGGGGAAAACATCACGTCCGAAAGGCAAGCCTTTGGCCGGTGGCCGACCCTTGAGGACCGCCTTTGGCGTTTTTTACACACCCAATATCACGCCGCACCCAGATGCGGGCATCGGGTCTTGGTCCTTTATAGATTTTCGTCGGGCGATGGTTCGCGGCGTGGCGCCGAATACGACACCATACTATCCGGCGTTTCCCTATACTTCTTATATCGGCATGTCGGATGCCGACCTTGCCGACCTCTGGGCCTATATCATTGCGCAGAAACCGTCTTCACGGGCGAACCAGTCGCATGACCTGGTGTTTCCGTTCAATGTGAGGGCGCTGATGCACGGCTGGCGTTTGTTATTTTTCGCCGAGGGCAGTCTGAAAGGCGGGGATGCGAACCAATCGAATGAATGGAAGAGAGGGGCCTATATCGCACGCGCGCTGGCCCATTGCGGAGAGTGCCATACGCCGAGGAATATTTTTGGGGCGATGGATACGTCGCAGGAATTCGCCGGCAATCCTGAAGGCCCTGGTGGGCAGATTCCGGGACTTACGCCGGCCAACACGAATGGGATTGTTACTTGGTCCAAGAGCGATATCGTGGAATATCTATCGAGCGGAATGACGCCGGAGGGCGATTTCGCCGGCGGAGAAATGGCGGAGGTCATCGACCACTCGACCGCGATGCTGAACGATAATGACAGGAAGGCGATCGCCGTATTCCTTAAATCGCTAAACTAGTGGGTTCTTGGCGTCGAATGTAAGCCATTTGGATGCTAACCCGTTGCCAGCGATCGGCCTGCGTACTAACGTGATTCTGTAAACCAGCAGGGGTAGGTTTCGTGAGCCGTTCGGTGCTAATCGGTTTGATCGGTGTCGTTGCCATCGGATTGGCACTGGCGCTGACATTCTGGCGCGACGCGGAAGATGAGAGGGCGCTGAACGCCCAGCCGCAGTCGGCGCCTTCTGCGGCGGAGGCCAAACCTGAAGCGGCGGAGCCCAAGTCCGAGAACGCTGCGAAGGCACCCGCACCAACCGAGGAACGCGCGGAGCCGAAGCCAGCGCCTCTGATATTGCCGAGCTTTGATGTCGTCCGCGTGAACCCGGAAGGTGACGCAGTCGTCGCGGGCCGTGCTGCTCCTGGCGCCAAAGTGACGGTGATGGACGGCGATGTTGCGGTCGGAACAGTAACGGCAGACCGCAATGGTCAATGGGTTCTGGTTCCGGAGAAACCGTTACCGTCGGGCAATCGTGTGCTGAATATCATTGCCGAAGGAGCAGAGGGGCAACGGCTTCGGTCTGCGGATGTGGTGGTCCTAGCGGTTCCGGAACGTATGGCTCAGCCGGAGATGCCGCTTGCAGTGTTGGTACCGCGTGAGGGCAAGGATACGAAAAAGATATTGCAGCGACCAAAACGGCAGGATCCCGCCTCCAGGACAATTTCTCTCCAATTGGATGTAGTTGACTATGATGAGGCGGGGCGATTGCGCTTGCTGGGTCAGGCCAATCCAGGCAATACGACCATCGTCTACCTCAACAATGGATCGATTGGACGGGCGGAAGTTGCTGAGGATGGTCAATGGGAATTGCGGCCAGCGTCTCCGGTGGAACCGGGCCTCTACACGCTGCGTGTTGATGAACTGAATGTCTCGAAAGTCGTTGCCCGCATAGAACTGCCGTTTTCACGCGCCGCGCCTATTGCTGAACTGAAGCACGAGGACTATGTCATCGTCCAGCCGGGGAACAGCCTGTGGCGTATTTCACGTCGACTGCTGGGGCAGGGCACGATGTTCTCGGTGATCTACGAAGCGAACAAGGACCAAATCCGAGATGCTGACCTGATCTACCCAGGACAGGTCTTCGCCATACCCAAAACTAATTAGACTTCGTCGCAAGCTGGGTTGCGATTGCCTTAGTGCTGCGGGCCTATTTCAATTTTTTTAAGAGTGTAACGATATCGAGGTACGGCTTGACGCTTGCCAGCAAGATCGAAACCGCGCTCATGAGCGTTTTTGGCGTAGCTGGTGCAGCAACTCGGTGTCATCTGCCAGGGCAACTTCTCCGTTGCGTGTAACTGCAAAGCGGGTCGGACGGTGATTTGTGGTGAAGCGTAGAAGCATCATCGCGCAGATGCGTTGCTCTTGTCCTTCAACTGAGCACGGTATGCGGCCAACTTTGCCCAACAACTGCATGTGAAGGCTGCCGTAGTCCTGCCGGATCAAGCGGACGATGAGTGGCTTCCTTATATAGTTGAAGCGTTTTTCCGTTTGCTCGACCTATGCTCCAGCCTCTCCGGAAGATAACTTCTCAATTACGTTGCGATCGTGCAGATTTGATAACTCTCCCAGCCATATCCAAATTGAAATCAATTTCGAGGCCGGTGCAATTACCTTGCAGGTAATTCAATGTATAAACGCGTAAGTTCGACCAAAGAAAGGTTTGTTAAGAAAATCGGGATTGTTGACGACCCGCTATTCAATTGCCCGTTCGCCCTATAGACTTCTGGAGAAATTTGATCGAGACGTGGACCTACATGCCAGATTTCCTGAAACCCGTAATCGTCCCAATCCATTCTGCGGGTTGGCCGTTTATCGCAATTTTCGCCAGTTTGACGGTTGTTGGCGGACTGATCTGGTCCCCAATTTTCCTTTTGGGTGGCATTTTGACGGCCTGGTGCACATATTTCTTCCGCGATCCGGTTCGAACGACACCGACACGTCTTGGTCTTGTAATCAGCCCGGCCGATGGTGTTGTACAGTTGATTACCGAAGCTGTACCGCCTCCCGAGCTCGATATGCCGCCTGAAGCGCTTATGCGTATCAGTGTTTTCATGAATGTTTTTGATGTGCACGTTAACCGTTCGCCGGTCGATGGACAGGTTTCGGCCCTCGGGTACCGGCCAGGCAAGTTTCTCAATGCCTCTCTCGACAAGGCGAGCGAGGAGAACGAGCGTCAGGCCGTTAAAATTCTAATGGAGGACGGGCGGGAAATCGGTTTGGTGCAAATTGCCGGACTGGTCGCCCGCCGCATTCTGTGCTGGGTGCAACGCGATCAACCGATCCGTGTCGGAGAGCGCTTCGGTATGATAAGGTTTGGCAGTCGCGTCGACGTGTTTCTTCCGAAAGGTGTGTCGCCCCTGGTGGTCGTCGGGCAACGCGCGATCGCGGGGGAGACGGTCCTAGCGGATTTGAGGGCGGATGAAGCGCCGCGCAAAGGAATGTCGAGGTAATGCTGAAGAGCCGCCGGTTTCGCCGAAGACAAAGGCCGACTGCGCAGACTTTCAATCGGCTTGTACCGAACATCATCACGGTCGGAGCGCTTTGCGCAGGATTGACGGCCGTGCGATTTGCAATCGCCGGCAAATGGGAATTTGCAGCCATCGCGATCTTGGTTGCTGCCGTCTTGGATGCGCTGGATGGCACGATTGCCAGGCTCTTGAAAGCGGCCAGTGATTTTGGAGCGGAACTTGATTCGCTCTCGGATGTCGTGGCATTTGGGGTCGCACCCGGACTAATAATCTATTTTTGGAGTCTTTCCACGATTGGCGGCTTTGGCTGGGCCGCCGCACTGTTTTTTGCGGTGTGTTGCGCCTTGCGGCTGGCCCGCTTCAATAGCACGCTCGAGACGCGGCCGCCTTACGCATATAATTTCTTCACTGGTGTGCCGGCGCCCGCCGGTGCGCTCCTCGCCCTATTGCCGCTGGTGACGAGTCAGGAATTCGGCGCTGAGTTTCTCAGTCATCCCGCTGTAACTGGGCCTTGGATCGTTGCCGTTGCTCTGCTGATGGTAAGTCAGGTCCCAACATATTCGTTGAAAAGGACAAGAGTACCGCAGCGAATGGTAGTGCCGATGCTCGTCCTTATTGCCTTATTGGCGGCGGGAATCGCGGGTGCCCCATGGCTTAC
>MDTD01134427.1_pt1 | contig 11582 bp, 10 predicted proteins | sample 811221 | NCBI WGS metagenome assembly MDTD01 (sample SAMN05326646, study PRJNA326480) | marine metagenome | isolation source: seawater | place: Pacific Ocean: South West | collected 2011
CGCGGGATCAAGAATTGTTTCGAGGGCGGATGCCCGCGCTGTTCGTCCGACACCCCTTCCGGAGAAGGTTTAGGCGATTGTATCTGCTGCCATGGCGAGGAAAATGCGATTGTCCAGGCCGCATATCACGGCATTGCCGTAAAAGGCGCCACCCTTTATACTACATTCAGTCCATGTTTATTATGCGCCAAAATGATCATTAATGCGGGGATTGCCGAAGTCGTTTTCAACGAACGCTACACGATTGACGGCGTCTCAAGCGCTTTACTGAAAGAAGCTGGCGTGAAAATGCGCCCTCTGCATCAGGAGGATGAGGGATGAACCGTAATCCTGCCGATCTGATAATGACTTTGGAACAGGCCGAGGTGTGGCGCGAGTCTTTGCGCGGCAAAGGCATGAAACTAGCGATGACCAACGGCTGTTTTGATATACTGCACCGCGGACACGCGGATTATTTATACCGGGCGAGGGAACAGGGAGACGCTTTGTTGGTGTTGATTAATTCTGACGCTTCAGTCAGAGCCTTGAAAGGGCCTTCCCGTCCTGTCGTGGACGAGTATAGCCGGGCCTATCTGTTATGTGCGCTGGAATGTGTCGATGCGGTGGTGATTTTCAATGAACCGCGCTGTACCGCTTATTTCTCAGCTCTCAAGCCGGATATTTACGTTAAAGGCGGAGACTATACGCTGGAAACCCTGAATCAGGAAGAACGCGTTGCCTTGCAGGAGGCCGGGGCTGACTTCCGGTTCATTCCATTTGTCGAGGGATTTTCAACTACTAACATTGTAACCCGAATAAAAGAACAGTGAAGAATTTTGCTCTTTTTATAGTAATAAGCTTATCATCAATTATCTTCACCGGTTGTGTCGAGTGGACCAATTATACCAATCTCGGCCCGACCGGGGATTTGACTCGTTTGGCTGAGCCGAAAGTAGCGATCATTACCCAATTGCATTATAAACCACCGGTTCCTGAAGTTTCACGCGATGCAGCCGACGATCAGGCTCGTGCGCTGTCAATGAAATATCGTCCCGCCTCATTTACGAAAGAAACCAGGATCGACCGCGCTTTCGGGCGTGATATATCGCATACCCTTTTCCGCAAAAATGTTACTAAAGTAAACGATTTGACTCTGATTTACGGATTTTCGAAAACAGAATTGGGAATCATCGATACTCTGTACAAAGACATGGAAAGCCGGACCGAAATAGAATACGCGCTGTTGAACGGTGCTTTGGAAGCGGTATTTTCCGGTAAAGAACAAAATCTTCCTCCAGACTTGGAACTGCTGGTAAAATCAAAATTGCCCCGCAGTGATGTCCGGCCAATACTTATCAAACGAGTGAAAGCTATTATTGATCCATTGGTCCATACAGCAAAGTTGCGTCTGTCAGATACCATGTTCGCGAAAACACTGCCGGCGTCAACCTTCCAGAACGGCCTTTCAAAGGTCAGAAAAGATTATGACTATGCTATTTTTTCCGGTAACAAATCGACTGCCGAGCATGGTGAATGGACCAAGGATCTGCCATGGTTCTCTTTCGGCATTATACCTTCTGTTAGGCGCTGGGATATTATGTATGCGTTAAATGTTCTGGATTGCCGTAAAGATATCTCTTATTCGTTTACGATGCGTTGCCGCCGGACTCAAGTGGTTAACCTCCTGGCCGTTCCGGCTATGTTCTATATGGACGAAAACGTGGAAAAATATCACGTATATCGGGCCGAAAAAGATTACGATGATCAGATTGTTGAACTGATTCTCGAAGATATGTCAACCGTGGAAGAACCTTATGCCTGGTGAGATTTTTGATATAGCTGTAATAGTTATCATATTTCTAATTATTACGGCTTTATGCATCGGTATCCCTTTAAGGAGAAGGTTCCGCCGCAGTCGCCTGGTTTCAGCCGGATTGACGCGGCAACAGAGTGATTTTCTCATGGCACACTCTTTTCTTTGTGCCGCTTTGCCGGACAAGTTGCGGCAGGAACTTTTCGGGACCGTGAATATATTTCTTGACGAGATGGAGTTTGAACCCTGTGGCGGACTCGAAGAGGTTACCGGTGAAATGAAACTGCTCGTGGCTACTCAGGCATGTATTCCGATGCTGAGCAATAAACTGGATATTTATCCAAAGCTCCAAAGCATTCTGATATACCCCGGTGCTTATGTGGCGGGGGGAGGAAAGTCCATGCTCGGCGGCAATGTCGTTGATGCTCCTCCATCGGTCCGGCTCGGGGAATCGTGGAGTCGCGGCAATATTGTCCTGTCCTGGGATCAGGCGCGACATGACGCAGGCAGGCACAATGAAGGGCAGGATGTGACAATTCACGAATTCGCGCATCAAATAGCTCAGCAGGATGGTAGCAGAACCGGCATACCATTCCGCAAAGATCCGGACGAACAAAAGGAGTGGGTTGAAATACTCTGCCGGGAGTTCGAGCATCTCAGGGAGGAGACGGAACATGGACATCGTGAGGTTATCGATTCATACGGAGCGGTCAATGAAGCGGAGTTTTTCGCGGTAAGCACCGAGGCATTTTTCTGTGCACCGCACAGGATGCGCAAAGCGCACCCGGACTTATACCGTGAGTATACTGAGTTTTATGGGACCGACCCTGCTTCCTGGCCCGGTTATAATTAGAAAACATTCCGGTCTCATCCTTTAAAGCAGCCTGGACTTACTGTATTGAAATCCTTGCTTGCTTCTTACATTAAAGTGTTTTTTTTGCATTTCACCCTTTATTTTTCTTATAACATGAGCTAGATTATTCTGAAAGTACTTTTTGCTATGATGTTAATACAACAGGTTAAGAAAATGGAAAACGTAAATATCCTGATAGTCGAAGACAGTTTGACACAGGCTATTAAGCTCCAGGCATCGCTGGATATACATAATTACAGGACCCGCATCGCTAATAACGGCGTGGAGGCCCTGGAAAAGATTGCCGAAGAAAAGCCTACACTTATTCTGACTGATGTGGTCATGCCGGAGATGGACGGGTTTGAGTTATGCCGGAAGATAAAGGCAGACCCGGAAACAAAGAATATCCCGATAATTATTCTCACCGCGTTATCCGATTTGCAGGATGTTGTCAGCGGGCTCGAATCGGGCGCCGATAATTTTCTCATCAAGCCGTGCAGCGATAAAGCTCTTTTTAACCGCATCGATTATATTCTCACCAATATGATGATCAGACACAATTCTCCGATCGATATGGGAATTGATATTTTTTTCAATGGTAAGCAGCATAATATAACTTCCCAGAGAATGCAGATTCTGGACCTGCTGTTTTCAGCTTTTGACAATGTGTATCAGCAGCAGGCTGAACTGAAAAAGTGCGAGGAAGAGGCACAGGTATCCAGTTGCAAAATTAAGCTGCTGGAAAAAGAGAATGAAAGACTGCGGCAGAAACTTGACGAGTTGAAGAAGAAATGAGTCATTAAACAGGAAGCAAAGGCATGAGTGATAATAAAGCATCAATCCTGATAGTTGAAGACAGCAGAACCCAGGCGATTGAATTGCAGTATCTGCTGGAAAACAACGATTATGAGGTGCTCGTCGCCAAAGACGGACTGGAAGCTTTAGCTATTATTAAGCAAACTATTCCGGACGTTATCATCACGGATATTGTCATGCCGAATATGAACGGCTACGAATTGTGCCGGGCCGTTAGGCACAACCCGGAATGGAGCCAGATCCCAGTTATACTTTTGACCTCGCTATCGGCCCCGGACGATGTTATCGAGGGTTTGAAGTGCGGCGCTGATAATTTCCTGACTAAGCCTTTCGACAAAGATTCTCTACTTTCCCGCCTGCATTATATTTTGATAAACCGGACAATCAGGACGGCTAACTCCAGCGAATTGGGGTTAAAGATTTTCTTTGGCGGAAAGAAACATACTATCACCGCTGAAAGAGCCCAGATACTGGACCTGTTCTTTTCTTCATTTGAGACTGCTTTGCAGAAAAACCGTCAGCTTGAAACCACGGTCAGGCAGTTGCGGGAAACGCAGGATTATCTGCGAAAAGCCAAAGCCAAGGTCGAGGACGCGATGGAGAAGGCCGATGAAGCCAATAAAGCCAAAAGCCGTTTCCTGTCAAATATGACCCATGAATTGAGAACGCCTCTCAGTGCGATTATCGGCATGGCCGATTTGCTGTTCGAATCCGAGTTGAACTATGAACAGAATGAGTATGTTTCGACGGTTAAAAACGCATCTGAGTGTCTCTTGGCATTGGTCAATGACATCCTTGACTTGTCAGAAATAGAATCCAGCAAAGTACAGATAGAGCAGGCCGATTTCGACTTGCTGGCGACGATTGAGCTGATATCCGGTATATTCCGCAAGCAGACCGCAGATAAGAAACTTGATTATATTGTCAATATCGATCCGCAAGTGCCGCAGTATGTTGTCAGTGATGAGACGCGTATTCGTCAGATACTGATCAACCTGCTTGGCAATGCCGTAAAATTTACCCAATCCGGTTCAGTTACGCTTAATGTGAGAACCATTGGTAATACGAAAGCCAACAAGGTGGTTATTCGTTTTGAAGTCGTCGACACCGGTATTGGCATTCCGAAAGAGCAGCAGCAGATGCTTCTGGAAGCATTTGTTCAGGCGGAAAATGATTCCAACCGGACATACAGCGGAACCGGCTTGGGGCTGGCTATTGTCAATCAGCTGGTTCGCCTGCTTGAAAGCAGGATTGAAATAGACAGTCAGCCCGACTCCGGCAGTACTTTTGCCTTTGAATTGAACCTGACTCGATCAGCCAAGGCTTCGGCCGAAACTCTGGCCAAAAAGACCAAGGCTAAAGATGCCGAACCGGAAGTGTCAGAAGCAGTAGCGACACAGCCGGAAAAATCCGGCCGGATCATGATTGTGGAAGATAACCGGGTTAACCAGCTGCTGCTGAGTAATATCTTCAAAAAGTTCGGCTGCGAGGTGGATATTGCCAAAACCGGACGTGAAGCCTGTGACCTTTTTGAAAAAGAAGGCGACAAAATTGACTTGATCTTCATGGACCTGCAGATGCCGGTTATGGATGGCTGGGATGCAACGAGAAACATCCGTGAGATCGAAGAAGACAAATATCCGGCTCGCAAGATTCCGATCATTGCCCTGACCGCCAACGACTCCAAAGAGGATCGCGAAAAATGCCTGGCCACAGGTATGGACGACCATCTCTCAAAACCGTTCCGTAAACAGCTTATTCTTGAATGCCTCAATAAATGGCTCTGAAATAGGCTTTGTCTAAGCGCGGTGGATTTATTGTTTTACAGCAGTTGCCTTGAAGAAAGTATAGCAGAAAACGCCGTCCTGCTCAGCTGTTTTATATAATCCGGCAACACCTTCATCGAATGTTTCAGCTTCAATTAAACCTGAATTGACTGCTGAATCCTTTATACCTTCGATCATTGCGGTGAATGTATTTTTTATAAAGCCATCGATCAACTGTGGACGGCTCGAATCCACATATACAAATCGGGGTGAAACATTAACCTGGCTAAAGTCTGCCTGTGAAAGAAGCGGGTAGAGCTCTCTTCCAATGTTTGCATTTCCGCCGGCTCGTTTCTGTAATTCCACCTGGCACTCTATTGCTTTGGTAGCTGCTCGATTTTCAGGATAAAAAAAGGTTGATCCGTGATCTCCCTCGATAACTGTAATTGTTCCTCCGGGCTTGAGCAGTTTTTTCAGGCAATTTAACGCTTTGACAGATTGAGACAGGTGTTCGAGGACAAAGCAGACAAAAATATGATCAAAGGATTCCGGTTCAAAAGTCAGGTTAAAAATATCCGCTTGCTGGAATTTTACATTTTTGCATCCTGCATTGTCTAGCTTTTTTGCGGCTTCGATGATCGAGTCTTCGGAAATATCTATCGAAATAATATCTGATTCAGGATTATTCCTTGCCAGGGTTATGGTTTGCGCGCCTACTCCACAGCCCGCCTCCAGTATTTTACTTCCGGCAGGATAGATCGTGTCGGAGTGAAGCAATTCAACAAGAGTTGAAGCCTGATCATTTAAACGTAAACTTTCTCGTGAGTCATATCCATGTACGTATTTCATAAGAATGCCTGTATTGTTGGGTGTTTTCCTCATTGGTAATATATTATTATTCAATTGTGATTTCAATGTCTGTGAATCTTTTTGTCATGGCCCTGTTTTCTTTTTGTTCATTTATTTTTTTGAGGTCATTGACTTTTATGCTCAATTGGGGTATATTAGAGGCTGAATATGAATTTATCTGCAAAGCTGATTTATTATGAAGTATTACGGAGAAAACTGTTATTCCAGTGCCGCGGGGTTTGATCGTATCGATAAACTCCGGGGGGGCGTAATGCTTGATATTCCCTCAATCTTCTGCAAAGCACTGCTCATACTGAGAAGCCTGGACAGGTGAGTTATCGGACCGCTTGTTCAGGCTATACGACTTTCACTAATTTCTAACAGTCACTAATTGACTATGATTTATCCCGATACTATATTAAATTTTTAAGTCATTAACATTACGAATTTTGCGGAGAAAAATATGAGCTATAATAAATATAAATACCCGGAACCGGTGCCAATAGAGAACAGGCAATGGCCGGACCGGATAATCTCAAAAGCGCCGATGTGGACGAGCGTCGATTTGCGTGACGGTAACCAGGCATTGCCGATTCCGATGAATCCTGAACAGAAACTCGAGTACTTCAAATTGCTCGTTGAAATCGGCTTCAAGGAAATTGAAGTTGGCTTTCCGTCGGCTTCCAAAGACGACTTTGATTTCGTGCGTCGTTTGATCGAGGAAGGCTTGATCCCGGATGACGTCAAAATTTCCGTCCTCACTCAAGCTAGAAAACATTTGATCGACAAGACCGCAGAGGCGCTTCGCGGCGTTAAAGCGGGAATTATTCATTGTTATGTCGCCGCCAGCGATTTGCATGGCCGTTTCGTTTTCAATATGGATCATGAAAAAGTCCGCAATATGGCGATTGAAGGCACGAAAATGGTCATGGAAGCGATTGATCGCAATGGATTGACCGGCAAAGTCGGCTACGAATTTTCACCGGAGGAGTTTACCGACAGTGATATCGAGTTTGTCATTGATATGTGTAAAGCGCTCAAAGAGGTCTGGGGCCCTTGTAAAAAAGAGGACTTTATCCTCAATCTTCCGGCCACGGTTGAGCGCCGTCCGCCGTATCACTATGCCGATATGATCGAATATTTCTGCCGCAAATATCCGTATCTCGATGAGTCTACTATCAGTATTCATGCCCATAACGACCAGGGCTGTGCGGTTGCCGCCAGCGAAATGGCGCTCATGGCGGGAGCTGATAGAGTCGAAGGTACGATTTTCGGTCACGGCGAACGCACCGGGAACCTCGATATCTCGACCCTCGCGTTGAATCTCTTTTCACGCGGTGTGGATCCCAAATTGGACTTCTCGGATATGCAGCATGTGGTTGATGTCGTGGAATCATCCTCCGGTATTGACGTGCACCCGCGCCATCCTTATGCCGGGCGTTTGGTCTTTACCGCGTTTTCAGGTTCACATCAAGACGCGATTCGCAAAGGAATCGAACGGCGTGATGAGATTTCAGAATATTTCAAGCAGGGCTGGAAAATCCCTTATTTGCATATTGATCCGGCCGACCTTGGCCGTGCCTACGAAAAACTCATTCGCATCAACAGCCAGTCCGGTAAGGGCGGCGTCGTTTATGTGTTGGAGCATGACTTTGGCATTTATCCGCCGAAACAGATGCATCCGGAGATCGGCTCAGCAGTTCAGGGCTATGCTGACTCTAAGGGCGATGAGATCAACACTGAAGAAGTCTATCAGGTATTTGAAGATAGATTTGTCAATGTCAAAGGCCGTTACAAGCTCGAAAGCTTTAAGCGCAACTTTGATGTCGACGTCGGTGATGACGGTATTTGCATGATTGTCAATATTACGATTGACGATGAGCCGTACAGCCTTCATGGTTGTGGAAACGGTCCTATCTCCGCCTTGGTTCACGCCTTGCGCGAGTCCGATGAAGTCATCAACTTCAAACTCGATGATTTCTCGGAAAAGACGCTGGGACATGATGCCGATGCCGCCGCTATCGCGTTTATCGGAGTGAGACTTGATGACGGATCAATGGTTTACGGCGCCGGTCGCGATTCGAATATCGACCGGGCTGCAGCCTACGCGCTTTTCTCCGCTCTTAACCGTGCCGACAAGTCCCGGAACTGAGAGGAGCAATGAAGAATAAGAAGACCATTATTGTTGTCACAATCTTTGTTGTGATCGCACTTTTGCATGTGCTTGTCGCAAAGCTGATCTTTTCCGGCAGCAGCGATTCGGATAAAATAGAAAATACTGGTGAGTCCGGCGGGACACCCCCGCCGGTCGAGCCTTCTCCTGACAAGGTTTCGCCCAAAGAGCCGGTGCCGGTTATTCCCAAAAAGATAACGACTAAGGCGGCTCAAAAACTGAAACCCGCCGGATTGCCTTTGAACTATCTTAACGCGGTCCGCGGGGATATCCCGGATTTGCCCGGCAGCAAAGAGGCCAAAAGCGGCATTCTTGTCGATATGAATACCCGTCAGGTTATATGGTGTAAAAACGCGGGCAAAGGTTTTCCGATTGCCTCAATGACCAAAATGATGACCATACTTCTGGCGATGGAGGATATTTCCGCGGGTAAAGCTTCATTGTCTACTCCGGTTAAAGTAACCGTTGCAGCATACAAAATAGGCGGAACGACTGTTTATCTTGATCCGCGAGAGACTTTTACCCTGGGCGAACTTATGCAGTCCATGATGATCAGGAGCGCGAACGATTCGGCTTATCTGGTGGGGGAGTACTTCAGTGATTACAATATGCCTGCCTTTGTTGCCAGGATGAATAAGCGCGCCGCTGAACTGAAAATGAAAGATACTCATTACATCAATCCTAACGGATTGCCTGGTAAAGACAGGTCAGAACAGTGTGAGAGCAGTCCCGAGGGGCTGGTGTTTCTGGCTGAACAACTATTGAAGTATCCTGAGATAATGAAATGGTGCTCGACCAGAACCGCGACATTCCGCCCCAAAGGGCATAAAGCCATGCAGTTGATGACCAATACCAATAAACTGGTCGGGACTTGTCCCGGTGTTGACGGAATGAAGACCGGCTTTACCAATGCGGCCGGGTCCTGTATTACCGTGACATGTCTGCGCGGCGGAAAAAGGATGATTGCGGTGGTTACCGGTATGAAGCAATGGCGAACCCGCAATAAATTTGTTAAAGATCTTTTGGACTGGGGCTATAAGCGCGACGCAAAACTCAGTAAACTCAAACACTGAGAGTCAAGCTCATGAAACACTACCGGATATACCCCGGAACAGTTCCGGCCGATAAAAAAAGTGTTGTCACCATAAAACCTGAAGGCTCTTACGATATCTTCGAGGCATCTGAAGGGCTGCATTTACTTTATTCCCCGGTCGAGTGGCAGCCGGAAATTGATAACGGCGGTCTTGAACAAAAGCTTGATATTATTTTAAAAAACGGCCAGGTCAGTTTCGACCTGCTTTTCAATGGGGAACAGGAACACTATTTCCAGTTGAAGAACTCGCGCGGTCAAAACGTTTGTACTTTCAGTATCTATTCCCTGAAGCCCGACCTCTATGGCATGCTGCCCCTGTGCGGCGACCCTCACATGCACAGTAATCGTTCAGACGGCCTGGCTCCACCGGGAGCGATGGCTGCGGCTGCGGTTGATAACGGGTTCGACTTTATTGCTCTGACTGATCATGGCCTCTATGCGCCTTCTCTCAAACTGAAAAAGATCATGAGAAACAGCGGTTCCGGTTTGACTGTCTGTCCGGGGGAGGAAGTTCATCCTCCGGGGAACCCGGTTCATATTGTTAATTTCGGCGGCAAATCCAGCGTCAACCGCTTGTTCCATACTGAACCTGAAAAATATGCCGAAGAAGTTGCATTGCGTGTAGAGCAGATGGATCTTGACCTCTCACAGGAGATCAAGATTCAGCTTGCTTCGGCTGAATGGTGTTTTGATAAAATCAGGGAAGCCGGAGGGATGGCTATATTGAGTCATCCATACTGGAAAAATCATCATAACCGCTACTATCTGGCAGAAGCCCTGATCACCGCTCTGATTAAGAGAAAGAATTTTGACGCGATGGAGATTCTCGGCGGTTTTATGAAAAGCCAAAGTGAATCAAACACTCTGCAGCTGGCCCGTTACCATGAGGAGCGTTCAGTCGGCAACCAACTGCCGATTGTCGGTGCCGGAGATGCCCACGCCGATACCAGAAAAATGCTTTTCGGCTGGTATTACACGATGGTTTTCTGCCGAACCAATTCTTATGAAGGTATTTCGGAGGGAATCAGAGAAATGCGGTCCGTCGCTATTGAGGATGTCCCAAACGAATCAATCCGTTGCCATGGCCCTTTCAGACTGGTCAAATATGCGATGTTCCTGCTGCGTGAGATTTTACCGGAATATCGTGAAATACGTAAGCGGGAAGCAGTCCTTTTGAGGAGTTTCCTGAAACGTGGCGAGGCATCGGCAGAGCATGTATCACAGGCCGCTAAAGTTGCCGCGAAATATCTTGCCAGACATGGCTTGACCGGGACGGATTGACTATTGCAGTGGTTACTCTTCCACCGCGTTAATTTCCGAGACCATCTCTGCCAATCTGAATATCTCATTCTCGAAAACTTCCGGGTTGGCGGCCAGCGGGCAGAAGATCAGATCCACCGGCAAAGAGTTTTCCTGTAAATATTTTATCCATGGCTCAACCAGTTTTCTTACCAGTCTGTTTCCGGTTTCCGGCTCATAAAGCAGCCGCATTATTTTCAGGTCAAATTTGATTGGTTTTATCAATTCATTGGTATTGTAGTCTTTGCCCGCCAACTCGTGCGGATGCACGTCACACGCCAGTGAAAGGAACGGATTCATTGAGTCGCAGAGCAGGCGGTTGTAGAAGTCCCGGGGAACCGGTTCCGGCTCCGGAACTCTGGCCGGAATCAGCAGTCTGGCGCTGTGTCCGTTCAAGTCAGCGGTTATTTCATTAATCAGAGCGAGCATTTCCACTCTGAAATCCGGGTCTGATACCGCACTGCCGACCCCAAAATCGAGACAGATCGAGGATGCGTTCAAATCATCGCAGCGGCGCATTACTTTTCTTAGTTGTTCTCTGAACATTCTGATGATGGTGCGGTTTTGCAGTGCCATACTGCGGCACATCGGGGCAGGGAAAAGGTTGCGGAAATGCAGTCGCTCAAAGCATTCAAAGATTAACTGTTTGGTCGGTCTGGATGTTTGCAGCATGTCGCCTGGAAGTTCGGCGACCGGAAATATATCGTACGGAAAATCCGCAAGTTCCATTTTTCCTTCAGCCGGGCCTCCGGCAAAACTCAGTCCGTATCTCATTATTCAGTCGCTCCCGCAGTCACCTGCAGCATCCGCGCAGGTCAATGGGCCAAAGATGAACGATCCGGTCCTGGCTGGTAACATGATAGCAGTCATACAGGTTGACCGTCGGGGCGCAGTCAGTCAGGCTCAGACGGATCTTGTCGCCATTTTGGGGCTTGGATTCC
>MDTD01154730.1_pt1 | contig 11582 bp, 6 predicted proteins | sample 811221 | NCBI WGS metagenome assembly MDTD01 (sample SAMN05326646, study PRJNA326480) | marine metagenome | isolation source: seawater | place: Pacific Ocean: South West | collected 2011
CAATTCTTTTAAGGTATCAATCCAACTGTAGCCCACGCCATCAGAAAACTGTTCTTTTTGTCTCCAGGCAACGCTTTCGGGCAAGTACGACTCAAACGCCTTTCGAATTACCCATTTTTCCATACGCTCACCGTTGATCATCTTGTCTTTGGGGTTGATGCGCATGGCAACATCGATAAATTCCTTGTCTAAAAAAGGCACACGCCCCTCAATGCCCCAAGCGGCCAACGACTTGTTGGCCCGTAGACAGTCGTACATATGAAGTTTGCCCAGTTTTCTGACCGTTTCTTCATGGAAATCTTTTGGGCTCGGTGCCTTATGAAAATACAGATACCCACCGAACAACTCATCGGCACCCTCGCCCGAGAGCACCATTTTTATGCCCATCGACTTAATGACCCTGGCCATCAAATACATCGGGGTTGAAGCCCGAATGGTAGTGATATCGTACGTTTCAAGGTTGTAGATGACATCCCTGATGGCGTCAAGGCCCTCTTGAATGGTGAACTTGATCTCGTGATGGACCGTGCCGATATGATCGGCTACCAATCGCGCGGCAGCCAGGTCAGGTGAACCTTCTAAACCTACCGAAAAAGAGTGCAACTGAGGCCACCACGCATCTTTGGTATCATCTGACTCTATTCTTTTTTGGGAATATTTCTTTGCTATTGCAGAAGTGACCGACGAATCTAAACCGCCCGAAAGCAAGACTCCATATGGCACATCAGACATCAACTGCCTGTGAACGGCCGCTTCAAGGGCCTCACGCACCTCTCGGATGCTGGTTTCGTTTTCTTTGACGGCCTCGTACTCCATCCAATCCCTTTGGTACCATTGCTTGAGCTCCCCATCGGAACTGTGCAAATAATGCCCAGGGGGAAAGAGCTCTATCTTTGAGCAAACCCCTTCCAACGCCTTTAACTCTGAGGCCGCGTAAAACGTTCCGTTGCGGTCCCACCCCATATAAAGTGGAATGATGCCCATATGATCACGAGCAACAAAGTATTCATCTTTTTCCGTATCGTAGATGGCAAATCCGAAGATACCGTTCAACTCATCTATAAAATCTGGGCCCTTTTTTTGGTACAAGGCCAAGATGACCTCACAGTCAGACTGGGTCTTGAAATCATACGTGCCCTCAAATTGCTTTCTGAGCTCTCTATGGTTGTATATTTCACCATTGGCCGCCAATATCAACTTCCCATCAGGGCTCACCAATGGCTGTTTGCCCGAGGCGGGATCCACGATGGCCAAACGTTCATGGGCCAAAATGGCCTTATCATCCGCATATATTCCACTCCAATCAGGCCCCCTGTGCCTCACTTTTTTAGACATTTCCAACAATTGGGGCCTTAACGTCTCGGTGCTTTCCTTTAAATCAAACGCACATACAATTCCACACATAAATCATTTGGTTTAATAATCTTTGACAAAGATGCATCGATAATTACTATTTAAAAACAATAATTGGTAAAATGGTTTCATTATGAAATGAATATTCATCCTTATTGTTATATTTATAATAATAATTTGCTTTTTGCACACACAATCATTTCAAACCGAAAGTGAAAAATTTAACTACTTTTTATAAAACAGGAACAAGAATAGGTTCTAGCTTTGGCTTTTAACCAAAATATAAATCATGAAAAAAATCTATTTGCTTTTAACACTGGTTCTGGCATTGGTTTTCAACAACGAGACCAACGCCCAAGAATTCAGTGGCCTTGACAAGAGTCCGGCCGATATCGCCGCCTATCCTTCAAGTTACAGGGTTTCAGACAAGGCCGTTCGAGTCATCTACAGCAGACCGCAGCTAAAAGGCCGTAGCCTTTCTGAGCTGGCCCCGGAGGGCAAGGTCTGGAGAACTGGCGCCAACGAAGCGCCTGAAATTACTTTTTACAAGGACGCCAAAGTAGGCGGACAGGACATTAAAGCGGGAACCTACTCCCTTTTTACCATACCCGGCGAAAATGAGTGGACCATTATCTTGAACAAGAACCTCAACCAATGGGGGGCCTATTCGTATGATAGTGATGCCGATGTAGCCCGCATAAAAGCCAAGGCCAGCAATAGCTCTGAAAGCCTAGAGGCATTTTCAATTACTTTTGATGATAATGGAAACATGCACATGGGCTGGGGCACCACCCGTGTTGAAGTACCGATCAGTTACTAAGAAACACTTCTTTTAGAGTTAGAAAACCGCGGCGATTGCCGCGGTTTTTTTTTTGTATGTAAGTCAGCTACCTATCCAAAATTGTCTTCAGGAACCAACTTCCCTGATCAATGAAGCCGCTATAACTTTTGTTTCACTTCACTTTCTCCCCACCCAAAAAAACCTGCTCGGCTTTTAGATTTGGAATATCCGCTTCGGGAATGGACATGATATCATCGCTCAACACCATAAAATCGGCAAACTTGCCCGCTTCAATGCTCCCTTTTTCATTTTCCTCAAAGTTTGAATACGCAGCCCATATGGTCATGCCTTTCAAGGCTTCCTCACGGGTCAGGGCATCTTTCATCTGAAAGCCTCCCTCGGGATAGTTATCCAGGTCTTTTCGCGCCACAGCTGCATAAAAGGTCAAAAACGGATTTACGCGTTCCACTGGAAAATCCGTGCCAAGCGCCACCAGTCCCGCTTTGTCGAGCAAGGTTTTAAAGGCATAGGCCCCTCTGACCCTTTCAGGCCCCAACCGGTCTTCGGCCCAATACATATCACTGGTCGCATGGGTGGGCTGCACCGAGGGTATTATGCCATCTTGAAAGTAATCAAAGTCTTCGGGCGATACCACTTGTGCATGCTCAATCTTCCAACGGCGATCATTTTTACCCTGCAATGCTTTTTTGTAGGCTTTCAAAATTACGACAATGGCCGAATCGCCAATGGCATGGGTATTCATCTGGTAGTCTGAGGCCGCAATACGCATGGCCAGTTCGTTGATCTTGTCAACAGGGGTGACCATGGCCCCAAAATGACCAGGTTTATCAGTGTAGGGTTCTTTTAGGGCCGCACCACGAGAACCCAAGGCCCCATCGCCATATACTTTTACCGACCGTACGTTCAACCTATCGGTTTTTACGATTCCCTTGTTTAAAAAATGGTCAAGATTTTCCTCTGAATTGCTGACCATGGCATAGACCCGCATTTTTAGCTCCCCTGCCTGCTGCAGGCTATCGATAAGCTCGATGGTTTTACGGTCGAGTCCCGCATCGTTAACGGTCGTCAGACCATAATCAAAACAGATGCGCTCGGCATCTTTCAGTGCTTTTATACTGGTATTGGTATCTGGTTTGGGCATTACGGCATCTACCATTGCCATGGGTGCATCGATTAGAACGCCCGTGGCATGACCACTGGTTTCACGAACGATTTCACCTCCTTCAACTTTCGTATCCCTTGTTATGCCCGCCAGTTCGAGCGCCCGTTGGTTCACGAGATAGGCATGGCCATCGACCCGTTCTAAAACAACGGGAGTGTTGGCAAACAGTTTGTCAAGTTGCACACTGGTGGGAAACTCTTTTACCTGCCAATCGTTTTGGTCCCAACCGCGGCCCCGAATAACCTCGGCACCGGGATTCTTTTCATGAAAATCGAGTACCCGCTTCAACGCCTCATCAAAACTTTTGGTGCCGACCAAATCGACAACCTGTTGGTTGAGGCCCAGGCCATAAAAATGGCAATGGGCATCTATCAGGCCCGGAATGATGGTCTTGCCATTCGCATCAACAACCTGCTCTGAAGTGTACGTATCCAATATACTTTCTGAAGTTGAAACCGTTACGAATTTTCCATCCCGAACGGCAAAGGCCGAAGCTTTTGAAAAGGTGCTGTCCACGGTATGGATTGTGGCGTTATGGACTATAAGGTCTACTTGTTCTTTGGTACTGCACGACGATAGCAGCGCTAGAAAAATGGCAAAAATTGAGACTCGCATGTATTAAAGTGATTTGCCGTTAAAGGTACACAATTGTGTCATTAAACCTAACGGCATCAGCTCTGGTGGCTCTCTTTGTTCAATAGATATTCTTCGACCAATCCGTGCACAGTTTCTTCGGAAAGCGGCTTGTTCTTAAAGCCCTTGACCAAATCGTACTGCACTAATTTAAGTTGGTCGTCAGGGTTAAGCGACATGCTCAGCATGATTACCATGGTGTGTTGTAAATAGTTCCTGTCCAGTTGGCCATATTCTTCCATGAACTCCCAGCCCGACATTTTGGGCATGTTGACATCCAACAATAAAATTTCGGGGAGTTGTTTTCGCTTTTCAATCAGTTCAGACAAGAAATTCAACGCTGCCCGGCCATCTCTATACGCATGTATTTCTTGAAAACAACCAGCTTTTTTGAGAATGAGGGTGTTGATGTAATTGGTTACTTCATCATCGTCGATTAAAAGAACAGATTTGAGTTTTTTCACTTTGGGCAAACAGTTTTAAACAATACAATTGGTTAGAAAACAGAGCAAAATATACAACAATTGGCAAAAATCTAATGGTCATCTTCGAATGACGTCATCACAAACTCGACCCTTCTATTTTTCTTTCTTCCCTTTTCAGAAAAATCATTTACAACAGGTAAGTCTTCACCATGACCTTTCCAAGAAATCCTGTTTTTATCCAAGCCCAGTTCTTGTAGGTATTTGGCCACGGTCCACGCCCGTCGTGACGACAGGTATTTGTTATAAGGGTCAGAGCCCAATTCATCGGTATGCCCGTTGATGGTGAGCAAAAGCTTGGGATGTTTTTTAAGGTGCGTATAAATTTTTCTGATGTCTTTCTTCCCTTCCTCTGTCAAATCAAAATTATCAAACTCGAACAATAACTGGTTTAAGACGAAAGGCTTGTTCAATTCGTAGCGCGCATCTCTCAGGTAGGTAACATTGACTTCGTCAAGATAGTAATAAGATGTTTCAACGGGCTTGTTCTCATCAGTCTCCAACCGTATTTTCTTAGATGCCTTGTTGTTCTTGAAGTTGCCGACAACAATATATTTTTCGTAGCCCTTGGCCACAAAATCAACTGAGGCCTCAGTCCACTTTCCACTATCGTACAAAACACCATCGATTTCTAGATTTACATAAGAGTAACGTTCGATGTTGAACCGCTCTAATCTGGGTGGTGACAAATTCTGATTGATGTCTGCCTGTATTTGTTCTTGGGTAAACAATACCGTTAGCTCTTGCATGGCCAGCACAGAGCTTTCTGCAAGACTTGATTGTAGCGATATTCGGTAGAGCTTGCCTTTTTGCAAGGGTTCGCTCAATTCAAATTGGATATACTCGCGATAATCGTTCGGGGCATATAGGTGCAACCCAGCATACCCTTTGCCCTTGAAAGGCTTCTGTTCTCCTTTGAAGTTTTTGGGAATACCCATATCGCCCACACCACACTCATTGAAATAATCTGTGGTGCCCTTGGTCGGGGTCGTCAGAAACTTAATGTCTATGGCAAGGTTGCTCATCTCTTGCGGACATGAGACATACTCTTCAAATCCACCATTGACGACCAAGTTTTGGGCATTGGCCAAAACAGGCAACAAGAAAATAAAAGCTAGTGAAATATTGCGAATCTCCCGAACCATCATGTTTAGATACGACACTAAACACCCGTGTTCTAAAAAGTGCAATGTAGTCAGTTATTACTCTGAACAACTGTTATTTACACTTTTTATTGCATTTGAAACCAATTTTTTGGAACGCCGATTTTTATAGGCTGTCTTGAACAAATGGCTTTGGGCACCATTATTCTGCACCCTTCTTTATCAAAAACTCGGCCCTTCGATTTTGTTGGCGCCCATCATCCGTGGCATTATCTGCAATAGGCTTGGCACTACCATAACCCTTTAGCGCCACCCGCTCTTTTGAAAGGCCCAACCCAATCAGATAAGCGACAATGGCGTTTGCCCGCCTTTGGGAAAGTGCCATGTTGTATTGGTGGCTTCCCCTATTGTCAGTGTGGGCATGGATCTCGATGTTGAAAGCCGGTTTCTTTTGCAAATAATCAAAAAATTCTTCCAGTTCTGCCTCGGCATCGGGGCTCAAACGGTGGCTATCAAAATCAAAATGTACGTTTTTAAAGGCATAGGTCGAATCAATGGCAAAAGATTCATCTTCAGGCGGCCCAGCTTCTTCACCCGAGACAGTGACCATGTCAATATAGTAGTACGCACCCTTCTTCGTTTCGCGCCGTTTGGTCTTTATCTTTCGCGTGCCCGCATTATCGCGAAAATTGCCAAGGGTCAGATAGCGCTCAAAGCCCTTGGCCCTGAACTCGGCCTGAACTTCCAACCAATCGGTCTTATCTTGGTGGAACTCCGGATGGTTGATTTCAAAAAAGTGCATTTTATTGCCCTTGGTGCTATATAGCCTGCCTTTTGATAGATGTTTCTTTGTCTCAAGGTCAATGGGATGGTAGGAGAACAATACCCCAAAATCTTTCACGGCAAAATCAGAGCCTTCGGCCAGGCTTATATAGAACTTTAGCCGATACGTTTTGTTTTTTTCAAGCATTTTTGACAGCTCGACCTGTACATATTCCCTGTAGTCGGCCGGTGCAAAGAAATAAAGCCCGGCATATGCATTGCCATATTTGGGGTGCTGAATGCCGTTAAAGTTCTCTGGCGCGCCCATTACTATACTGCAACTGTTGAAGTAATCAGTGGTGCCTTTCGTGGGCGTGCTCCAATCCACAACATGTTCGTTGAATGTACCCAACGAATTGGGGCATTCAACAAACTCTTCAAAACTGGGGTTTTTGACCAGGTTTTGGGAAAATGTGAAAACTGAAAAAGAAAACAAAAAAACCAATATCCAAATCTTCATCGCCATCAAGACCTTGGTTGTCAATTCCTAAGTTAAGGAATACGACCGAAAGAAGTGATTTACCTAAGGAAACGGATGAAATATTCGTTAAAAGTCAAATTTGTACGACGCACCTGCCAACACTTGAAAGCCCTGTACCCTAAAATTGGCCCAACGTTGATAGTTATTGTTGGCAATGTTCGAGGCCTTGGCAAAGATCGAGAGCTGCTCATTAAAACGATAGCCGACATGGGCGTTGGCATCAAAAAAACCATCCAAGGTTATGATGGCGGATGGAAATTCTGAGGGTGCCGCATTCGGTACAGCGGTGGCAACCAAATCGTCACGCTCGCCCACATAAAACAAATTGGCGCCCATAAACCATTGGTCGGTAATCTGATAATCCATGAAAAGGGAACCTTTCAGGCTGGGTAGGTTCCAGGCAGGGTTGTCGGTCTCCGTATCGTAATCGTACACCTCAGCGTTGATGCCGAGGGTGAAGTTTCGGTTTACATCGATGTTCAGTTCCCCAAAAATTCCCAAGGTCTTGACATCATCATAGAATACTTGGAAAGAATTGCCGTAGTAATAGCCTTTTTCATCGTTTCTGAACAGGTTTTCAGGGTTCAAGAGGAATAGGGGCTTCCTATTTTCAGCGGTGTAAGACCCCTTTATGTTGTATCCTACATTTGAAAACAATTGCCCTTTTAAGCCGACATACCCTTCGTATTGGCGGTCTGTGGGCTGAATGGCCAAAGTGGGCGACACATACGGATTTTCATCCACCAACCCATGATAGGAGTTCTGGTGCAGTTCACCCTCGATGCCACCATAGGCAATAACCGTCTCGTCGACCAACCGATAGGAGGCCGTGACCGATGGATAAATATAGAAACTGCCATTGCTGTTTTCCAAATCGGTACCGTACACAAAATTGGCACCCAGATTCAGGGTCAGGTCATCGCGCAATACCAAAAGACTTGGATTCAAGCCTACCTGAAAATGCCCATAGTCGATGCCTGTCGTGTTCACGGTGTTGTTCAGATCGGCATTTGCAAAGCTTCCGCCCACATAATCGAGTTTTGCCTTGATGGTTACCAACTCTTCAGTGATGGGCAGTTCAATGGTAGGTTCGACCACTACACGGTTTTCACCTGACTCCACGCCGTCCCAAAAACGCCTGAGCAAAATATTTCCACTCTTGAAAAAAGAATCCTCAAGATTTAAGTGGGCCTTGGCCTGAGAGTTGAAATAGTTCTGGCCTTCGTCGATAGCCGCAACAGTGGCCTCGTCAAATTCGTCGTTTTCTATGCCATACCAGTTATAAAACTGGTGGTGCAGACCAATACTTGCCCCCCAATCAAAATCCCGGTCTTTCTTGGCATATGAAACATCCAACTTGGTATTATAAAAGTCTGTATCCAATGGGGTATTCTCAATATCGCCGCGAGAAGAATGGTGGCTCAGACCAAAATCAAGCAAATCTTCACCGCGGTTGAAATCCCTGCTTGTATAAAAATCGACAAGTGCGTTGTTGTAATTGCCGAGGCCTATGGAGGCATAAGAATTGTAGAGCGTTGGCGGGGGGGTCTTTTCCACTTTTGAAGCCTTTGCCTTGGCCGGTGTAAAGGTCGAAGCCACGGGTACCGAAAAAATACTATAGGCGACGGGCTTCTTTTGCAATACGATGGAATCGCCAAAACTCGGACTCGACCTGATCTTAAAGGCATCTGAAACGGTGGGGGAATACGGTTTAACAACAGTAACCGTTTCAGTACCTATATCATTGTCAGTTTCTTGGGCACTGACCCCTACCCAAAGGCTCAAAAAGGACAACAACATCCATATTCTTCTGTCAGTTCGGGCGTAGTCGAGAACTTTTTTATCAGATTGATAGGCGAGACATCTCGACTGCGCTCGATGTGACGTCTTTATTTTTTTCATAAACATTAGTTTTCGTTGGGATCGATTGATGAATTTCTTTCGGTCTCTTTGGATTTTATCACAGAAAGTTCGCCTTGGGCTTCGGCCACGATCTCGTCATATTCTGAAAAGTTTTCGATAACACTCTCCAAAATATAGGTCGCTTGAAAGGCATCGCCCAACTGATAGTAGTTTTTGGCCATGATGATAAGTCCCTTGCCGCCCCATTCTTTGTATCCCGAATAGTCTTTGGCCAATTTTTGAACCGATACGTTCGATGCCTCAAAATCTTGGTTCTTGTTCTTGAAATAGGCATCGTAGTACCATGCTTCGGCAGCCGTTTCGCCCGAAGCTATTTTCTTGACGGTAGAGAACGCGGTCTCGGCCAATTCTTCGTTACCTGTTTCAATGGCCGATCGGGCAATCATGATCTGCGCATCGCTCTTGATACGGTTATCGATATTGGGGGCCGACAATACCTTTTCGGCATAGGCTATGGTCTTGTCATAGTCTTTTTGCCCGTAGTATCCTTTCATAAGGTTTGACTGGGCAAAGGTTCGGTTCTGGTCTATTTCAGCCGTTCTCTCCAATTGTTCGAGATATGGTAGGGCACTCTGATAGTCTTTTCGCCCCACATAGATTTCGCAGACCCTTGTAAGGGCTTGCTCTGTGTATTCGCCCCCACCGCTGTCGGCCACAATTTTAAACCTTTCAAGCGCTTTGTCTTTTTGTCCTTTTGAAAAATAGAGCTGTGCCAAGTTGAAATTTGCCCTCAGTGAATGGATCCCGTTTGGAAATTGACCCAAGTACTGTTCATATCCCTTGATAGCGGCATCTTTGTTGCCCTCTAGATATTTTCTGTCAGCCGATTCAAAACTGGCGTTGTCCAACTCTGCATCGGTAACCTCAACAAAGTCTAGGTCACGCACCCAAGCAGCATATTCATTTACCCTGCCCAAGTCTACATATACCAATTTTGCAGTGGCCACGGCTTGCTTGGCTTCTTGGGTCTCAGGGTATTGCTTGACCACTTGGCGTAATTTTTTGAGGGCCTCTTCTCCCCTGTTCGCATTGTAATGCACCAATCCTTGGCGTAACATCGCCCTCGGCGCAAACCGGCTTCCACCGAATTGCGCGATCAATCGGTCATAGGTTTGAAGGCCCATGGCCTCGCTATCGATCTTTATATAGGTATTTGCAAGTTCAAAAAGGGCATCATCCTGTAGGGAAGATTTTGGATAGCGCTGCAAAAACTGCTTGAACCCATCTATTTTAGCAGCATTCTTACCAAGAAAACCAAGGCTCAAGGCCTGTTGAAAAGCAGCGTAATCACGTTCGGGTCCGTTCATTTTGGCCGCCTCATCATAAGCGGCAATGGCCTGCGAATAGTTGCTCGAAACAAAGTGGCTATCGCCCAAACGCACATAACTGTCGGCCATTTTCTCTTGCTCGACGGTAGCCGAATTGGTCACGTTTCTAAAATATGGCAGTGCCTTTTGGTAGTTCTTTAATTTGAAGTGGCAATATCCCAGATTGTAATCCAGGTCGTTGTACTCCTCGGTAGTCTTAGCGGCTTGGTTTCGGGCAAACCGCTCAAAACCATCAAGGGCCTCTTCAAACCTGTCGAGGCGGTAGGCCGACTCGGCTTTCCAATACTGGGCACGTGCCTCAAAAACAGGATCTGCTGCCTTTTTCAACGACTTTGAAAACCTTTCGAGGGCCTGTTCGTATTCGCCATCGATAAATAACTCTACGCCCCGGTAAAACGCCACTTTTTGATAGGTTTCCTTGCTGGCATATGATTCATTTTCTTCCAGCAATTGCATGGCGCCCTCAAAATTTTTGGAAGTGATGTACGAATCGACCAACAAATCTTGTATCTCGGCTTGGTGTTCGTCCTTCGGATATTTTTCCAAATAGGCCATCATCACCTGTGGTACGGGCTCGTAGGCATTGCCAATTTCATAGCTCAAACGGGCATAGTTCAACAGGGCATCTTTCTCGATATCAGCATTAAAATCCATTTGTGAGGCATTCCTAAAAGCGTTCAGTGCTTCCGGCTTTTTATCGAGTTTCATATAACATTCCGCCAAATGGTAGTAGGCGTTCTGGGCAACGGCATTCGAGCCATTGATGATCTTATTGAACTGTCCTATGGCGCTCTCATAATCGCCTTGCTTATAGTAGCTATATCCCAACAGGTAAAAATCGGTGTTGTTCCATTTGCCCCGTTTACCGCGATATTGCTTTAGATGGGGAATGGCCTTGTCGTACTGCCCGAGGTTAAAATAGCTTTCCCCTATGATCTTGTGCAACTCAGACACCTCTCTGCGATCAGATTTGGGCAGTTGCTTTTCGGCCATGGTAATCGCCTCTTCAAAATTGCCCAGTTTAAAATTGAGGTCTGCCTGGTAGTAGCTTAGTTTTTCGTTCAGAACCTCTTGATCGGTAATCTGGTCAAAACGGGCACTGGCCTCATCGTAATCGTCTTGCTCGTAGGCGATATAGCCCAGATAATATTTGGCTTGCGAGCCATATTTGGGCGAATTGCTGACCTTGCTGAGATAACGCTCGGCCTCTTTGGGTTTGTTAGCGGCGTAGTAGGCATAACCGTTGTTAAAATTGAAGCGCTCCTCGTCTTTGCGGGACATGGCGCTTTTATCAACCTTTTTGTACCATTTTAGCGCATATGGGTATTTGCCCGTTTCAAAATAGTAATCGGCCACATCCATAAAGGCCGAATTTCTCTTGGTGGACGTGGGGTAGTTTTCTACGAACTCTTCCATCAACCGGTCTGCACCACGCTGGTTCAGGCGTATGGCCGCATTGGCGGCATAGTATGCACTGTTGGCCTCGGTCTCGC
>MDTD01198916.1_pt1 | contig 11582 bp, 11 predicted proteins | sample 811221 | NCBI WGS metagenome assembly MDTD01 (sample SAMN05326646, study PRJNA326480) | marine metagenome | isolation source: seawater | place: Pacific Ocean: South West | collected 2011
CCTTAGGAGGGGGCTGCTCTATCCAGTTGAGCCACGGAGCCGTCTATTCATATCTAGCTGGGGTGTTGTTCGTTGTCACGTGAATTGATAGTAGTTTATTAATGCTAATGATTAAAATTTTTGGATTAGATTGTTGAGACTTTATCTAGATACTGCTGACTCATCGGACTGGAAAGATTTTATGCCTACTGGGGCATTTTATGGTATTACAACTAATCCATTACTCACTAAGCGGTTAGGTTTAAATTATGGCGAAATTGCTTGGGAAGAAATGGTTTCAAAAGCCGCCGAGCTTGGAGCAAAAGAATTTCATGTCCAAATATATGGTGATGTAAAAAAGGCCTTAAGTTTTGCTGAATATGTGTATGGTTTGGGGCGTTCCTCAGATATCGAGTGCGTTATAAAAATACCTTTAACTTTTGAAGGCATTTCTTTAGCTCCTAAAATAAAAGAGTTTGGTGCTAAAATTTTAATGACTGCTTGCTATGAGCCAAAACAAATGATTACCGCATGTGCTTTAAAAGCTGACTACGTAGCTCCCTATGTTGGCAGGATGATGGATGCAGGCTTGGATGCGATGGCAAACATACAAATTATTGAGAAGATAGCTCGAAAAAATAGATGTATTCCTGTTATTGCTTCTCTGAGAAATGCAAAACAAATGTTAGAAATTGCAGAGATGGGTCACGATTGTTTTACAATTTCACCAGATGTGGCTAGAGATTTATTCAACAATAAGCTTACTGATAGAGCTGCAATTGCCTTTGAAGAAGCCGCAAAACTAAATGATACGTAATCTGTAACGTTATCAAATTATATTACAAATTTAAATATTGAAAATTTACGCGAGTTAAGTAAATTGGGAGGTGTACAGAAGATACTAGCTAAAACTAGGAGCTTAAGTGAGGCTCGATAATATGACAACAAAGACGATCAAAAATATGGAAGAATTTGCTAGTGCTAGTGGTATTTCAAGACCTACATTATCAAAATATTTTAATGACCCTCTGAGTGTACGGGAATCAACAAGGTCTAAGATAGAAGTGGCGCTAGAGCAGTATGATTACCGTCCTAATATTTATGCAATCAATCAAAATAGGGTGAAAACCAAAAATATTGGACTAATAGTTCCAAACTTAACGGATCCTTTTTTTGCGGGAATAGCCCGTGTAATAGAAAGTATTATTCTCCAAAAAGGATACAATCCATTACTAATGAGCTCTCATGGTGGTCCTGATAGTGAAATTGAGAATATAGTAAACTTAAAGCTTTTAAAGCCTGCTGGTGTATTGCTTGCTCCTCTTGGTCGTGCCTCTAATAGTGATTCAATTGCTGAACTTTGTGAAGACCTTCCAACAGTTCTTTTTGATGCAAACCTAGAAAGCATAGGCCATGCATTTATTGGTTCAGATAATAGTAAAAGTGTTGCATTAATGGTCGAATATTTATGTCGATCAGGGGAGCCGCCAATTTTTTTCGAAATGAGAAACCCCATTAATCCTAATGCTTATAAAAGGCGAAACGCGTATAAAGAGGCTATGGAGAGCCTTGGTCATAACCCACACTTTATGCAAGTGGAGGGGGATTCTTGGGATTTTGAGAAAATAGGGTTTGATGGAGCAAATCAATTAATCCTGAATGATGATCTCCCAACAAATACTATTTTGTGTTCTAATGATAGGCTAGGTATAGGTTTTTTGGCTGCTGCGTTTCAAAATCGTCTTAAAGTTGGTCACGGTGCTGGTTGTCATCTGCGGGTTGCAGGGCACGATGACCATCCTTTTGCAAAATATACTTGTCCCTCACTGACTACCGTTTCGCAAGATTATGAAGAAATTGCTGAGGCATCAGTAAACTCCTTACTTGAGATAATTGATTCTAACTATGAGGTTGAAAGAGCAGCTGATAAGTTGTTCTCTGGAAGACTGGTATTACGTGACTCCGCGTAATATAATGAAATTACTCACTTATTAATTTAAATTTACACGAGTAAAAATTTATATTGACCCGAATGTATATTAGGAATTATGATTTTCCTATGAAACCCAAGTAAGGGAGGATCCATAATGGTTTTCAAAAAAGTTCTAAGTGCAGTTAGTGCGCTAGCAGTAACTGCAAGCGTAGTGAGTGCTTCGGAATTAACGATTGCGATTGTTAATAACGGTCACATGATAAATATGCAGAAGGTTGCCGAGGCTTATACTGCGGAGACAGGTGTCTCATTAAATTGGGTTGCTTTGGAAGAAGGTGTTCTTCGAGAGCAAGTTACTTCAGATACTGCCACTGGAGGTGGACAGTATGACATAATAAATATTGGTATGCAGGAAGCTCCAATCTGGGGTGCTGCAGGTTGGATTGAACCACTAAATTTTGGCAGTGACTACGACATGGATGATATTTTACCTGCGATCCGAGCAGGTTTATCACATGAAGGTACTATGTATGCTGCACCTTTCTATGGTGAATCTTCCATGGTTATGTATCGAAAAGATCTGACGGATGCCGCCGGTGTGGTAGTTCGCGACAATGATTCTTGGGCAAATATTAAAGGTGCTGCAGCAGCAATGCATGACCCTGATAACGGCGTATACGGCGCATGTTTGCGTGGTAAGCCAGGTTGGGGTGATAATATGGCGTTCATTACTACAGTCGTAAATTCTTTTGGTGGCGCTTGGTTTGATGCGGATATGCGTCCAACAATCGATACGGCTGCATGGGAAGAAGCGATTAACTTTTATATAGATCTTTTAGGTAATTATGGACCTCCAGGCTCTGAAGGTAATTCTTTTAATGAAATTCTGGCTCTATACAATGAAGGTAAGTGTGGCATGTGGATTGACGCTACAATCGCAGCTTCTTTTTTGACTGTAGACGGCGTTGCCTACGCACAATCGCCAAATGCTGGTAATCCAGTAGGTGCTAATTGGTTGTGGGCTTGGGCAATGGCAGTTCCAGCAGGAACGCCTAATGCAGATGCTGCAAAAGACTTTATAGAGTGGGCAACATCAAAAGCATACGTCCAAGCTGTCGGTAACCACCCAGATTTTGGTTGGGGTGCTGTTCCCACAGGACAACGCGCATCAACATACGCACTTCCAGAATTCCAGGCAGTTGCAGGCTTTGCAGCAGCTGAGATGGCAGCTATAGAGTCAGCGGCTCCAGCAGCTACAGATTTGAAACCTTATGTAGGTGTTCAGTTTGCCGCAATCCCTGAATTCCCAGAAGTTGGTATTGCCGTGGCACAGGAAATGGCAGCAGCCCTTTCCGGAGCAAAAACTGTCGAGGCTGCATTAGCTGCATCACAAGCAGCGGCCGATGCAATTATGTCTGAAGCTGGATACTACTAAATCTTCACTATAACCTCTCAGTGAAGCTGGGGCTCGGCTAAAATCGGGCCCCATTTTAAAAAATTGGTTTGGCTACACATAAAAACTTTGCTCTAAAATCAGCTTAGTGTGCGGCTATCCCCAGAAAGTAGATTTTCAAACATGTCAAATCGTATATTACCAAAGCTTCTTCAGACACCAGCGGTTGTACTACTATTACTGTGGATGCTGGTTCCTTTAGGCATGACGCTGTATTTTTCATTTATAAGATATGTTTTGAATAACTTGCGTCGTCCGGAATGGACAAGTCCTAGCATTGAAAATTGGCGTGGTTTTGGAAATTATAATTTTGTGTTCAATAATAAGGACTTTTTTTTGGCGATCCAAAATAGTTTATTTATTGTGGGAAGTATTATTATACTTACAGTGGTTTTTGGTGTTTTTATTGCAATTCTCATAAACAAAAGTTTTCCAGGCCAAGGAATAGTACGCATTCTTCTAATTTCTCCGTTTTTCGTAATGCCGGCTGTAAATGCTGTTCTTTGGATCAATATGATCCTTGACCCCGTACTTGGTTTGCAAGGTTTAGCAATCTCTGGATTAAATAATTATATTGAGGGATTGCGAGCCCTTCCAATTTTAGGAAAGTTTTTTTCTCTTTGGCCTGAATTTAATCCTATTTCTTTTCGCGCAACACAGTCATCTGCATACGCTGTAATTATGATGGTAACATGGCAATGGACACCGTTTGCAGTATTAATTTTTATAACCTCACTGCAGTCAGAGGATCAGCAGCAAAAAGAAGCTGCCGTGTTAGATGGCGCTGGAGCTTGGTCTCAGTTTCGGTTTCTGACTCTTCCACATTTAGCGCGTCCAATTGCAATAGTTGTGATGATACAGGCAATTTTTCATCTTTCTTTATATGCAGAGATAGAAATAGTTAGCCGTGGAAATGGGAACAAAAATCTACCTTACCTTATAGGAGAGTTTGCAAATAATAACATCGGTGCAGCCAGCGCAACTGGGATTTTTGCTGTTATTCTTGCTAATATAGTTGCCATTTTTCTTTTACGTCTCATCAGTAAAACTCTTATGGATTAGTAAGAAAATGGCAATTGTTTCACAAACTTCCAATTTTATAAAATATGGTAGGCCTACGCTAGCATGGCTTATTGGACTGCTCTTTTTCTTTCCCATATTTTGGATGGTTCTGACTAGTTTTAAATCTGATGCTGACGCAGTTAAGCCTGAGTATTTGATTTGGTTTAATCCAACTCTCGATAATTACCTAAATATGACAGAAAATTATGATTACTGGCGTTTTGCAAAAAATTCAGTAATTACTGCTTTTTTTGCAACAACATTTACTCTTTTTGTTTCTATCCCATCGGCTTACGCAATGGCGTTTTACCCAAGTAGATCGACCAAAAATATATTGATGTGGATGCTTTCAACGAAAATGCTTCCAGCTGCAGCTGTTTTATATCCAATGATTTATCTCTCAAAGGGTTTAGGCCTTTATGACACAAAAATTCTCATTGTTACTGTAGTGTCGCTAATAAATCTGCCTATAGCCATTTGGATGCTGTTCACATATTTCAAAGAAATACCAGTAGACATCATCGAAGCTGGGAAAATGGATGGTGTAAGTACTTTGGGTGAGATTAGAGAAATCCTTATCCCACTGGCTTGGGGAGGTATAGCTTCAACAGCTCTTTTGATTTTCATTTTTTGTTGGAATGAAGCATATTGGACTGTCCGTTTGACGACTATTGATGCTGCTACGTTGTCAAAATTAATCGAAGGTAATCGAGCTCCAGAAGGCTTATTTTTTGGTCGTTTATCTGCCGTTTCTACAGCTGCTGTTGGACCAATCGTTGTGCTTGGTTGGTTTTGCCAAAAACAGTTAGTTAAAGGTTTAACTTTTGGTGCTGTCAAATAGGAAGATGGAGATGGGACAAATAGTACTCAAAAATGTAACAAAAAGCTTCGAGAATCTCGAGGTCATTCCGCCGTTGAATCTTACCATAGACGATGGTGAATTTGCAGTATTTGTCGGTCCTTCTGGGTGTGGAAAGTCCACTCTGTTAAGAATGATTGCAGGCTTAGAAGAAGTTTCATCAGGTGAAATTGAGATCAACGGTGAAGAAGTTTCTGAGGTACCTCCTTCAAAGCGCGGACTGGCAATGGTATTCCAATCTTATGCACTGTACCCACATATGTCAGTTAGGAAAAACATTGCCTTTCCTTTGAGAATGGAAGGGATTGCCCAGTCCGAAATAGATGCCAAAGTTGAGGTTGCGGCCAAATCATTAAACTTAACAGACTATCTAGACCGTAAACCTGCTGCACTGTCTGGCGGCCAACGCCAGCGTGTAGCTATTGGTAGAGCCATAGTTCGCAATCCAACTGCATTTTTATTTGATGAACCATTATCTAACCTGGATGCTGCACTCAGGGTTGGTATGCGTTTAGAAATTAGTGAAATGCATAAACGGATGAAAACTACTATGATTTACGTCACCCACGATCAGGTTGAAGCCATGACTATGGCAGATAAAATTATTGTGCTTCAATCAGGAGTAATTGAGCAGGTCGGCTCTCCATTAGAATTGTATAATATGCCTAAAAATTTATTTGTTGCAGGGTTTATTGGTAGCCCGAAAATGAATTTATTTACAGGCAAGGAAGCAGAAAAAAATGGTGCTCAGACTTTGGGTATTCGGCCTGAGCATATCGATATTGTTTCCTCTGGAGGTATCTGGAAAGGAAAGGTTGGGGTAACCGAACATCTTGGTTCTGATACATTTATTCATGTTCATGAAACTGGCTTGTCAAAAGTAGTAACAGTGAGAGCTTCAGGTGAAGTAAAACTAAAGTATGGGGATGAGATAAGCTTAAACCCTCGATCTGATTTATTCCACAAATTTGATACAAGAGGTATTAGGTTAGAATGAAGCGATTGAAGGGAAAAACTGCTTTAATTACTGGTTCTGCCAGAGGTATAGGATATGCTTTTGCTGAGGCTTATATAAACGAGGGAGCAAAAGTTTGTATAGCTGATATTAATTTAGATCAGGCGCAAAAATCAGCTCTTGGTTTGGGTGCTAATGCTATTTCAGTACATTTAGATGTTACAAAACAAACGAGCATCGATGCAGCAGTTCAGAAAACTATTTCTGAGTTTGGTTACATAGATATCTTAGTTAACAATGCTGCCCTGTTTTCAGCAGCTCCTATTGTGGATATTGAGCGTTCAGACTTTAAATATTTATTCGAGGTCAATGTTTCTGGTACCTTATTCATGATGCAAGCTGTCGCTAGGCATATGATTGAAAATAAAGTTAAAGGTAAGATTATAAATATGGCAAGCCAAGCGGGTAGAAGAGGTGAATCTCTTGTAGCTGTCTATTGCGCATCAAAAGCAGCTGTTATCAGTTTGACACAGTCAGCAGGGCTAAACCTTATAAAACATGGTATTAATGTAAACGCCATATCACCTGGTGTTGTAGATGGCGAACACTGGGATGGTGTAGACGAATTTTTTGCAAAATATGAAAATAAAGCATTGGGGCAAAAGAAAAAAGAAGTTGGTCTATCGGTACCTTTTGGAAGGATTGGTAATCCTTTTGATTTAACTGGTATGGCGGTCTTTCTAGCAAGTGACGAAGCTAACTACATTGTATCTCAATGTTATAATGTAGATGGCGGGCAATGGATGAGCTGATGATTAAAAAGAAAATTAATGATCATTTGCATCCTCTTTCAAATAAGTCTTTGGGAGATTTATCATCTAATATTAAAAGACCAATTTATGACAGGTCACAGCTAACTGCTGGCATAGTTCACATAGGTTTAGGAAATTTTCATCGGGCGCATCAGGCTTGGTATCTGCATAGGCTAATGCAAAGGGGTGAAGCATTCAATTGGGCTATCGTTGGTGCTGGTGTTCGTGAGTACGATAAACTCCAACGTCAAAAAATGTTAAAACAAGATTTTTTAACAACACTCATAGAGCTCGATCCAAAGGGCCAATCGTCTGAGATTATTGGCTCAATGATTGATTACATTCCTGTTGAAGATGATAATGCTTCTTTGATAAAAAGAATGGCTGAGCCAGATATAAGAATAGTTTCGTTGACGATAACAGAAGGTGGTTACTACATCGATCCAGTAACAAAGAATTTTGATACGGAAAACCCAGATATCGTCCATGATGCCAGTAATCCTAATAAACCGAGGACGGCATTTGGAGCTATAATTGCCGCACTTAAAATACGTAGAGCGAAAGGGATCGGTCCATTTACCTGTCAAAGTTGTGATAACCTACAAGGAAACGGATTGATATTTCGCCAAACGCTTGTCTCACTCGCAAATTTGTCAGATCGTAATTTGGGTGAGTGGATTAATAATAATTGCTCTTTTCCTAACTCAATGGTTGATTGTATTGTGCCAGCAACTGGCAAAAATGAACTAAAACTGGTAAACAGTTTTGGTCTTGATGATGTGGTTCCTGTTACTCACGAATGTTTCAGACAGTGGGTTATTGAGGATGATTTTTGTGCTGGCCGTCCAAATTGGGAAGACGTTAATGTGACTTTTTCGAATGATGTGGATGCATACGAAGCTATGAAGATAGGTATTCTAAATGCAGGGCATCAAATTCTGGCCAATGTGGGAGAGTTGCTTGGCTTTTCAACCATTGATGAATGTATGGTTGATAAAGAAATTTTAACTTTATTCGATAAAGTTCAGAGAAAAGAAATAATTCCACATATTGATGCTGTCCCGAGTGTTAATACAGAAGATTATTTAGAGCTAGTGACTCAGAGATTTTCCAATCCAAAAATTAAAGATACTGTTCGTAGAGTAGCTTTTGATGGAGCAGCACGGCATAGTGGTTTTTTACATCCTACCATTAGATCAGCAATAAAGACTAACTCTTCGATAACAGGACTTGCTTTGGTAGAAGCCTTTTGGGCTAGGATGTGCTCCGGTATTAGAGAAGATGGATCCATAATCGAAGCAAATGATCCGCAGTGGGGTTGTTTATCGAAACTTTCTAAAAAATCAAAACATGATCCAAAAATATGGTTGACGGGAAGTAGTATTTACGGCGACATCGCTTTAAATGAAGAATTTTCAAATGAGTTTTCCAAGGCCCTAGGTAGGATTTGGAAAAATGGATGTAGAACGGTTTTAAGGGAATATTGCTCTAAAAAGTAAATAAATTTTATGTAATTAAGGTGTTTTCCCTCAAGTGAAAAATCAATATGGTGAAAGGTTTTGAATAGGAAATTTCTATGATCGCGATTGGTGGTGAAAATTTGATTGACTATGTCCAATCAGGATCGGAAGAAGATTTGCCAATATATAGAGCTATACCTGGTGGATCTTGTTACAATGTTGCTATTGCTGCTTCACGCCAAGGTCAGCCAGTTAGCTATATAACACCAATATCACAAGACAGCCTTGGTAATATTTTAGCTAAACGTTTGGTCGATGATGGTGTCAAAATTAGTGCACCTAGAACCACCCAGCCGACCTCGTTAGCAGTTGTTTCAATAAATAATGGTCAACCCAGTTATCAATTTTATAGAGATGGGACTGCAGAGCGACAAATAAATCACGCGATGCTGACTGAAACCACTCCATCCGCAACAAATATTTTTCATGTTGGCTCTATCGCATTAATTGATGGAGAAGATGCCAATTTATGGGAGCAAAAATTTCGCGAAATTGCAGAGCAGGGAGTTATTACTAGTCTTGATCCAAATATAAGAGAGTTACTTGTAAAAAATAAACAACAGTATTTGGATAGACTTGATCGTATGAGTAAGCATGCAAATATCCTAAAGTTATCTGATGAGGATTTAAATTACATGCGCCCCGAAGCTTCTTTGGGTGATGCCTTTAATGAAATTTGCAGCACTACTGAAGCAAAGATCATAGTTTTGACGATGGGTGCAAAGGGCGCGCGTGTCAAAGCAGGTGAAATTTCTTTTGAAGTGAGTGCTGCAGTTTGCGATCCGTTAGTTGATACAGTTGGTGCTGGAGATACTTTTATGGGTACAATATTGGCTGAAATTAATGAGAAAAAGGTTTCTGCATCAGAACTTTCCGATATTACCAAAGATGAATTAATTCATATTATAAAGCGTGCATCGAAAGCTGCGGCACTTAATTGCGAAACTGCGGGCTGTAATCCTCCATACAAACATGATTTCTAAAAAATTATGGTGTTGGAGCATCTGCTCTCAATAGCTTTCTCTCTTTCAACGAAATCCAGAATTCGGTGGGGATCTCTGTTCTTTGCCATTTTAAAATTTCCAATAATTCATCTTTTGAGCGAGGGCCAGGTATTACCGAACTGACGATTTCGTTAGCTTGGGGAAATTGCAAAGCAGCTGCTGCAAGTGGAATACTGTATTCATCAGCAACTTTTCCTAAGGCCTTGGCTTTTTCAATTACAGTTTGAGGGGCTTTGGCATAATTCCACATTTCTCTTCCAACTAATATCCCAGAATTAAATGGCCCACCACAAATTATAGATGTTGCACTTTTGGAGCAGGCGGGGAATAATTCATCCAGTGCTGTTTGCTCTAGCAATGTGTAGCGACCAGCCAATAGAAAAACATCCCAAGAGCCTATCTCTAGCGCATCCAAGCAAACTTGGTTTTCGTTTACACCAAGTCCTATGGCTTTCACTAAATTATTTTCACGTAATTCTGCCATTGCTCTATAGCCACTTTCAGCTAAATTTCTAAAGTGTTGGGCGTTTTCTTTGCCATGTTGAAAAGTCCCAATGTCATGTACGAGCAATATATCTATTTTTTCCAGCCCCAGTCTCTGCAGGCTATCTTCGTACGCCCTCATGATACCATCGTAGGTATAATCGTAAACGGGATGAAATGGCATTGGATCTACCATTCCATAATCCATTGGTGCAGCTACAGCTCCTGGTTTTAGTATTCTGCCAACCTTAGATGAAAGTATAATGTCTTTATTGCGAAGCTGATCGCCGACAACTCTTTCAGACCGTCCAAAACCATACCAAGGTGCAGTATCAAAATAAGAAATGCCAGCATCTAACGCAGCATTCACGAGTTCTGCTCCTTGGCTATAGCTCAAATCCACAAAATTCCCTCCAAGAGGAGCACAACCTAAGCCTAGAGTGTCAATTTTAAGTTTTGTTTTACCTATTTGTCTTTGTTGCATATTTTTCACCATTTTTAGGATTAAGTTGATTATGCAGTTTCGATTAAATTTTTGGCAATAGCTTTTTAAATTAATTAATTTCTAGTCAATTGACCCACGGTAAAGGTGTGTTTGTGTTTTTTTTTAGTTGGTTGAATTTCTTGCACTATCTTTGTCGCAGGGGAGATGAACAACATGGTAAATTCTGTAGGATCAAAACTTAAAATATATAACGTAAATACAGGGCAAAAATTTGAAGGCGTCGTTGTCCGAAATGGTTCAAATTTCATGCAAATAAGCGCTCGAAACACGAATACGGGGCTGTCTTACGGTATGATTAGTTTGCAAAAGGATGAACTAAATAATTGGCGGCAATCGGAAACAGAAAATACATTTATACTTTTGTAAATCTTGTTTCAAAGAACTATTTAACTCAGCCTAGACAAGTCCTTTGGGAGCCAAATCGCCAATAGATTTGGCTTCCGAAGGCAACTTTGCAGTACTTTTCGGATTTTCAGGAACTGGTGTGTCAAAAGCGTACTTCGGGTCGCTTCTTTGAATCTTCCAAGTTTCCAACATTTCTTCCCATGCTCCAAGTAAAGTTTTTGGCTCTGGCATGTCATTTTTGATTTCTTGAGCTAGGTTAGGAAGATTATAACACGGAACACCTGCATACATATGATGTTCTGTATGCCAATTCATGTGCCAATAAAGGTATTCTACAAACTTAGGTAAACGTATGGATCTAGTGTTTTTTCTAAAATCAGTAGTATTTTGTCTCAGCCCACAATGTTGGGTTAATCCTAGAAAATAGCTAAGCCAATTAGCAGTATAGCTCGGAATTGTTATTATAAGTGGTAAAACCCACAGTTCAGTCCAGACCGTGACGGCCAATACAAGAACATGGAAAGTAATTAAAATTCGAGACCATCTAATTGACGCTAATTTTTGTTCAACTTGATCACTGTGAACAGCTTTTAGCCACTCATTGGCTGGCACTTCACTAGAACCGCTTTTCCCAAGGGATGAAAGTATAGTCAGCCAAACAGCTGAAATGAA
>MDTD01133207.1_pt1 | contig 11581 bp, 13 predicted proteins | sample 811221 | NCBI WGS metagenome assembly MDTD01 (sample SAMN05326646, study PRJNA326480) | marine metagenome | isolation source: seawater | place: Pacific Ocean: South West | collected 2011
TCAAATGTTCAAAGATCAACTTTTGTTTTTTATAAAGACTTTAAATAACAAAAAAAATATGAGAGAAAATTTAGTGAATTCATACAATAGTATACTTGTTGCAGAGGCTTTAAAAGAATCTATGAAAAATCAAAAAATTGTTTACATCAGAAATTTAAATGAAAAAAAATAATAAACTTACTTTTAGTAAAAAACAAATCTATATTAGTCACTAGTGGAGGGCGAAAGTCATTTTAGCATATGATCTTATCTCATAGTAAAAAATTTATTTTTTTTAAAACATTAAAAACTTCCTCTACTAGCTTAGAAATAATATTATCCAAATATTTAAACGAACTAGATGTAATCACCCCAATAGATCAACCTGATGAGCACATTAGAATTTCTAAAGGTTTTAAAACAAAACAGAATTATAAGTATAGTTCCTTAGAATTAATAAAAAAGTTCAAACTTAAATCTTTGTATGTTCTTTATTATAAACTTCTAAGTTCTTATTTCTCATCAAAATTTTATGATAATTATTTACCGCCAAAATTTTTAAAATTTTCTCAACATCAGACAGCAGAGTCTATAAAAGCTAATGTGAGTCGTGAAATTTGGAACAATTACTATAAATTTACTATATTGAGAAATCCTATTGATCAAATTGTTAGTAATTTTTTCTATGTTAAAAATAATTCTAAGCAATTTAAAATTTTTATAGGTTTGTCTTTTGAAGATTATTTGTCTAGATATGCTAAAAATTTTTTTCAAAGAAATGTAAATATTTTTTCTATTAATGGTAAAATTATTGTTGATTTCATAATAAAATATGAGGATTTAGAGAGGGGGTTAGATCATTTGATAAATAAGCTAAATCTAGATAAAAATATTTACGATGATTATAAATCAACTAAAACAAAATCAAATAATTATAATGAAAGTCAAAAAAAAAAAATTTTAACTGATGAAAATCTCGAACTTATAAAAATGAATATACCTGAAATTTATAAAAAAATTTATAAATATGATTAATAGATTTTTTAACATAATAACTAACTTTCGAAAAAAAAAATATGATTTATATACAAAAAAAAAATTAATAATATTTTACCTGATTTGAAAAATCATATTTTAAAAAATAAATCATGTGGTGCTAATTTTTCAGATTATTACGAATTATATAATTATATTATTAAAAAAAAACCCAAATATATTTTAGAGTGCGGCTCAGGTATCACTTCTTATGTTATTGCTAAAGCATTACATTATAATTTTATAAAATCTGGAGTTAAAGGATTATGTATATCAATGGAAGAATTACCAAACTATCATGAAGATGTAAAAAATAATTTTCCAAAAGAATTAGAGCAATTTATTAAATTTATTCTTTCTAAAAGGATTGAAAAACATTATTCTTTTTATTGTGGGGTCGGATATAAAGTTATTCCAAAATATGATTATGAATTTGTATTTATTGATGGACCAGATAGCATTTCCCCTATAGACAGCGTAAGAAAATTTAATTTTGATTTAATTACTGCAGTTCAATTAAGTAATAAAAAAATCGATTGTTTTATAGATAATCGTTTATCAACCACTTATTGTTATCAGAATATTTTTGGAAAACAAAAAGTTCGATATGATAAGTTAAAAAAGTTAGGAATTGTAAAAAAGGTAGATGAAACTAATTTAGTCTCACAATGGAATAAAAAAAATTTTCTTGTAAATTCAATCACAAATGAATTGATATTTAAAAATTAAGTAAAATGAAAAAATTTTTTTTAAAATATGAGTGAAATCGAGAAAAATTGAATTTTTTATTTGTTTTTTATGGCTATAAATAATTTTTAATGTAATCTAAAAAGATCAAAATATAATAATTTTCTAACTACAGTATGAAAAAAAATAATATTTTAAGTGTTGAAGGCAAAGTAATACTTATTTTTGGAGGCTGTGGTTTGATTGGTTCAGAATTTTCAAGACACTTGGTAAATCAAAAAGCAAAGATATGTGTAGCAGATTTGAACAAACAAAGTTATTTTATTAATTTTAAAGATTATAAAAAAAAAAATAACAAAGATATTTTTTTTTGCAAAGTAAATGTAACTGATAAGAAATCAATAGAAAACTGTTTAAGTAAAGTTTTAAAAAAGTTTGGTAAACTTGATGCTGTAATTAATGCGTCAGCAATGAATGCACCGTTTGATAAAAAATTTAATAAAAAACAATTCTCGTCTTTTGAGAAATATCCATTAGGGATGTGGAAAAAATCTTTAGAAATTAATTTAACTGGGGCACTGTTAATTGCTCAAGTCATTGTAAGATACTTTTCTAAAATAAAAAAAGGACACTTAATTAATATTGGATCTAACTATGGCTTAGTAGCCCCCGATCAAGCAATTTATGAGGAAAAAGGTAAACAGAAACTATTTAAGCCTGCAGATTATATTGTATCAAAATTTGGGATTATTGGACTTAATAAATATTTGGCTGCTTATTTCAAAAAAACTAAAATAAGATTTAATTTGTTGACACCATCTGGAGTTGAACACAAACAAACTCAAAATTTTAAAAAAAAATATTCATCAAAAACTTTACTTAACAGAATGTCATTTAAACATGAGTATAATGGAGCAATACAATTTTTATGTTCTGATGCATCTTCATATATGACAGGTTCTAATCTAATTATTGATGGAGGATGGACAGTAACTTGAGATAACCCCTCAAGAATGAATTAGATTATGGAAAAAAAACTTATATCTCAACTATCTGAAAATTTTGAAAAATGTTTTGAAAAAAAAGGCAAGATACTTATTGCTGGAAATGGAGGCAGTGCTGCTATAGCCAATCACATTGCTGGAGAATTTGTTGCAACTTTTCTAAAAAAAAAAAGAAAAGCGTATTCTGTTATTTCATTATGTGAAAACGTAAGCATTATAACAGCTATAGCTAATGATTTTAAATTTAATTATATTTTTCAAAGACAGATTGAAGCGCTTGGCTCTAAAGAAGATATATTGTTGGTTATGTCCACTAGTGGAAAAAGCCAAAATATAAAAAATGCAATAAATTTTGCGAACAAAAATAATATTTTAACTATTGGAATGTTTGGAAAAAAAAAAACTTCAATAACCAAAAAATGTAAAATTAGCTTACACTCTAAACATAATGATACAGCTAGAATACAAGAGGATCATCTTTATACACTTCATGAAACATGTAGAAATTTCGAATAACCGGAATGAAAAAAATTTTAATAAATGTTACGAATGGTTTTTCATTAAGATATATATGTCATACAGATATACTTAAGGAGCTTATTAAAAAAAATAAAATATATATTTTATCCAAAAATTCTAACTCTTCTAAAAAAAAATATTGGGATTGAAGGTATAGAGTATGTTCAATACGATGATTTAAAAATTGAAAAATATAAATTTTCATCAAAATTATATAATTTTTTAGAAACTGTAAGGATGTTTTGTCATGGTGGAAATTACAAAACTCCAAAAATAGTTTTTGAATATAGTTTCAAAAAAAAAAACGTAAAATATTTTTTTTATAAGTCAATCATATTTTTAATGAATAAATTTAGAATTCTTAGAGATTTACTTCTCTTCGTACAATCTCATTATTACCCGAGAGATTTATTATCTTTGATAGAAAAGATTAGTCCTGATTTAGTTTTAACCACAAGTATTGGGACATTTAGTTACGATGAATATGTTTTAAGAATAGCAAAAAAATTAAAAATCAAAGCTTTAACTTCTATTTTAAGTTGGGATAATACAACAACTAGAGGATACCCAGGATCAAAGCCGGACCATGTGTTTGCTTGGACAGAGGAAATGAAAAAAGAATTAATAAAGTTTAATGATATAAAATCAAATAAAATTACAGTTTCAGGTGTGCCACATTTTGATATATATTTTAATAATACAATTGATGACGAAGAAATAACTAAAAAAAAATTTAATATTAGTTCTTCCGATAAAGTAATTTTGATAATTACAAAAGCTCCAAGCACCTATCAATTTAATCCAAATATTTCTCAAATTATATGTGAAGCAATTAAATCAAATAAAATTCAAAAATGTAAAGTTATAACTAGAATACATCCCCTGTTTTATAAAATAACAGAAGACAATAATCTCGAATATAATTCTGGGCTAAAAGTTTTTGAAAGTTTAGAAAAAAACTATAATTTTTTGCATATTAATTATCCTAATATAACTTCATACAATCAAGATTTTGAAATGGATAGATCAGAACAGTCAACACTAAAGGGTATTTTGAAAGTGTCCGATGTTGTAGTAAATATATATTCTACCATAAATATTGAGGCATCAATTTTTGACAAACCTTTAATAAATATTGACTTTGATAACATGATGAAAATGTATTCATGGGAAAAAAAACCAGAGAGACAGGACATTAAAATTGACAGAAATTTAGATCACAATTCACGAGTAATGAAACTTGGTGGTATAAAAAATGTAAAAAATGAAGAAGAGTTAATCAATGCAATAAATTTTTATTTTCAGACACCATCAGCTGATTATAAAAATAGAAAAAAAATCTTGGATTTAGAGGCTGGAAACAACAAAGGATACGCAGGTAAATTTATTGCAAATAAAATTTTCAATTTTTTATAATAAAGTGGGGATTATTTCCAATTATTGGTTTATATATTTTTACTTTTCCAAAAAATTTTTTTATTGCTTTGTTTATACCAGGGTGAATATTGAAATCATCAATGACTATAACCCCATTTTTTGAAATATTTTTATAAATTTTCTTAAGAGAATATAATGTAATTTCCTCTAGATCCAAATCTAGGTGAAGAAAACTTATTTTTATTTTATTCTTAATTAATTTTTCCAAAGTAAATTTTATGTTACCTTTAATTAATTCAATATTTTTTAAACCCTTTTTTTGAATAATTTTTTTCAATTTTTTTATTTCTATGGAACTTCCTATTTTATTATCAAATATTTTTGGAAATTTTTTGTCATAATTGCTAGCTTGTTTTGAATTTGGAAATTTCCCAAAACTATCAAAACCGTATATCTTCTTTTTTATTTTTAATGAGTCTCTTATTTGAGCTAATCTAATAATCGAAATTCCTTTAAAAACTCCTAGTTCCACAATATCCCCATTAACATTTTTGATTTTTTTTAACATTTCGTAATGATTGATGATTTTGTTGAGTCTAGAAATATGCGAGTAATGATAGAAATTATTTTCGATTTCAAAATTGTTAATTAGACTTAAGTTTTTTTTAATTTTTTTTATCATATATTATGTCTAAAATAGATAAAATTATTATATAAATTGTAATGAAAATATAAATATTTAAATTAATGCTAAAACAAAAAAAAAATATAAATATTCTTTGTGTTATATCTGCAAGAGGAAACAGCCAAGGGGTAAAAAATAAAAATATAAGAAAATTTTGTGGTAAACCACTAATAGCATGGTCAATTATTCAGGCAAAAAAATCGAAATATATTAGTGACGTTTATGTTTCAACTGATTCTCTTAAAATTGCCAAAGTATCAAAAAATTTTAACGCTAAGATACCTTTTATTAGGAATAAAAATTTAGCAAAAAAAAACACTTCTAAATTTTTAGTTTGGAAAGATGCATTATTTAGGTTGGAGACTATCAATAAAACTAAATATGACCTATTTTTTGACTTAGATTGCACAAACCCTTTAAGAAGCTCGAAGGATATAGACAAAATAATTGAATTTTATTTAAAAATTAATAGAAATATTGACGCCCTTATTTCAATTTCAAATTCACGAAAAAATCCATATTTTAATATGCTAGAAAAAAATTCATATAATTTATTGCAACCAAGCAAAAAATTAAAAAATTGGCCTACATCAAGACAAACTTCTCCTAAAGTATTTGATCAGGTGGCATCTATGTACTTGTTAAAAACTAAATTTTTAAGAAATAAATCAAAATTATACGGTGGAAAAGTGGCTGGTTATTTAGTCAAAGATTATCAAAATTTTGACATAGACTCCCAACTTGATTATAAAATTGTTAGTTTCTTATTTAAGAAATATTATTTAAAAAAATAATATTGTTTTAATTCGACAATGACATTTAAAATTGGAAAAAGATTTGTAGGGAAAAATCACCCACCATTAATCATTGCTGAACTAGGTATAAATCATAATGGCTCATTAGAAAATGCGAAAAAACTTGTAAATATTGCTGCAAGAAACGGAGCTGAAATTATTAAACACCAAACTCACATACCAGAAGATGAAATGTCAGAAGAAGCCAAAAAGATCATACCCTCACATACAAATAAAAATATATTTGATATAATTAAGAAATGTGCTTTATCAGAGAAAGATGAGTATAAGCTGATGCAATATACAAAAAAAATGGGATTAATATTTATAAGCACTCCATTTTCTCGTCAAGCAGTGGATCGTTTAGATAGATTTAAGATACCCGCTTTCAAGATAGGTTCAGGAGAATGTAATAATTATCCACTAGTAGAATATATAGCTAAAAAAAAAAAACCAATCATCTTAAGCACAGGCATGAACACAATCAAATCGATAAAACCTGCGGTCAGTATTATAAGAAAATATAAGATACCATATGCATTATTGCATTGTACAAATATTTATCCAACTCCATCAAATTTAATTCGACTTGATGCAATAAAAACTCTGGAGAAAAATTTTCCTGATGCTTTAATTGGATTATCTGATCATTCAGAGACAATTTTTCCTTGTTTAGGTGCCATAGCATTAGGTGCTAGGGTAGTAGAAAAGCACTTCACAGATAATAAAAAAAAAAATGGACCGGATATTTCTGCCTCAATGGACCCTTTGGAGCTTAAAACTTTAATTAAAGGTTCAAAGGAAATTTTTAATGCTAGAGGATATGAAAAAAAAGCTGTTAAGGGTGAAAACTCTACATTAAAATTTGCTTTTGCATCTCTGGTTGCAACTAAGGAAATTCCAAAAGGTCATAAAATAACTAAAAATAATTGTTTTCCTAAAAGACCAGGAATAGGTGATTTTCTAGCTAAGGATTATGTAAAAATTTTAGGAAAAAAAACAAAAAAGAAAATTAAAAAGAATACCTTGATAAAAAAAAGTCATTTTAAGTAATGAAAAAAATTTTAATCATCACTGAAAGACGAGCTGATTTTAGTAGATTTAAGCCAATTATTAAGCTTATTCAAAAAGATAAAAAGTTGGATTACAACTTAATTGTTACCGGTTTACATTTAGTAAAAGAACATGGTTATACTATTAATGAGATCAAAAAAGAAAAATTTAAAATTTTTTCAAAATTTAAAATGTTTGATAAAAATTATTTTAAAAAAAATGATGGAGCTGAAATGGTTAGAGCAATTGGTATTGTTTTTACAAATCTCTCAAAGATAATTGGTAAATCGAAGCCCGATATCATCTTATCAGGTTTTGATATTGCAGCTAATTTTGCAATCAGTGTTGCAGGTGCTCACATGAACATTCCAGTTGCTCACATTCAAGGAGGTGAAGTTTCTGGTACTATCGATGAATCTCTGAGACATGCTATGTCAAAGTTCTCAAATTTCCACTTTACGGCCAATTATAACACAAAAAAAAGACTCATTAAATTGGGAGAAATACCCAATTATATATTTTCAGTTGGTTGTCCATCAATTGATGCATTGAATTTAGAGTCTTTGATAGATGAGAGAATCTTAAAAAAAAAATTTAAAATAGATGTGAAAAAATTTTTTCTTTTATTGATACAACATCCTGTAACTAGTGAATTAAATTCGACTAAACAAATAAAGGAGTCAATAAAAGCTATTAAAGAAAGTAATATTCAGCACTTAATTGTTTATCCAAATAATGATGCAGGATCCAAATTTATCTTAAAGGAGATTAAAAAAGCCAATTTAAATCATGTTTCAACATTAGACTTATCCGAATATAAATCATTGTTAAATGGTAAAATGATTTTATTAGGAAATTCAAGCTCTGGAATTCATGAGGCTTCAACCTTTAAAGTTCCAGTTATAAATATAGGGTCAAGACAAGATGGTAGAGAAAAACCAAAAAATATAATTGATGTCAATTATGATAAAAATGAAATCTTAAGAGCTATAAAAAAAACTACAAGCAAGGCTTTTAGCAATAAAATTAGGAATATAAAAAATCCCTATGGAGATGGAAACTCATCTAGAAGAATTATAAACATTATTAAAAAACTTGATCTTAAGAATTTTAATACCCAAAAAAAACTTACGTACTAAAAATTGAAAAAAATTTTATTAATAGGATCTTCAGGGTTTATTGGCTCTTATTTAAAAAAAGATCTAAAGGACAAATATAAACTAATATGTCTGTCGAATAGAAAAAATTTTGATATAACCAACTATAATAAAGTTAATAATGTTCTAAAAAAAAATGTTGATATAATTATCAATTTATCAGGTCAAATTTCAAAGAGTCAAATGTACGAAACTATAATTAAAGGTAATACGAATATCATCAAAGCTACTAAAAAACTAAAAAGAAGACCTAAAATTTTTTATATTTCTACAACATTAGTTTATGGATTCTCAAATAAGATCTTAGATGAAAGTTCAAGGACTAACCCTTACTCTAAATATGCTAAATTAAAAAAAAAAGGAGAAGAATTATTTCTAAAATCAAATTTGGATTATAAAATCCTTAGATTAGCCAATGTTTATAATCAAGATAAAAAAGGAATAGTTAAAAATATTATTAATTCTATAATAAAAAAAAAAAAATTAAAGGTAACAAATTTGAATGCATCTAGAAATTATATTCATGTTGAAGATTTATCCAAAATCATATTAAGAATGCTGCAAAGACGGTTAAAATTTAAATTATATAATGTTGTAAACGAAAACTTTACCATTAAACAGATAATTGAATTTATAGAAAAAAAATTAAAATTAAAAGTAGATATATATAATTATAATAATAAACTTAAATTACTTTCATCTCAAAAAATTAAAATAGGTAAAATTTATAAAGAAATTAGTTTTCAACCTAAAGTAAAATTAAAAAGTTTTATTTTAAATAAATTAAAAAATGAAATTAAATTTCTTAAAAAATAAAAAAATTCTTATAACTGGTGGAACTGGTTCGATAGGATCATCACTTGTATTAAGTTTAATAAAGTCTGATTGCAAGGTAATAAGAGTTATGAGTAATGATGAAAATGGACTTTATGAATTATCAAAAAAAATAAATAATAAATTTCTGATTAATTATGATTTATTTTTTAATCAAATGAGTAAAAATAAAATAAGATTTTTTTTAGGAGATGTTAGAGATTTAAAAAGATGTCATGAGATAACTAAAGGTGTTGATATTGTAATACATGCAGCTGCTATAAAACATGTTAATATATCAGAATATAATTCAAATGAAGCTATACAAACAAATTTTATTGGAACAAAAAATATTTTGAGAGCTTCTATAAAAAATAAAGTTTCAAAGTTTTTATTTATAAGCACCGACAAAGTTGTTTCCCCAACTAATGTAATGGGTAAATCAAAAATGTTAGCAGAAAATTATGTTATTAACTTAAAAAAAAAAAGTAAAAATAAAAAGATTAAAGTATCTGCAATCCGTTTTGGAAATGTTATAGGATCTAGAGGCTCGGTGGTTCCAAATTTTGTATCTTTATTGAATAAAAAAAGAAATATCATTGTGACTGATAAAAAAATGGCAAGATTTGTTATGACAATAGATGACTCAATTAAGCTGATTATAAGAGCATTGAATTATATGAAAGGAAATGAAATTTTTATATTGAAAAGTATGAAATGTTTTAAAATAATTGACCTAGCTTTGGCATTATTAAAATTTTATAAAAAAAAAGGAAACAGAAGTAGTAAAATTTTAATTTCAAAGCATGGTAAAGGAGAAAAATTTGAGGAAGAATTATATTCTTTAAAAGAAATTTCAAAAATAAACATTTATAAAGATATGTTCGTGATAAGAAAAAATTTGAAAATCAATTCAAAAAAAGATCTTAATAAAATTAAAAAGTTTAGAGTAAGTAATTTCAATTTTATGAGTAAAAAAGAAATCATCGAGTTATTAAAAAAAAATAGAGAGATTAAAATCTAAATTTTATGCGAAATTTTTCATAGTAAGTTATTGATAATGACAAATTTTTATGTCCCAATTGAAATAAAGAGTCGAGATTTTTACGGAAGGTTGTTACTTTCATTAAGAGTATGTAAGGATTTTGGATGGAATGTATATTTTGGTTTTAGGGGGGATGTGAATTATTTTGCAAAAAACTTTGAACCAGGAATTTACTACGGTTTAGCTACCATAAGAAATTTTGAAATTTTGTATGATGAAATTAAAAATAACGGCAATTTAATTACTATTTCAGATGAAGAGGGTTTAGTTACCTATTCTGAGAAATATTACGTCTCTTTTAAAATATCAAAAAAAATACTTAGATTGTCTGATGCTATCTTCACATGGGGTGAAAAAAATAAAAAAATATTAGATGATCAAGCACCAGAAAATATAAATAAGTTTTTTGCATTAGGTAATCCACGATTAGATCTTTTAAAAAAGCCTTTTAATTCAATTTATGCTAATGAAATTAATATAATTAAAAAAAAATACGGAAAATTTTTCCTAATATGTACCAATTTTTCATATACAAATTATTATGATAAAAACATCAAATATTCAGATTTGTTGAAAAAGAGAAAATTTTTTAAAAGCGATGCGGATATAAAAGAATGGAAAAAATATGAAAAAATTAAGGAAAGTATTTTTTATGAACTTCGTCTTTTTTTAAAAAATTCTAATAAAATTAAAAATGTAAAATTTATTATTAGATGCCATCCTTCTGAAAACTTTGATATTTATAAAAAGTTAGAAGAACAGTATGAAAATGTTTTTTTCGATAATAGTTTTTCGGCACATCCTTGGATACTAGCTTCTGAAGGAATAATAAATCATTACTGTACGACTACATACGAAGGTCTTGTAGCAAATAAAAATATTTATACAATAAAACCAAATTATGCCACTGTTATGGAGGATAATGACTTTTTTAAATCAACTTTTATAGCTAAAAGTTATGGAGAATTGATAAATTTTTTATCAGATAAAAATAAAAAAAGATTTATCACAGATAATGGAACATATTGCTCTGAAAATTTAAAAGAGAATTATCTTAGTCATAAATCTATCGCAGCTGAATTAGGAAAGCTTCAACTTAAGAATTTAAAATACCAAAAAAAAAGTTTTTTTATAACTAGATATAAACTTTTAAAAATACTCCATTTTTTTAGAGATTTAATATTAATGAGAAAAAATGAATACGTCGATCATAAAATTAAAAACATAAAAAAAAATGAAATTGAAGAATTTATTAATCAAAATCCTGATTTTAAAAATAACATAAAGGTTGACAAAATTTGCAAAAATTTTTTTCGATTATCTAATGAAAATTATTAAATTAATAATTATAAATTTTCTTAAAAAAATAAATCTATTTTATTTTTTTTATTCAAAAGTAATTTTAATAAAAAGAATTTTTTTTAATAAAAAAA
>MDTD01138145.1_pt1 | contig 11581 bp, 14 predicted proteins | sample 811221 | NCBI WGS metagenome assembly MDTD01 (sample SAMN05326646, study PRJNA326480) | marine metagenome | isolation source: seawater | place: Pacific Ocean: South West | collected 2011
GGCGGCGGCGGAGGGGGTGGGGGCGGTGGAGGGGGTGGGGACGGAGGCGGCAACGGAAAGGGTGACGGAGGCGGGGGTGGCTCTGGCGGTGGCGACGGCGGGGCGGGCGGATCCGGGCTCGGCGGCGGCGGCGAGAAGAGCTGCGCTGTACAATGATCGTATTGTGGATGGTTGTTCTTGTTGTTCTGATCGTTGTGGGTGCATGAGGTGTAGCCGCACGCGCACTGGTAATTCTTGACGAACATGTTGATACCCAGGTACCCATACTGACCACAACCCGTCGGGTTTGAATAGCAACCGCCACTGACCCCGCTCGGGCATGGAATTCTGTTCGTGCTGTAGAAGTAAGGCCAGTAGCACGAGACGGACGGGCTGTGCGTCAGGTGTCGACCGTGTTCGGTCGCATTCTCATAGTGAGAGAGGAGTGCAAATAACAGCCACATGGTCCAACTTGTCAGCAAGAGGCCAAAAAAATGTTCCTGTGATGGAAAAGAGTCCTCCTGCGCATGAAGTCGTTGACGTTTTTGCTCGTCACTGTGGGGTTGCTCTGCACGGTGGTCGCCTTTGCCGTTCTACAGTCTTACAACGAAGATTGGGAGACCCATCGACTACCGCCGTGCGATCGATCGGCGCGCAGGGCGCACACCGAGGACCCGCTCAACGAAGACGAAGACCTGCAGTTCGGGTGGTTCTCCTGATCCATGGAGCGCCACATCACATACAACTTCGACGCGCTGAGCTTGGTGCCAGCGCACTCTTCGTACTGGCGAATCCGACGTATCTCGGCCCAGTAAGTCTTCAGAGGGCGGGCCGATCGCATCGGGCGCGCTTCTGCAAAGTGCCAAAAGCGACCGTCGCGCAAGACGTTCGTGGCATACGCCAATGCGACGGCTCGGTCGATCGAGCTGTCATCGACGAGCAGGTTCCATCGTTTCGACGCGGTGCGCAGCCGGCCCACGTCTTGCAGGGCCATGTGATGGACTATCAGTGCCCAAACGTCGACGGGAAGCACTCCTTCGGGATCCATGTTGTCAGAAATATATTGTGTACGTAGAGAAAAAGGAGTCTGTATGCATTTGGGTCCTCGGGACTTTGCGCTGTACTCGGGCGTACTCGCGATCCTGTTCACGGTTTACATACTGATCGATCACAAGCCGACACCCGTGATGAGAGGCGGCGCGTTAGTGCCGTGGAGGGTGGTGACCGCGACCTTCATAGTGGCCGTCGTGACGGGCACCGCGTCGTACGCCTTCACGTCGCTCATCCTCGACGTGTGCTCGACAGGATCCTAATCGATGCATGCGCGCGGCAATCTTTTTTTTTCACACTATTTAGTATAGCAAAGGCGTGATGATGTGGATTGCATTCGTCACGATGGCGACCGTCGTGATTTCCGTCGTCCTTGCGGTGTACCTGACGCGCAAGTCTCGCCCACACGACCCCATATTCGTCATGATCACTTCGATCCCCTCCAGACTCGGCAAGTGCGAGCGGGTGGTCAACTCGCTCACCTGGGACCAGAAGCGACGACCGGATCGCCTGTTCGTGACGATCCCGGAATCGTACCAGCGATTCCCGGACGCACGCGTCGAGGTGCCGGGCTTCCTCGAACGGCATCCGATCGTGAGTGTCTTGCGCGTGAAGACCGACTATGGACCGGCGACGAAGTTCCTGGGTCCGCTCCTCTTCTCGGACATCCCACCAAACGCGACCGTCGTGGTGACCGACGACGACACCCCGAAGCTGCCGGGCTGGCTCGAGTACCTCGACAACAAGCTGTCCCAGCATCCCAACGCCGTGATCACGCTGTCGACCCACCCGGCCGGAGAGGTGCACGGCGGGCGTGGGTTCGCCTTCAAGCGCGGCACCTTCGACGCGAAGGACCTCCTCGAGCAGTTCGAAAGGCGTCCCGAGTGCCGGCTGATCGACGATGACTTCCTCACGCACTACGCCCGCACACACAACATCCCCATCATCAAGGGCAGCGCGAAGGGTCTCTTCATTCCCGAGAGTGCCGAGTTCACCGACAAGCTGCGCGACCTCAAGGACGACTCCTACCGCCCGAGACTGCGAGGGCCGTGCGCGGCGACCTTCGGACAACCCTCTCTCTGACAACTCTCTGACAATTTCTCTGCCGAGTCGCACGTTCAGGTGGCGTAGCCACTGTATTTTCATTTTTGTGACCATACGCAGTGGACTCCATGGATGACGACCGAGACGTGCAGCTGTGCGACCTCGCCGAACAATTGTCTCGTTGTCAGTTTGTGTGCGTTTACGGAAGGAATGAAAAGGTCCACATGCACGTACCCCGTCATACGTTGAACCTGTTCACGGGGAGTGCATGTACTGCATATTCTGCATACCTGTGGTCATCGTGTTCCTCAATTCTCGTATGGTCGAACGTCGTTTGTTTCGCAACGAGTGTCGTATACCACGGACTTCACACGCTTGGTTATGAAGACGATGCTCTGAGATTAATGAGGTACGATACCAGCGCAGTCGTCCTCGTGATGAGCATGACAACCTTACACTCGTCAAACCACGACCTCCTTTTGTACACCATAACTCGTATGATGGCGTTCACCGTACTGTGGCTGCTGTCATTCAATGTTTTGAAAGGTCTACCCATGAATCCAGTAATCAGCATCATGCATATGATGAGTGTCGTCTTCACCGCTAATTTGGCAGTCGAAACGTGTCATCTGTAGATACCCCCGCCGAAGAAAATGAGATTTCTACCGCCGAGGAGCGACACGAGACTCCCTTCACATGGGTGAGAACTGGATCGAGTACAGCGCGGCACCGGATGCGATCGCACTCAGCAGGGCGGTCAAGATCCCGAAATCGTTGAGATACTCGACCGTCACACCACCAACGACTCTCGCGGTCATGGAGACGCCCAGAAGCGTCGCTACGCCGGAGAGCGTCGCGTTCTGCGGGTAGCGGCGGCGCTGGTCGACCAGGCGAACCAGTATGATCGAAGCGAGAACGTAGTTCACGTAGGAGTCCGATCCCGTGTACACACCCTCGAAAATCGGGCGGCTGAGCACCGACACCCACGAGGAGACGACCGACAGCGACAGCCCTGCGGTGAATCCGTCGTCGAATCGGTCGCCTCCCCACGGCAGCAGTATGGAGGTGTAGAAGCACACGATGACGCCGCGGAAGAGCATGACGTAGTCGTTACCTCGCATGAAGTCCAAGGCCATGCCGATGGACGCGACGTACGCGCACGCGAGCAACAGGCCATGCGTCAGCGCATAGTTCTCGTCGCTGCGCAAGCCCACGTAGCGGGAGCGGACTACGAGCGTGACAACGATCGGGAAGACGGCGAAGACGAAGTAGGGAACGCCGCGGAATTCCGTGAGCCAGTCGATCACGCTGAAATCGGGGGTGATCCGCTCGTTGTCGATCACCGAGATGACATACGGCATCACCGCGGCGAGCGAGAGCACGAAGCCGAAATCGCACGTCCGAATGAGAGACTCGTTCAGACCCATCTTCTTGAAGCGCGACGTCAGAAGCGCGAGGGATCCGACGGTCATGATGTAGATGACCGGTGTGGTCAAGAGCATGTTCCCGAGGTACCCCAAGCCTTGAACCGCCACGGCGGCCGTGAGCGAAACGAACAGTGCGAAGACGACGTACAGCGACACGTAGGCCCCCGCCCCCAGCGTGGTGGGCTCGGTGTCAGCATCCGGCGCGGGTTCGCTTCTCACGTACAGCCTGTACCCACCCGCGAAAAGGGCCACGAGGATGACGAACTCGATGTAGAGGGTCGGATCTGGATTGAACCAAGGATTCATGGCGTGTTGCTCACGAAGTCACATTTATTTCGTGCTCGGGCGACGACGACCCGCGAACGCCATGACACACGCGATCCCGATGGGTACCAACAAGCTCAGCCACTCGAACGAGTGCTCGGCCCCCTGCAGCTCTGTTGGCAGGTGGCACTCCCACAAGCTGCATTCTGTCATCACGCTCTGCCTGCCCAGCACATCGCTGACCGATGGCCGCATCACAATGTCAATGCATTGGTCGAACATTTTTTTCAGCACAGTGAGAAAATTTGAGATGCTCGACGACCTCGTCGCGCAGCTCGTCCTGCAGATCGTGCCCTTTTCCACTCTCGGCGCGGCCGCGTGCGTCTCCAGCTCCTGGAGGAGCGCCTCCAAGCAAGAGCGACGCGCTCGAGCGCGCCGCAACCACGTCGCCACGAGGTCGTCCGCAATGCTGGCCGCAGCGGTGTTCGCGTCATGGCGCCGCTCGTTCCGTCGGGTGCGCAGGTCAAATTCTTGGTCGCGCGGCCCCAAGTCGGCAGACCGCCCGATCCTCTGGATACCCTTCTGACCGACGCGCCCATCACCGACCGGACGCTCAGGAACTCAACACCGTCCCGTGAGGAATGCGAGCGGCACATCCGGTGCACAGGCACGTCACAGATTCGGTGTGTGCGTGGGTGTGGCATCAGGACAGGTGTGGAAAAACCGGTGTGGAAAAACCGGTGTGGAAAAACCGGTCGGGTGGGGAACCGCCGCATCTGCCCAAGAATCTGGCGCCAAAGTCGGGGTCGCGGGACTCCCACCCACACCGGTCGCCAGTTAATCACCCGGCTGGCCCCGCATGGATCCTGGTAGGAAAAAGAGGGTGGCGCTCGCGGTCCCCGCGCCGCCACCATCGCCAGCGCACGACGATCTCACGCCCTCCGAGCGGCGGCTGATGGAGCCACAAAACACGTTCTTGGAGAGGGCGATGCTGCGTGCTGCGGCGGCGACGCGCAAGAAACGACTGCGACAGGACCACTTCTATGAGACTGACACGTTTCCGGAGATCGGGACGACAGACATCGCGATCGGCTCGAAACCCGTGGACACGCTGTCCGAAAGGTAGAGGTTACCTGGCTCGACACCTTCACCGATGGACTGGCGAATCAACTCTTGTTCCTCTGCGAGTTTTTCTGCGAGGTTCGGGTCCGTGACCTGTGGTGGTGTCGTGTCATACGTGACCACGACCGCGTCGCCGTACGTCGTAGCGTAGTCCATCAAGTCTGTTCGTTCTGCCTCGTTGAAATCTTGAAACATACTTTCATAAAACGGGCCACCCAGACGGACGACTTGGTTGTCGTCCGCTTTGCACTTGAGTAGGTACAGCATGCGGTCCGTCCAGCTCTCCCCTCTTGGAACAGGGAGTACGCACTTGTAGATGACATGCGTGCCGACGTTAACTGGTTCTCGGAACACCAATTGCGTCACGTCGATCGTCACCGCGCGCTGCGGCGGCCAGTTGCTTGTCACACTAAGTTTGACCTCCTTGGCGGCGGTCGGAGCGGAGACCGGCCTGCTCAATACGCCAGGCGGGTCGGGGGGTGCTTCTGTCTGATCCACACCCGGATCTGCACTCTTTGGCTGTCCATCGGGCTGTCCACTACCGTATCTTCGTTGCGCATCCTTCACCATGTGAAGCAGCTCTTTCGTCGACACCGGACCCGACGTCTGCAGTCTTCTATCGTTTGCCCACACCTCTATGTGTGGCACGTACGACGCGCCCGTCTTTGCAAACTCCTCTGGCTCTTCGTGTACATCGATCGCCACCCACCGAGGTTGCTTCTTGCACGTCCTCACAGCTTCATTCCACTCGGGTCGGAACATGGTACAGCCCCCACAGCCGTTCATGAAGTAGCACTTTACGACGACCGACGAACCGCCGGCGGCGCTTGTGGTCGTCATGAACTCGTGATCATCGTGATCATCGTGATCATCGTCGTCGCTGTCGAGGTCGCCGTCGCCGATGGAATCGTCGCTCTCCAGTGCGTCGTCACCGATCTGATCCACGCCGCCGTCCTCCTCCTCGCTCTCGTGCTCCGAGATCAGGTCTGCTGTGTCCACCACCGCTGTGGAATCGATGATTCCACCTGCAGAATCGCCTTCGTCGCCTCCCTCGTCCTCGACGCCCTCGCCCACGCCTCCCTCGCCCACGCCTCCCTCGTCCTCGGCGCCCTCCTCGACGATGTCGATCTCCTCCGCCATCGGGCGCGCCGATGCCTCCTCCACGAACTTGTGAATGGCGCTCGCGCTCATCTGGCTCGTCGACTCGTCGGGGTATTCAAGCTGATGAACGATGCCGTTGCACAGAAGGCACGGGAAGGTGCAGCTCGAGCCCAGGTTGGCATGGAGCGTCGCAACATCTTGCCGCGTGTGCAGGGGGCACGTCAGCCACAGGATCGCCGCGTCCTTCCTGCACGCCTCGTTCCATGCCGCCGTGAACTTCTTGCAGTACGGGCAAGTGGTCAGGTTGAAGAACACGGCACACATGTGGCCGAGTGCCTTGCACATGCTCGAGATCTCGACGGCCGAAGCGGGTGACGCGACGCGCAAGCCTTCGACCCCGTCGGCGGATTCCGTGGCGACCTCCGGTGCTAAAAGACAACCTCGGCCGAATATGGGATCGCTGTGGGTGTCCATTTGACTTAACGAGATAGAAAAAAAATGGTTGCTTGATGCGCAAGGAGTCGCGATGCGGTGGACGCTCTTCGCGGGGTTGGCCGTGACGGCGGTCGTGGTGTACCTGCTTGTGCATCGGACGGTCCACCAATTGGTCGTAGATTGCATCGCACGGCGCCAGCGCGCCGAGAACCAGGCACTGTACCGCGATTTCGCCCGCGTCGTCGGACCAGTCCACCTGGTGGCGGCTGGCGACGCGTCGGCGACGCTCGTCGAGTGCGCGCGCGACGCGCGAGGGGAGTTCGCGACGTGCGCGCGCCCGGAGCTCCTCGACGGCCTGCGCGCGGGCCCGACGCCGGAGCGGATCGACGCGCTGTTTACGAGCCTGCTTCCCCTCGTGTCGCTGCGCGGGCGCAGGGTCGCGTTCGACGACGTGGTGGTGGTCGACGTGCTGGAGTCGCGCGGCGCGTACTTTCCGTCCATGCACACGGACGTTGAATGGAACATGTATCCGACGGACGGGTTCCAGGTCTGGATGCTCCTCGAGAACGACGACGCCGCCGGCGTCGGCAACATGTTCATATTCGACACCGACGTGCGCAGCGGCGGCGGCGCGCGGATCACGTACGACGAGCGCCGCGGCCTGCAAGCGGAGCTGCCGGACCACCGCGGTAGGCCGCAGCCGGCGCGGCCGCTCGACATTCAGCAGGCCCGCTACCTCGACTTCCGCCCGGGCGATTGCATCGTGTTCGGCCAGAATCTGGTCCACATGAGCGACTTCCGCTCGCACGCTGCCGGCCGACGGGCGGTGAACTTTCGCGTCCTGATCCGCGACGAGAACGGTCGTGTCCCGTTTCGCCCCTTTGCCGGCGGGGCGAGCAAAGTGCTGGGCGAGCTGCCGTACCGACTGTTGCACGCCCAGTCTTTCTACCGCCGGTGCGGCATCCGAGCGATGTGTCCCATGCACGGCGTGGGTCTGTGACAACTTTTCCGGCACAGACGTCCCTTCACCACTGCCGCCCCAGGCGCTCCAGGCGCCCCAGGCGCTCCAGCCTCCCAACCCGCCCAAGCCTTCCCAATCCACACGCTAAGGCGTCCCTGAGCATGGTCGACGCATTCAGGTGCTCAAACGCATCGATCATACCTGCCATCGACGGGCTCTTGCGCAGGTATTGGTCATCGACCAGATCCTCGTGCGCGATGAAGGACTCCTCGGGCAGCGCAAAGTCCTCACCTGTCGCACAGTTGGGAGATGCCGTGTTCGACGTGTAGAGTCGCGCGCCACAAAGCACCGCCTCGATCGGCATCCGCTCGCTTCCTACGAATCTCCAGTCCATCACTGCTCTCGCGTGCGCGTAGAGATCGAGGAGTCTGCCGTGCGAGAACCCCTTCACCACCAGCCCCTTGCTGCAGACGTGCGGCGGGCTGTCGTTGTCGACAAGCACCAGAGATCGGTCTGTTGCATTGCGGCGCGCCTGGCGGCAGTAGCTCACTATGTGCGGTGTGATGTACGGTCGCACGATGCAGGCGCCGCCTAACATGCGGCTGATGACGCGGTTGTGCGCGATGGGTTTGCATCGAGACGGCGTGCTACCAATGTTGGTGGAGAGGTAGAAGCAGTATGCCGTCGCGCGACGATAGTGGCCGCACTTCTGCAGTTCCACCTCGGGCAGGATCACGGTCTCGTTCGCCCAATCGTGAGGTCGCCCGTGCGGGATGTGCAGTATATCGGGGTACAAGTGCGCAAACCTCGCATGTATTCCCGTTGGGAACAGCTTGACGTCTCTGTGGTGCGACCACAGAGCCAACGCAAGCTGCACGAGCGCTTCCGGGCCGCCGGTATCCATCCCCGCGTGGCTGGAGATGTAGACTGTCATTTGGTCTCTTCCGACAACAAAAGGCTGGAGACGGTGAACGAGTCCGCCCGTCCGCCCGGCCCCATCGCGCGGCCGCATCGCGCGCGGTCTCACTGGACGCTTTGGAGTGCCTTCTCGAAGTCTTCCCTCGACATGTCCTTGGCCGACTTCTTCGACACCTTCCTGCTCTTGTCCCAGAACTGTGAAATGATCTTCGCGCGATACCCGAACCGACCCTTCTCATTCAGCCGATTGTCCGCGCAGAAATCGACGAATGTCGGGCTCGTGGAGACGTCGGTGAAGAACTGTATCCATGCGGACTTGGGCTTCTCGCTCTTGGATGTCATAGGTGAGGGTGTTTGATCAGCAACGCGATATTTTATTGTGTCGACGACCGAATCGTTCAGCGCAATCAAGATCTGGGACGTTTTTATCTGTCTGTGGCCGAGGCGCGCGTCGAGTGTTGGTCACCGCTTCACCTTTCCAAAAGCTCCTTGCAGCAGCTTGTCATTCTTTATTTTACGCAGGGCATCTGAACCCCAAATGTCCGAAATCCACACACTCCTTTTTTCTTTTGGAGACAGCTTCTGAAAACGAGGGGGCCATGCAGACAGTGTAGGCCCATTCGCGAATCCACGCAGCTCGAAAAAGCCATCGGGTAGACTTGCCTTCCCTTTTGGCCGATACCTCTCAATTTGCCTATTCATCTTCGGCACCTCTCTTTCATTGTAAATTTTCAATTCCTCTTCCTCTTGTCGGTCTTTCTCTTCTCTTTCCTTTTTCAGAGTTGCTTCCGATTTCTGTCTCTTCGGTGGCGGCGGTACAGAGAAGGGATCGTCGTCGTCATCGTCAGACGAGGAGCCAGCGCGATACTTTGCCTTAGCGCGCTGATAGCTCTTCGACGCCTTTTTCATGCACTCAGAGAGCGGCATGTCCGGGTGACTGCCGCGATACAGCTGTAGGTGCCGCATCCATGGATTGTTGCTGCCCATGTCAAATTTTTACCCTAACAAACACAAAAAAATTTTTGTATTCGAGGGGGTGTTCGGATGAATCGGCCAGAGACGATCGTGGCTCGATCGTGGCTCGCTCGTGGCTCGCATCACTCCGCTTGGGAATTGTCGCAACCGCACGCAACGCATATACCGCTCCACTTGAATAGGGAGGAGCGCATCTTCTCCGACATGAGCATCGCCGCCACAACGCCCGACATCGCGATCAACACTGCGCCCACAAAGAGAGAGGCCGACCGGCTGCTCTCTTTCCACACCAGCAGCCAGCCGAGCATGAGAAAGATCAACGCCTCGACCACCATCACGATCGTCAGGTTCATGTCGTCGCTGCAGTTTGCCAGTACGCGTACATTTTTTTGTTCCACGCCACCTTTGGGTGCCGATCCGAGAGTGTCAGTTTGCGGACGTCTCGTTTGTCGAGGGAGCGAGGGAGAGAAGGACGGAAGGACGGAGACGGGAACGGACGGATGCATCGCTGCCCTTTCATAGCGCAGACGAGCATTGACGATCTGTGCGCGTCGGAGCCGCCGTGGGGGTTCCGAACCCTCTGCCGAGACAACCGGCTGCACGCCACCGAGCTCCTCGGATTTCCCAACCCGGATCGGTGCCATTACGACACGTGCGCGGTCGTGGGCACCAGCGGCACGCTCATCAAGGCGGCCCTCGGTCGCCGCATCGACGGGCACGACGCCGTCTTCCGCGTGAACCTCTCGCCTGACGGGCACGCGGTGCCCCGCCGCGGGCGGGCGCGCCGCGAGTGGGTGCGCGACCTGGGGACGAAGACCACGTGGCGCGTCGTCAACATCGACGTCTTCTCATTCTTCGAGCAATACTCGCGCAACTGGCTGCGACCGCCGCGCGGCCACGGCACTCACGTGGACATGAAGGGTGTGAAGCGCAAGCCTTCCTTTGCCGTCGTCTGTCACAACCCGTCGACGATGGGCCGGTGTCGCATGCAACGAATGCGCGAAAACTTCGGCCACAACGACACCGTCAGCCATCTCGTGGACCCGCTGGTGCTCAAACGCATGTCGAGCGAACACTTCAAACACGTCCGCGGGCAGAGGACGCTTTCGACGGGGATGGTCGCGATCGCCGTCGCCACGAGCATGTGCCGGCACACGAGCGTCTTCGGCTTTGGGGACGCGAGGTGCCCGCACGCATGCTACCACTTCTACGAGTGCAGCCACAACGAGCGCGACTTCTTCGGGCGCGACGGATCGCAGGGGTTTCACAACTTCTCGTTTCAGGCCGCGGCGTTGAAGGAGATGCATCGCAAGGGCCGCATCGTCCTCCATGATGGACTGTGTTCCGCAGAGCGTTAGGCCGATCCAGCCTTGCCCGAGACCATCTCGATGCCGTCCTTCGTCGTGGACAGAACCTTGGACACCGGCGCGGGCTTGAACACCACCCGACTCTGCAGCTTCTTCCCGTTCGCGGCCATCACAATCCCGGCGATCAGCGACAGCCACCCGACGACCGTCGCGATGCCGCCCCAAAGCGTGAACACGCCAAGGTAGGCGGATAGGAAGCTGCACACCACGAAGGACGCAATGACTGCGATGCCGATACCGTCCAGGCGGTTCATGAGCGGTTGCGAACAGTCGCTGCCTATACTCGTCACGCGGGAAAAAATTTCGGCGCGTTTGTGTCAATGGGGGGCTGTCTTGCGAAGACTTCGTCAGGTGGTTGTACACCAGATCCTATCAAGGGAAAGCACACGCAGTACGCGTGCCCTTTTGGAACGGCCTACCAAATCGATGACGCCTGCTGGGGAAACCACTACAACAATTCCACGAGCGGGGTTCTGTCGTACGACTATGCGGGCTCGCCCGGCCGTCAGCACCTTACGTGCACGCAGGACGGCAAGGTCGGCGCGTGGCAGCTGAACGCCGGAACCTTCAGCTGTCAACCGAAGGGATACAAACCTCCAAAGCAGCCGTTCAGGAGCGGCGGCTGCTTCCACGTCGTCCAAGGCTCGTGCCCCGTGAGTGTCACCGGGGCGGTCCGCTGCGTAGGCGGCACGTCGGTCAAGATCGACAACCCAGGCTGTCAAGCGTGGACCGTCGACGATGGGAAAAACCTCAAGTTCACGTGGGGTGGCGCGAACAAGAACGTCGTCGTGCCGTGCCAGAATAACGTCGGTGATTTCGGGAAGTGGGTAAACACCTCGAATCCGCTCGGGAAGCAATACTTCGCCTGCGAAGCCAAGGACGCCCCTTCCAAATCGGACGGCTCGCCGGACTCGCCGGACTCGCCGGACTCGCCGGAC
>MDTD01036174.1_pt1 | contig 11580 bp, 5 predicted proteins | sample 811221 | NCBI WGS metagenome assembly MDTD01 (sample SAMN05326646, study PRJNA326480) | marine metagenome | isolation source: seawater | place: Pacific Ocean: South West | collected 2011
ACCACTTGGACAGAAGCGTCCTCGAGGAAATTTCCATCGATGGTTATGATGTTGCGTTGAGTGCCCTTGACGACGACCACGCCAACATTGCTGCAGTGTTGATGATGTCTGATTTGGGTGTACCTCATACGGGGTTGATGCTGTACGATGCGGACCTGGTCAAGGTCACTCAGCGAATGGGCATTTCCTTCGCCGTCGACCGACATCGCGTTGCGGTCAACAATATCCTCTCTCACGTTCACCGTTCCCTCTCCGGCCACTATGCACTGCTTGCTGAGCTCCCCAACGTTGTGGGCATCACGCTGAAGGTGACCGAACGCGCAAAATTCGCTGGAAAGCGAGTTTCCGATGCCAAATTCCCTGAATGGATGCGGCCTGCATTCATCAAACGTCGCAACATTGGGGGCTCTTGGGAATCGATTGACCCTCAACCCGATGAACTTCTGCTTGAGAACGACCGCATCGTTTTGTTTTGCATGAAGGACAAGGTTGCTGACGCTCAGAAACGATTCAAGGTGTGAACATGCGCTATGATGTGCTGAACCTGATTTTGGGCTGGACCCTCATCGCCCTCTTGGTCCCTCTTGGCCTCTGTGCCTTGATCACGGCCTGGCTCGATGGCTGGGAACTGGCGGTAAGGGCCTTCGGCCCAGCCATGCTCATCAGTGGTGGTTTGGGCACCGCCATGCTCGGCCTCTTCACCCGAACGGATTCTGCCCAACGACTTCGCGATTTGGAAGCCTTTGTTGGCGTCGGACTCGTTTGGCCCTTGACCGTGTTCATCGGTGCCCTACCGTACTGGTTTGGTGGTGTTTTTGTTGGCCCCTTTGTTGACGACGCCCTTCTCATTGACATTTTGCGAGGCTTCGTGAATTCTTGGTTTGAATCCATGTCGGGCTTTACCACCTCCGGGGCGACCGTGCTCTCCCACGCCATGAGCCCGAACTGTATTCCAGGAACCACGCCGGATTGTATCAATGCTCAGCCACGTGGTTTGCTGCTTTGGCGTTCGCTCACCCAATGGTTGGGCGGCATGGGGGTCGTGATGCTGGGGATGCTCGTGCTATCGCGCATCATCGGTGGGGGCATGGCTCTTGCTCGTGCTGAACTGACTGGACCCTCACTCTCCCGTCTTCGTCCAAAACTCAGGCAGACCGCCATGGCCCTTTGGGGGCTCTACCTCGTGCTGACGCTCATCGAGATGCTGGCGCTGAAATTCATCGGCGGGATGTCGGTGTTTGATGCGGTCAATCACGCCTTCACGACCATGCCCAGCGGTGGATTCTCCACACGAGATGCCAGCATTGCATACTACGATTCAGCCACGATTGAAATCATCATCATCGTCTTCATGTTCCTCGCCGGCGTGAATTTCACGTTGATGTGGCTCATGGGAGCAGGCGACCTCAAGTCGGCATGGAGGGACGAAGAATTCCGCATGTATCTGTTCTATATTTTTACAGCCGTGACCATCATCACCGTTTCACTGGTTTTAGTCGGGATGGCTGCCGGCAACGCCCTGCTCGATACGCTGTTCCACGTGCTGTCCATCGGCACCTCAACTGGTTATGCTTCGGCCGACTATGCATCATGGCCTGGTGTCGCACGCATCATCATCTTCCTGTTGATGATTATCGGTGCTTGCGCAGGGTCGACCAGCGGCGGTCTGAAACTGATGCGAATCCGAATCGGCCTCAAAGTTGCCTTCCGAGAACTCGCCCGCATCGCCCAGCCACGGAAAATTCACATGATTCGCATGAATAACGAAGTGGTTGAACAAAAGCAAGTCAGCCTCGTGGTCGGCATGTTGTTCATATGGGTTATTCTGTTCGGATTTTCTTGCATTGTCCTCGCCATGATGATGCCCGATGCTTCCTTCGAGACGATTTTCTCGGTGGCTGCTTCTGGACTTGGAAACACCGGTCCCGCCCTCGGTGCTTACGGTCCTACAGAGACATGGGCGAGCATGAGCTTTGACTCGTTGTTGTTCACGTCCATCTTGATGTGGTTTGGTCGTCTTGAATTGCTGACCGCCATCATTGTGCTTCATCCGCACAGCTGGCGACGGGAGGAGAAATCGGACGGTGAACGTCAAGGCATGGCAATGGTCAAGCGCATCTTGGACCGTGAGGGTGAAAACGATCAGAACAAGGTCATCTGACCGGGTGCAGGTCCTTGGTCATCCTTGTCTTCTGGTTCCTCGATGACATCTTGGCCTGCAGGTTCTTGCATTATCTCCTGCTTGGGTGGCTGCACTGATCCGGAGTGTGCATTATTGATTTCTTCTCGTCGCTGCAAGCGAGCCTCCCTGTGCGCTTCCTCTGCCTCGTCGTAGGCTTTGGCGAGGGCCTTGGAGGAGCGTCGTGTCTTGGCGAGACCTGCGAGCGAGAGATGTTCGTCGCTTGACAAACCGAAGGCAAGTGAAAGGCCAAAATCCGAAGAATCCCCAAGTGCATGGTCATCTTGCATCAAGGCCATCAGCGGTTGCAGGAATTCCTCTCTGGTGGTTGATTGGTTGGTTCCGCAGACATCGGCGAGTTTCTCAACGATGCTGTTTCTTCCCGACGGTCCTCGTCTTCGCAAGTAACTTGGGTAGGAGGGGAATATTCGACCCTCCAACGGCACGGCATTAGCCGTTGATGCAGCCAAGGCCGTCAGGTGTTGTGTCCAATAGGTTGACCGGTGAGCCGTGTTGAGAAAACGTCCCATCATGGCCCGGTCAGCTTGCAATAACGTTCGTGAACCTCTCCGAACACTTGGCGCATGCGTGAACAGCGAAGCGTTGTTCCAGTGGACCCAGTTGAGGAATTCGGACGGGTCCTTGTCTATGGTTCGAATGAGGTTGGCTGCAACTTCGCTATTTCTCTCTCTATAGAGTTTGTCAAGGCCAGGAAATATCTCAACATTGACGTCTCGTTGACTTGCTTCAGCATGCGATTGAACCATGGCAGGCGTCAATGCCGCACCGTTGAGGCCGGTCGCAAGGACTTGCAAATCTCGAACAAGTGCCCGTAAGTCGCCGTGGTTTGTTTTGGCAAGAGCGTCAATGGCCGCTTCTTCAAATTCAATGCCCTCTTCACGCAGGACCCGCCGAGCAATTCGGCGCAAGGCTTCATCATTGGCTCGAACGAAGTTAATTTTCAACAGGTGTTTGGTGAACCTGTCTCTTGTGGTCCGCCAAGATGAATTTCTCCCCCAAAGCCCCATCTCTTCGTTGCAGGCCAAAATAACGGGTTGTTTCGTTTGGTCCAGCAGCCGAAGGAGTTCAGCCTTGCCTCCAGAATCGCCCTTGAGGGTTGCACCGGGGCGGTCATCCTCGGCGGTCATGGCTTTCTCAATACGTTCTTGACTGATTTGACGCAAGCCGCCCGAGAGGTGGTCAACTTCATCGAGCAAGATGAGGGTGCGGGACGGAGGAGCAGTCGGGTCGTGGAAAAGTGAACGGTGCGTGGCTCCGCTGGTTGCGGCTTTGCGAATAGCGGCTGCATTGCGTGCATCGCTGGCGTTGAGTTCGATGACGTTCCAGCCCATGTCTTCGGCAATGGCCCGGGCCACCGTTGTTTTTCCAACGCCGGGTGGCCCGATGAGGAGAATGGCTTTTTTCTTCGGCGAGCCGTTTTGCCACTCGTCCAACCACGCCCGAATTTTCCGGCGTTGAACCTCGTTGCCTTCAAGCAATTGCTCCGAACGCGGGCGGTGCCGCTCGGTCCAATCACTCGCCTGAGCCATGGGGGAAGATGGATTGGAGGGTAAATCAACCTTCACTTGATGGCGTTTATGACATTGGCAGAATTGGACGCTGGCCCATCACTCAACCAAGTCCGACACGAGCATCCTCGTCTGCTCACCGGTGTCTCGGTTCCGCACCGTGACCGTTCCGTCCTCCAGTGATTGGTGGTCCACGGTGATGCATGAGGGGACGCCGATTTCGTCTGCACGAGCGTACCTTCGGCCTATCGAGCCGGTTCCGTCGTACATGGAGACAAGACCTGGCGCTCTGCACAAGCGTTGGTGGATGTCCCAAGCGAGGTCGTTCATCCCGTCTTTTTCGAAGAGGGGGAAGACGGCATAGTCAACGGGGGCAACATCTGGTTGGAGTTTCATGATGCAGTAAGGCTCACCTTTCTTTTCGGTCTCGTGGTAGGCGTGGTCAATCACGTGCCAGATGATCCTGTCAATGCCAAACGCGGGCTCAATCACATGAGGAATGTACCACTCGCCGGTTTCCTTGATGGTTTTTTGATTCGGTTTCACATGTTCCTCTTCCACGCAGACGGTCTCGCCATTGGGGAGTTCAAGGTCCAGCGGGAAGGTGGTTGCTTTTGGAAGTGTTTCCAGGGCTGTTTTGACCATGCCAGCCAAGGATTTGAAGGCAGGCCCTGCCTTGGCACCGTCGATGGTCCAACCGTCGATTTCAATCGTCCTCGGCTCGTCAAATTCTCGTCGTGCCCTCAATGACCGCCCGGTTGCTTTCTCATGACTCTCGAGGTCATAGCAGCCTCGATGGGCGATACCCACACATTCAATCCAACCGTAGCTTCCTTCAATTTCGGCATCCCAACAATCCATGGCGTAATGGGCCATCTCATCTTGTTCATGCTGGCGGAAACGAAGGCGCTCGGGGTCAATACCGACATCGGTCAAAAAATCCCACGTGATGCCCATGAATTTGGCAACGGTTGAATGGCGAATGAGTCCTTGCTTACATGCTTCGCTCAAAGTCATTTTTATCGGTTCTTTCCCGTCAGCAATCAGGGTTATTGGATGGCCATCCCAGGGCGTCAAGTCATCATTCAAATCCGCCTTCGGGTCAATGAAATACTCCAACTCGGCCATGTTGAATTCACGGAGGCGGATCATGCCTTGCCTCGGCGCAATTTCGTTTCTATACCCCTTTCCAACCTGCATCGCCCCAAAGGGCAACCTGTCTCGGAAATGACGGAGTAGGGCCCCATAGGAGGTGAACATGCCTTGGGCCGTTTCTGGGCGCAAGAAACCAGGCCGGCCCGAAGGTCCTGCGCCAATGGTGGTGTTGAACATGAGATTCTGCGCCGTAACTTCACTCCATTCTTGTGCGCCACAGGCCGGGCAGGCCGGTTTGACGTCAAACAACAGCGTTTGCAATTCGTCCCGCTTGAGGGCGTCGGGATTGGGGTGATGCCCTTCGAGCAATGTATCGGCACGGCTGGCTTCTTCGCAATTCAGACACTGCGTCATGAAATCGGAAAATTCTCCAACGTGGCCACTTGCTTCAAGAACAGCATAGGGCGTGACCGTTGGACAGGATAATTCCACAACATTCCCCAAACGTAGCCAGTGGTCAAGCCAGCGCTGGTTGATGCGTGAACGCATACGTCCTCCGACCGGACCGAAATCGTACAAGCCCTTGGCTCCGCCGTGGATTTCAAAGGCAGGGAGCAGAAAACCTCGTCGTTTGAGCATTTCACTCAAACGTCCAAGACGGCCGTCCTCAGTCAATCACCTCGCCTCCATACCTCGGCTGATGAGGCGAACCTATGAACTTCACCACAGCGGAAGCGCTCCACCTCATTTTATTGAGACACAGCATTATAGCCATCCACGATAACCCAATGCCATGGGTCAAGCGATGGTGGCCATCGTTGAAGACGACTGCACCGGTTGTGACCTCTGCATCCTCCATTGCCCCTTTGAGGCGTTGCTTCCTCTTCAGGTCAATCCTCCAGGCCGAAAACATGCAAAACGTCCCGTCGTTGTTCTTGAGCAGCGGTGCGTGGGCTGCCTGTCGTGCATTGGTTCCTGTCCGACCGATGCGCTTCATGAAGTGGGTGTGCCGCCCAATGCGACGATTTCTCCTCTTGTTTTTCACGGTGAAGGACCGAAAACAGAGGCCGTTGTACGTTGGAAAAAACGGTCCACACGCTGGCCCTGATGTATCCTCAATTCAGCGTAATCTTTTTTTATATACTCAGTTCGCTCCAACACAATAGGGTGGACAAAACAAATGGCAGAGATTGTTTACTTGGATTCTCCACTAGAATCCGAGGCGTTGTTTGAGCGGTTGTGTCCACCCGTTCGACAATGGTTCAAAGATAAATTTCCGGATTTTACAAGGCCTCAAAAATTGGCCATTCCGGCTATCATGGACAAACAGCACCTCCTGCTTTGTTCGCCGACAGGCTCTGGTAAAACCCTCACCGCCTTTTTGACGGTTATCGACCAGTTGGTCCGTTTGGCCTTGGAGAAGAAGCTGGAGAAGAAGGTTCACGCCATCTACATCTCGCCCATCAAGGCCCTCGCCAACGACATCCAACGTAACCTCATCGGACCGCTGAATGAAATCACTGAGAAGTACCTGCCCGACCGAGCCCAAGAAATTCGGGTCGGTCTTCGAACAGGTGATACATCGCAATCTGACCGACAGAAAATGCTGCGCAATCCGCCTCATATTCTCATCACGACGCCCGAGAGTTTGGCCATCGCTATCACGTCGCCTCGATTCCAACCCATCGTGAGTGAAGTCGAGTACATGATCATCGACGAATTGCACTCAATGGTCTCAACCAAGCGTGGTGTTCATCTTTCCTTGACGCTTTCATTGCTGGATTCGTTGTTGAAGAACCCTGTTCAGCGCATCGGGATTTCCGCCACGATGGAACCTTTGGAGACCGTCGCAGAATACCTTGTGAGCAGCGATGACCGTGAAGCCAGAGGGCAGCCAACTTCGGTCTCCATTGCGAAAATATCCGGTTCTCGAGAATTGGACTTGGATATTCTCATCACGCATCCAAAATTCAGCGACCTCTCCATGGTCAAGGTGCTGGAGTACAACATCGAAGCCATCGCCGACCTCATCAGTGCACACACGACCACTTTGGTGTTCGCTAACACCAGAAAAATGACGGAAACCATCGTCCAAAAACTCCGGCCCTTCCTCGGGGAGTTGGTCGCAGGCCACCACGGTTCTATGGACAAAAACATCCGTTTGGATGTGGAAAAGAAACTCAAGTACGGCCATTTACGTGCTGTCGTAACCTCGTCTTCACTCGAAATGGGTATTGACATCGGCTCGGTCGACCTGGTCTTGCAGGTGGGAAGTCCTGGTGATATCGCCACGGCTTTGCAGCGAATTGGTCGTGCAGGCCACCATGTCGGCGGTATTCCTCGTGCACGATTTTTGCCCACCAGCGTCGACGACTTGATCGAGCTTGCTGCCCTGCAGGCGGCCATCCAAACCGGGGACATGGACCGGCTCGATTTCCCGCAGAATTGTTTGGATGTCGTTGCACAATTCATCATTGGTTTGGTCATTATCAACGAATTGGACATTGATGAGGCGTTCGAAATCATCGTGAATTCGTGGTCCTACCGAAATTTCGAGTACGATGATTTCATTGAAGTCCTCGATATGCTCGAGGAAGAACGACGAATTTGGATTGATTGGGAAGAGAACATCTTCGGTAAACGAGGCTATTCTCGAATGATTTACTACACGAACATTGGAACCATTGCCCCCGATAATTCCTACCTGGTGTTCAACGCAGAAGGTTCCATTCTCGGTAAATTGTCGGGCTCCTTTGTTTCCAATCTCCGTACCGGCGACGTCATTTTGCTGGGCGGGTCCACCTATAGGGTGACCAACATCCAAGGCACCCGCGTCAATGTTACCAGCGTTACCGGGCACCGCCCCACCATTCCTTCCTGGTCTGGCGAGGCACGGAGTAGAAGCCGTGAACTTTCTCAAGCCCTTTTGGACCTCATCGGCCATTGCATCGTCGCTTTGCGACGTGAGCAAGACCCCCGCATGCTGCTTCGCGAAGTTTACGGGTTGTCCAACGAAGTGGCCAATGCCATTGCCAGACACCTCGAGGAGCACTCCATTGATTCCTTCCAAGTCCCAGATTCACGAAGGATTCTGGTTGAACAGGTCATCAGCGGGGCGTTCCCCACCTACATGATCACAACGTGCAGGGGAAGAGGATTCAACACGGCCCTGGGCTATTTCATGGCTGGATTGGCTGAATCCAACAATGTCGCTGTCATTGAAATGTCGTTTGATGAAAACGGCTTATTGCTGAAAACATCCCAGGAAGTTGACCCGGGCGAAATGTACAGGGCGTTCAGAGAAAACAACCACCTGGATGTCATTGAACGCTACATCATCAACACGCAAATATTCGCAAAGCGGTTCAGGGAAGTTTCCGGGCGCTCACTGATTATTCCAAAGCGAATGGGTGCAGAAGAAATCAGCCCGCAGCAATTCCAGCAACGTGCCGAAGCCTTGTTGCAGAAGCATCGCACCATGGACGGCAGTTTGCTGATGCGTGAAGCAAAGAACGAGATCATGTTTGGTGATATTGACCTCATCGGCCTGGAACATTTCCTCAAGGCCTGTGTTGCGGGCGACGCTCGCATTGTCCACACCAAGGTCGTCGTTCCTTCACGGCTCGGCATGTCGCTCTTCATGTCGGCGTTTGAAGATTTGATGTCGATGAAAACCCGTGCCTTCCTGGTCAAGGACATCGACCCCAGCATCTTGCAACGATTGCTGGGCACACGTTCGCTCGCCACTGAATTGTCAAGTGAACAACTTAGCACTTACTACGCTGACAAAGCACCTGTTCCAACCAACGCCAAGGAATTGTTCCGCTTGATGAGCCACGGTGGGGGCTTGGACCGTGAGTTCAACAACCCGTTGTACAAAGAAAAGTTGGCTAACATCCCACTGGAGACCATCCGTGGGTGGGTGGAGGAACTTTGTCAGTCTGGCCAAATCACGAAACTTGACGGTACGGGCCAAGATGAATTGGACGGCAAGTGGTTTGCCCCGTACATGGCCGAAATCCACGGCACGCTCGGGTGCCTCGCCGTCGCCGGTGGCAAGGACGTTGAGAATTTGCTTGAACTCCACACGAAGGGCTTGACCTACAAAATTGCCACCGCCTTTGACGGTACCAAGCCAGTGAAATGGGAAGAGCGGTCTCTTGGTGATCCTCAGGAGGCTTTGCGGGTCAAGATCATCGAAATGCTTGGTTCAGAAGGGCCAAAAACATCTGAGGAGATGGTGGAGCGTCTTCCATTCCCTCAATCACTCATTGAGCGTAACCTCCATCAGTTGGAAGGTCGAAACGTGATTTCTGTTGGGTTCTTCATCCAAACCAACGACGCCGAGTACATCCTGAAAATCGATGAACACCGGCTCACCGGTGGCGAGGAGGAAGTTGTGGAGTACCGTTGGATTCAGAACATGGTGCTCGACAAATCATTTCATCAATACGGCGACAGTTTCACCGCGTTTAACGAGCACGTGCTCTTCCAAAAACAACAAGAATTGCTGTATCGCGTTGATGAGTTTGCATTCAACGATTGGACCGATGTGCAGCTGGACTCAGATGTCATCATGGGGCGGTTGCTCCACAATCGCATTGGCTACACGACCAAACGAAACATCCCGATGCTGCTTGGATTGAAGCCTGAACCTTGGATGGGTCCGATGGAAGAGGAAATTCTCAGCAAAATACCACCCGGTGAAAACGTCACTCGTCAAGAGATCATGCAGGGCTACCCCAAGGGGGACGAACACAAATCCCTGCAGAGGGATTTGAAGAACGCACTAAGCAACCTTGAGCGGCAAATGCTCGTGGTGAAACAATTCGAAGAAGTGGCTGGTCGCCGTCGCCGCCTGTCCTTGTTCCATCGGGTTCAGGATGTCTATCCTGCCCTCTCGTTCGAGGATGCGCTTGAGGAAGTGATTCGGCGCATGGGTCCTGTCAAAGCCAGCACCCTGAGGTTCTATGTCTCACGTAGTTTCGAGGAATTGACGGTTGCGCTCATGAATCTTGAATCCTCAGGTCGGATTGCAAAGGTCATGGCCTTGGTCCCTGAACCAGAGGCTTTCTTTTGCGCTCCCGATGAAGTTGATGAGTTGACACGTCCCCGACGAGAGGACCGAACGGTTCGGATCCTCACCCAGTCCGACCCTTATGTTTCTCGCTTCATTTGGGAAGTTCGCAGCGTCCTAGACCGAGGTTGGTACCTTCCCATCTTCAAAGGGGTTGACCCGATTGGCAAGGTCTTGATGTTCAAGGTCAATGATTACCTCGAAATCAAGGACCTTCACGTACCAACGGCCTACCTTGATGAATTCTGTCAAGCCTTTGAGGTGCTTCTTGAGAACCACGCCGCCCAACTTGTTGATGTTTCCGTCCTCTCAAACTTCAACAGCGAGCCCGTAGCCTCCTTGGACGAAACGACGCGTCAGGCGCTCGAGGACATCGGTTTCAAAATGACGGGCGAACGCATGATTCGTGGTGCTGTGGTTGACCCACAACCCAGGGAAATTGCAGAGCGAGCACTGTTCCACAAGCATCACCTGCACCAGTCCACTCGTCATGAAAACGAGATTCTCGCTCTGAAGAAGGTGGATGAAATCCGTGATGATTTCGCTCTTCGTGGTCGAAGTGAACTCTATCGCGTGGACTTGAAAAGTATGGCCAGCGCCCATCGCCTCCATCAAGGCATCAACTTGCGTGGGCACCAAGTATGGGCCTCCTACGAACACTTCCAAGAAATTCTGGCGATTCGCAACCAACCCGCCGATGAGGAACTTTGGGACATCGTGGAGTTCTTTGCCAGCCACTCCGACCCAAACTTGTTCAAAGAACGCCATGCTCTTTCGCAATCCGAATTTAGAAAGCTCGTCCAACCCCTCATCCGCACGGGTCACATCGTGCAGGACTTCCGAGGTGGTTTCCGCAGTGTTTTCGTGCCCGAGGGTGTCGATAGAGCAGAATTGCGCAAGGAATACATCAGAAAATTAGTTGAAAAATTCCCTGTCATCACCCTTCGTCAAATGACGCAATTGGCCGGTCCGTCCTTCAAACCAGAAGAACTCAAAGCGGTGCTCAACACCTTTGAGGAGGATGGGACGCTCATCAAAGGCTTCCTCATCGAAGACTTCCACCAGGTCTGCTGGGGTCGAAAGGAACTGCTTGAAGAAGCACGCTCCATCCCCGCTATCCGTGATTTCGTCCTTCCACCATCCGACCCCATCGCTCCGTATTTCGCTGACATCATGAAGGAACGTTTTGGCTTTGGTTCGGCCTATCTGGTGTTTAGAAATGCCGAGCCTGTTGCTGCTTTCAAGGCCAATACACGAAATAAGATCATCGACGTCAAGGATTACGAGGGCTCCGAAAAAGCATGGCGCATTGTCAAAGAATTCGCTTGGGAACACCAAATGCCGCTCCAAACTGAACTCCGAATCGGTGGAAAGAAACTCCAGTAGTCCAGTTTTGACGGAGAAAACACCAATTAGGACATGTTTGTTTTCGACACGATGGAATCTTGGTTCGACCGTTTAATCGACGACTACGAGAATACGCTTGGTAAGTTTAGCCACAACACAGTTCTCACCATTGCTTTTCTGCCCATGGCCATGGGCGGTTTAATGGTGATGGGTGGAGATCTAGCCTCCAAAATTTGTGGTGGTTTCTGCTGTCTTTGGGGAGTTTATGTCATTGCCCTCATGCTTGGAAGTGAACAACGAACCTATGTTAAAGACAAGGAGGCCAAGAACAAATTGAAAACCGAAATCCAACA
>MDTD01047177.1_pt1 | contig 11580 bp, 6 predicted proteins | sample 811221 | NCBI WGS metagenome assembly MDTD01 (sample SAMN05326646, study PRJNA326480) | marine metagenome | isolation source: seawater | place: Pacific Ocean: South West | collected 2011
CGATGACGCCGACGGTCATGTCGGCATTTGACGCCAGCGAAGCAAAGCGCTCGCTCCAACCCATGGCCCGCCTAACCGGTTCCTCTATTCAACTCAACCCATAAATTCGCGGTGCATTGATTCGAACACTTACCGAATGCTACAACGCGGCAAGATTGGTCCGCTTGAATCATATAGGGATGAATCAAGCCGGTGTTGATGGAGGAGAACGCTTCGACCGCGCCTGTTCTCCGCCAAATCGGAGTGAAGTCCAACCCACTTTTGGCACCGGTTCATACCTTGACAGAGATTCGAACGAACCGTTTCTTGGTTCGAAACTTGATTCGTCGAGAAGTTCGCGGGCGATACAGAAATGCTGCGCTTGGGTATGCTTGGACGGTGATTGAACCTGCACTGCTGGCATCTGTATACTGGTTTTTGTTCATCATGCTGAGTGGAAACCCAGACAAGATGTACGCCGTTTGGGTATTAATGGGCGTGATCGTATGGGGCTCATTCTCGAAATCATTGAACGCTGCGACAAATTCACTTACGGGGAATGTCCGCACCATGCATTTGGTGTACTTTCCTCGCTCAATATTTCCGGTATCAGGCGTAGGGGCAAACATTGTAGTGACGATGATGAGTTGCCTCATTGTTTTGCCTATCATTGTCATCTATGATCTACCGTTGAGCCTTCACCTTCTTTGGATTCCAGTCGGTGTGTTCATGGCAGGATTTATGGCCCTAGGCTTTGGCATGTTAATGGCCCCATTAAATTGTGTTCAGCGCGATGTTCAGCACTTTGTTCGGTTCATCACCAGAGCGGGATTCTTTGTCTCGCCGGTCATGTGGACTGCCGAGATGGCCCTTGAGCGAGGCGCATGGGGCGAGGCTGCGTTGTGGAACCCGATGGTGCTCCCCATCACCATGGTGCGTCACGGGCTGGAAGGCAAATACGTGGACCTCCCTATTGAGGTCATCCTCTCAAGTGTCGTTGCTACCCTACTCATCTATCTAATAGGGACGATAGTGTTTTCAAAATACGAGCGTGGGGCGGTGAAGTACCTATGACTGAACCGTCAATCCGTCTTGAGGGGATCACGTTGCACTTCCCAAAACAACGGAACATGTTTGGAATCGTGTCTGATTTCTTCAAGAAGAAAGTTCGCAGGTTCACTGCCCTGTCGGGAATTAACTTGGAAATCAACCAGGGGGAAGTAATCGGCATCATCGGCAGAAACGGGTCGGGGAAATCCACATTGCTCCGCGTCATTTCTGGAATTTACCCTCCTGACGAAGGTAAGGTGCATGCTGCCGGAGATATCTCGCTGCTGGCAGGCCTTGGAACGGGGTTCTCCGCACATCAAACTGGACGAGAGAATGCACTGCTCTATGGCTCAATTCTCGGACATGGTGAAGCTGAAATGAGAGCAAAACTGGATGAAATCATTGAGTTCAGCGAGCTTGGCCCCTTCATCGATGAACCTCTTCGAACATATTCCGCAGGCATGAAAGCGCGCCTTGGCTTAGCAGTCGCATCAGCCATCAATCCAAACATACTTCTCATTGACGAAGTGCTCGGAGTGGGCGACCCGAATTTCAGGGAGAAATCGAAGAAGAAGATTTTGGACATGGTTCAGGGCGCTAGCACCGTAGTCATCGTGTCTCACAGTTTTGGGTTGATGACAGATATCTGCGACCGTGTCATTTTGCTCGATAAGGGAAGCGTCGTTGAGGAAGGCGATCCCCAAACATGCATCAAGGCCTACTACGATTTGGAAGGGTGAACACGTGACCAAACAACGTAGTGGGATGACGATGAGAGAACGTCAACTTTCTGACGAACTTGACCGAATCAGGAAAACCTACTCGTTCAACCTCGGATTATTGTTAACGGAATCTTTTGTCAGAAAACCATGGAAACTCCCAATTTTGCCCTTTTCTTTTCTGAAACTCAATCTTGATTTTTTGAGGAACAGGAAGGTAAGTAAAAAGGAATTTGAACAACAAAAAACTTCGGTAAATGATGACTGTATGCTCTTCATCTCGACCACCGAGGAAGGGTTGGCATCGCTGGAGCGCTGTGCTTTGATGGCTCAAGAATGGATCGAACAAGGAGGCAAAAAGGCCGTCCTGATTTCCTCGCACTCCTCTGCCAATCAGTATGCACCTCCAGAGGCAATTGTGTATCCTCTCAACGATCCCAAAGAATTGGACAAGGACCAGCGAAGTGCATGGAATGCACAATGTGAGCAACTCCTTTCCAACGTGCTTGAAACACACCGCCCCGCTAATGCTATTTTTGATGGGCCTTACCCCTATCGAGGGGTGCTCAATTGTGCTCAATTAACCGATTCAACCCGTTGGATTTGGATTCGCCCGGAGGGTGTAAAAAGCGAAGCAATGGCGGCAAGAAGCAACGCTTTCACGGGGATTGTCGAATTCAATCTTGTGTCATCAACCGGGATGAGTCTGGTCTCGCCTGCTTCAACTTCGATCGACGCAGATGTGAAAAACGAACTGCTTGATGCGCGGAAGTATGGTTCTCGGATGACAGGGAAAAAGTTGGAAATTGATCTCGAAAAGATAGTGAAAAAGGGTACAAATCTCATTGACCTTGACCACTGGAACGATACAAACGGAGCCCTGTTAAGCACTCGACAGAACCGTCGATTGATGGGTGCAATCTTACCGCCAAATTTAGAGGCACTCGCTGTCATGCTCGAAGAAAATGTTCCGACGCTGTGCGTATACAACAACGAAACAGACAACACGACGATGAAGAAAATCAGAGAAGGAACGCAACGAAGTCCTGTTTTATTCGCAAACGAAAACGATCCCGACCAAGTTGAAATGGCGGTAAAGACCCTTGTGTCAGAACACCGAACCATGCGTGCTACTGCAAAACCGTTGAGACGTACAAGCTGGATCGATCAAATTCTATCATACAGTTGACCCGCTGTAGAGATCGATGTCAGAAAGTTGTTTCTTTTCCCCCTCGTCCATCGGTAGTGCAAACATATCCAATCGTGCTTTGGTGAATTCACGGTATTTTCTTGGCAAGAGGTAGAGGGCGTCATCGAGATAGCGATCGAGGAATGAGAAATCAATCTCAAGGTGCGGAGCAAGTTGCGGAAATTGTTGCCGTATGTCAACGCCTTCCTTTGAAACACCACCTCGTTGAATGGAATACAACGTACTGGCTGCTTGTTTCAACGGTTCCTTGGAAAGGAAGGTTCTAATTTCGTTGCTCATTGAAAACGGGAGACCTTGAAGCGTATTCTTTCTAAAACATTTCCAGCAACCTCCGCAGACTTGCCCGCCCTTAGAAGACCTCAAACAGGACTGTGCCCAGCCATCCCAGCCCGATGCTGTGACGATACTGAGATTCACAACTTCCGAGCAACCTGCAACGGGCTGATACAGCGAGAGACCGACCTGGTCAAACATCGGTGAGTAATGCTTCCAAAACCACGAAGTCGAAAAGTCTCGGAACTTATGGCCGTGAAACAAGTAAGAGTTTTCCAGTGGCATACCGGTTGCAACACTGTCAAGCCCAAAATAATCTGCAAGTAGAACGACTTGAATTGCACACGCATAATCCGTTGAAAATCCAACAGTCTTACCTTGAAGAGCACGAAGTTGCTCGTGATTTGAGCGAATTTTGTGGACGATGCGTCCTGTATCTTCCGTGATTTTTTCAAAAAATCTGAACGCATTGGTATGATCGAGTTGTCCGCTGATTCCTGACCGCTCGTTGTACAACAGCACGGTCTCTTCAGGCATAAGGGCCATCGCAGCAGCTGAATCAATGCCTCCAGAAAAAGCGAGGCCTGGCCGCCACCCTGGCTTACGTGAAGGGTTCCAATTCGTCATGGCTGATTTGTCCCAAGGCTCCACAAGAAGATGATGAGCAAGCTGGAAAAGGTCAGGGTGGGTATCCTCAATGCTCCAGTCAGCAGGCATTTCGAAAAACACCTGATGGTCTTTCCAGGAGAAAACCAGAGTGTCGTTGATGACGCTCCAGCATTCCTCTACCAGATAGGTCGGTTCCTCTTCATCGTCTATTTTTTCTTGAGTGAAATAGGACTTGATGTATTCAGCATTGGTTCGAATACGGACGAAGAACGGTGCATTCTTTTTCCGCACAATCTCAACAGGCCAGCTCGTGTCTTCCCGAATCGCCCGAGCAAGAGAAACCGAAGAGGCGTCGGCCCCAGAATGAACAACAAGGGCAAAATACTGCATATGGGTTGTTTTTGAGACCGTAAAGAGTTCAACCTCCACATCGTATTCCCTTGCCAATCTTGAGCGCACAGATTGGACAACATCTGCGGAACCAAACGGACCAACCCTAAGGTACCGGAGACCAATCTGAGCGTGGAGTGCTTGTTCTCGCTGGTGCAACCGTTGTTGATGGACAGACACAACGTGTTTCATCTCCCAAGGCATCAATCTTTTTTTGAACGGGGAATGGATGCCAAGGCGACGGTAAACTTGTTCCATGTTCAAAGTGTAATCATCGATGTTTTCCTGTATTGATTTGTTGAATTTTCGAACGTCTCCGTTCGATGGTGTAAGTTTGATCTGCTTATCAAGTCCCATGGATGCGAATGCTCTTTCAAGGGCGATGAGAGTGTTATTGTCCTGCTGATGGCGATTTATTTTTGACGTGTTTGTGGTGTGTTGTCGATAAAGATAGAGTGGTATCTGAAGATGATAACCTCGAGCATGAAGAGACAATTGCAAATAGAAATCGAAGTCAACGGCATTCGTCAGCTCAATATTGAAGCCTTCAGTTCTTGCGAACACTGAGGCTCGAAACATCCGAGGATGATGAATGAACATACCGTTGAGGAGACGGAATCGTGAATAGGTTGACCATGAATATGCAGGTCTCAAATCCTCACCATCAATGCCAATCAAATGAGAATCTCCGTAAACGAAATCGAAGTCTGTCTCATCCATGACTTCCACCAGTGATTCAACGCAATTCGGCAACAACACATCATCTGCATCAAGCTGCAAGATGTATTCGCCACGGCAGGAACGGATGGCCGCATTTGTTGCTGCAGAGATGCCTTGATTGTCTTGATGAAGGATGGTCACGCGCTGATGGTGGGAGTAATTTTTTTCGAGAACTTCCCCGGTGTTGTCTGTAGAACCATCGTTGCAAATTACGACTTCAAGGTCGTGATACGTTTGGTTAAGAGCGCTTTCTATTGCTTCGCGTATGAAACCCTCACAGTTGTAAGCAGGGATGTAGACGGATACCTTGGGCACCTCATAGGTTCTGTCAGCCTCGTATGGCCGATATTTGGCAGGACATTTCTCTACAAATTGTCCTTCTGTAATCTCTCTACCTTCTGTTCGGTTGGTTTCATTTGACCCACCTGGTGGTTCCTGGTGCAATGCTTTGGCACCATCCACTGGAATGAACCAAGCTCCGTTTCTGTAAAGTCGATAACCGATTTCTGTATCCTCCATTCCCCAGTGGACAAATGATTCATCGAACCCTCCAACTTGAGTGAAGAGACTCTTTGACAATCCGATGTTCCCCGCACAGTATGTGTTGAAAGGATATTTTACGTTCTTCAGGTTATCCGATTTTCGATAAATGGCATAGCGCCAATCTTCGCTTGGCGGTTCATCTCTCTCAGGACCCCTCCCTGTGTCCGCACATTGGCTGGACAAATCAAGAACAGGTTGGATGTTATCGATGACATCCTGAATTGAAAAATGGTCGGTGTTGACGTACCGTCGTCCACCCAGCAACACCAATCGCTCGCTCACGTGCAAATATTTCATGAACGCCTCGACCAGCGTTGGTTCGGGAAGCATATCACAATCAAGGAAAATCAAAGCGTCGTGCGATGCCTTTGCTACACCCTTGTTTCGAATCCGGGCTGCTCTGAATCCTTTGTCCGATTGCCCAACATACTTGATGGAGAAAAAGGAAGAAAACCGATCAACGAGTTGTTCTGGATGGTCAGAAGAACCATCGTCTGCAATCACGACTTCCATCAACTCAAGCGGGTAGGTTGAATGCGTGAGTGCTGCGATGGTTTTTCCGAGCTTTTCCAGCCGGTTGTAGACGGGTATGATGATGGAAACCGGGAGGGTGTAAGTCTCTGGGTTGCGCCGCTCAAAACGCTGTGCGACCTCGTGTTCAAACAGCGTCCAATCGTTCCCACATCCAATCATCGGAGGAATTTTCGAATGCCAAGAACCGTTCAATTCCATCACCGCTTTTCAAGAATGTCGAACATACGAACATCTCCGTTTGCCTTGAGTTGATCTGTTTCTATTCTCAGTGAAGAGCAATTGTAATGCTTGCACAGCTCAGCGACTAAATCTCGTTCCTCTATCCTGTCCGTATCATCCACGAGCATGTATCTCCAGGTTGGCATAAGGTGCAGATGTTTCAGGAGTCCAGATCTACCAATGACCCCCGGCGGTCCATCAACAATGATTAGTTCAAACGATTTTGGAATCTCTTTGAATAATTCTGGATTATACCAACCTTGCTCGCCTTTAGAGGCTGAGATGCTGTTTTCAACGATTGGTGCGTAAATGTAGTTTGATTTCGTCTTTCCAATATACACTGGGTCATGTTCAATGGAATACAGATTGTACCTACGTGCAAGACCCTCGCTGCCGTCACCACTTCCAAATTCCAAAATAGTCGATCCATGTATAAGATGCTCATCAATCCAAGCACTTGCTGCCTTCGGAATCATCCAACCTTCATTGAATCCCTTAGGATTGTGGCCAGTCAATTCTGTGTAGATCTCAATCGCGCCGTTGGCAGATGTAATTGGAGTTGATTTTGTTCCACCAGATAAAAGATTCTTGATACCTTCTGAAATTGTTGATTCTGTTCTTTTTTCAACCACGAAACCCCATCCCTCGACCTCTGCTACCTTACAACGGGCAAGTTGATCATCCATGCCGGTATTCATGTTTGGATAGAACAAAGCAGGCAATCCAAATTTCCGAGTTTCGTGAAATGAGTTGTAACCGCCTGCTTGGACGGTCGCATCAAAGGCGTTGAAATACATTGAATTTGGATAGTCACGAAGCAACACGACACGGTCAAGACTGATGTCAATTCGCTCGCCCAGCATGGATTCTCCAATGACGACCGTGACGTCATCATGTTGCAAGAGCGCCTCAACGGTGAGCCTGATCTCTGAGCCGATGTCGTTGATTCTTCCAGCACCAAGCTGAACATACACCACACGCCCTTTGAGAGGAAGGTTGAGACGACGACGTGCGGCATTTCGGGGCAACAGATCACTCTCATCGAGCAAGACGATGGGAGCACAGGTAATCGATTCCACACCGTGATCCAACTCGTTTGGAGCGAGAGAAACGCTGTCTTCAGGATGAATGATCGTATCGAAATGAGCGATGCTATCCACTGGAATGCGACTGCCTTTCTTGAACGTGCCTCGGCGCATCCAAATCTTTCGAGTTGCAGATTGACCTCGGATAGCGTTCAACATACCGCGGTAAGGAAAGGCACCATCAAAGATGAACGTGGATGGTTTGTGCTGGTCAAAGGCCAACGAAAGGTGTTCTTCAACCAGTGCATTCCATTCACTTGCCGATACGTCCTGGTATTTTTTCCGACCTGCAATGTGGTAGGTGACGAAACCTTCGTTGTAGAGGAGATGGAGGGTTGGCATCGTGGTGAAAAAGACAATTTCTGTTGAGGGAGAATATTTCTTGAAACGCTTGGCAAGCGCATACATTCTGGTGAAATGGCCAAAGCCAACACCGTTGGTTGGAAAGAACATGACGCAATCTCGCATTTCTTCATGCTGAACGGCTGCGGTGCCTTTCTCATCAACCGGTACCGGCCAACGACCCAACCGTTCCATGCCGATGCTGAACACTAAGTAGAGGATCGAGAAAGGGAGGATGAGAAGCAACCAAGGGCGGGTAGCCGCCCGAGTGAACAACATCCCAACTCGAAATGAAGCAGAATTTCGCAACCTCCGATTTTCTCTGACCAGTCGGTTTTGACGCAATTGAACCGTTTTTTGTTCCACCGAGGCTGCGGAAATTTGGATTTGCTGCTCGGCAGAGAACTCTTCGTCGGAGTCAAGCATGTCTCTTTCAATCATTAAACGCCCTCCTCTCCTTTCCAGAACGAACCCAGATATTTATCCGCAAACTCTGAGTAACCGTTGCCCCCATGTGGAGTGGGCGTGAATTCTCCAAAAACAGCACCTCTAGCGGTTGCGAACATGTCAATTCGCATGTAGATTCCGAGTTCTCGACCAATGGTTTTGACTGCCATAATCATCTCCTCCCAGCAATCAGGACGTTCAATGGGATGTCTGCCCTGATTTCGTCTTTCCATGATTCTTTGAGTGATTATTTTGAAATCAGGAGTATAATACTGATGTTCATTTTTCTCTTTGTGAATTTCTGACCTGCGCAATGCGACATGAATCATTGCAATCTCCTCTCCGAAGCAATAAAATTTGAAGTCGCGAGGTAATCCGTCCTCCGATTGTTTTTCCTCTGGTTCAAGTAATTCTTCAATCATGATGAACGGGTTGTTTTTCTTGATGAATTCATCAATATGGAGAGCATTAATCAGGTTCTGCCGGTCATAAATCCTGTGTGTTAACATGTCTTCTCCGTTATCCATGCAGTAAACATTGTTTGAACTCCATCCCTTCTCAGGTTTCAGAACAAATTTCGATGGGAGTTCTTCAAACAGTGGAATAGATTCGATATTATCGCCTTTCCAGTATAGTTTGGGAGCTTTTAGCCCCAAAGACTCAACATAATCACGCCCTGCAATTTTCGCAGACAGTTCCTTCTGCCACATTGCCTTTTTGCCTTTCCACCAGTCGTGATTTCGTTTTTTGATCATCTCAGAAAACAGAGGCATACCATCCACCCATTCGTAATGGGTAGACTTCATTTCATCCGGAACCTCGAAAGGTCGAAGGTGAATTTTACGAGGAACAAAGCAACTCACCATCCCTGATTTGATTTTCCTGTGCCATGCGCGGAACGCACGGTGATGTTGTAACCGATGACCTGTCACCGACCTCCAAGAGATATGAAACGGGCCGCCTCCGGTCAGCGAACTGGAATGCAACATCATGAACATGGATGGTACCCTGAGACGTAATCTCCGCTCCTTTCCGTAATTCGCCTCAATGCGTTCAATGTATTCGGTGTCGGCCCCAACGCGAAGGGAATCAAAGAATCCAATTTCATCAACCACCTCTCGCCGAATCAACAACGAAATGCAGGCCATCCTCAAGGCTCCGATGCCTCTGAATTCAATGTCAGAAGATTCATCGATTCGGAAATAATCATGAGTGACACCCATGACCTCCGGATGAGCGTCCAAGGAGGCAACTTGGAACTCAATTCGTTGTGCGTGGCAGTAGTCGTCGCTGTCCATGAATCCGATGAATTCACCTTGGGCCAGGGTCATACCGAAATTTTTTGCAAGATACGTACCGCCGTTCTCATCCATTTGGAACACTCGAATGCGAGCGTCGTTTTCTGCAAGTTGTTGCAGATAAGAGAAATTGTCATCTGGAGAACAATCGTCCACAATAACAAGCTCGATGTTCTGATAACTCTGGTTTAGAATCGAGGCGATGGCCGCATCCAAGAGTGGGTCGCGTTTGTACGTAGTCATAATGATGGAAACTAAGCGGTCGTCCTGAACTGCGGTCGTTGAATCCGTTGAGAGAAACTCCGGCGTAATCGCATGATTTGACGATGAAGAAGAAACCGGTTGCAGGCCATGCAAAGCCAACATGGCATTGATGTGTTCAAGCTGCATCACAGAATTTCCCGCATTTTTCTCGATTTGTGATGCAGTGATGTAGACATCATTTGAAGCCGGCCAGCGAAGCAGGGATTTACTGATGGAGGAGCGAGCAGCTTCATGTTCTCCTCTCCAGGATTGGACCAATGCAAGGTAAAGATGAGATCGCTGATGATCAGGGTGATGGTGAAGGCAGGTGTTGACAATTTCAAGCGCTAAATCGTAGTCCTTCTTGACGCTCAGCACGTAATTTAACCGAGCAAATTGATGCTTGATGTTTTGAGGAAAACGGTCAGTCGCTTGCGTGATTTCGTTGAAGTATTTCTTCTCAGTCCAAATCTTCAACCCACACTTCAATCGCCGCTGGGAAGCGGATTGATGCTCCGGGTTTAGGTGCAGTACTTGTTCAAACATTGAGATGGCATCGCTTAATTCGCCCATCGCTTCAAGAGCAATGCCTTTTCTCATCAGGAACGAAATGTGATTTGCAGATTCGATGAGCCCTTGATCTAGGATCTGCATCGCTCGTTCGGGGTCACCTTCCTCGAGTGCTCTTGCAGCCTTCAAGTCAATTTCGAGTAGCGTGCCTTGAATAAGCTCCAAGACATTCCTTGCCTTTTCGTATTGTTGTAAATCACAAAGTTGAATGTAGGCGTTTCTAATGGTTGCATTGGCGTCTACATCCAAGCCCACCAATCGTTGAACAGCAAGAAGCATGTCGTCAACCGATGCTTCCTTGATGGCAATGTTTGCAAATCGACGTAAGTGGTACAGTTTCGCTTCACCCAACTCGTCTAACCGATGGTATGCTTCAAGCGCAGCCAGCGGTTGCTTAACGTATTGTCCGAGCTCAGTCATCAAGGCCAACATCTGTAGATCGTCGGGACTCTCCTCCAACACCATAATTGCAATCTCGAACGATTCCTCATACCGCTTTGATGACCGTAATCGTTTGGCAAGAGAGCGTTTTCTCGAAAGTTCGCCTCCGATGTGGCGCAGGTAATTTGCCCACAAATCGTGAGCCATTTCGACCTGTCCGAGCGTCAAACAAATTTGGCGAGCAAACATCAATGTTGATTCATTGACGACATTTCTTGATACCAAAGATGTCAGTAACTCAATCGCTTGTGTTATCTCTCCCTGTCGGTACAATTCCTCAGCCCGAACAAAAGTTGAGAATGAAATTTCGTTGGACCACTTTGTCTCCGAGAAAAAAGCGACACACCGCGCGTTTGGCCAAAACGATTCATAAATTTTGGAAAGAAGATTCTCGTCTGAACTCTTCCAGTCGATTCGATTTGCGAAACGGAACACAGAATCCTCGTCATTTTCAACACATGCCACGTGAATCAGTCGCCGAAACAAATTGGTATCTGGTTTTATGGAAATCAATCGGTGAATCAAGCCGATGGATTCGCGATGTCGTGCGGTGTTCATGTAGAGGCGTGAAAGAACGTCCATCGCCCATGCGTCGTTCGGATTTTCTTTGAGCATCGCATCCAAGAACGGTTCGGCCTTTTCGTAATCCTTGGCGTTGTAAAAACGACGAGCCTCTTCCTTGTTTGAGGTGGCCTTTTTTCGGAACGGCCACCTCATGCCCCAATGGTTCTGCATCTCAGTTATGGAGATGTTGCATCCTCAAGAGAGGGGAACGCAATTCCAAGACCGGTTTTTACTCACCAAAGTGGTTCACATCATGCAGGGCATAGGGCTCTGGCATGGTCGGGAGAATCCCTCGCACGGCGGTTTCAATCGATTCCCGCCATCGCTCCGGAAGCAGGTCAAAC
>MDTD01010166.1_pt1 | contig 11579 bp, 9 predicted proteins | sample 811221 | NCBI WGS metagenome assembly MDTD01 (sample SAMN05326646, study PRJNA326480) | marine metagenome | isolation source: seawater | place: Pacific Ocean: South West | collected 2011
CATGTGGTTCATCATATGGTGCACCATATGGCAATGGAAAATCCAATCCCCGGGATTATTAGCGATAAACTCAAAGTCCTGGGACATGGCCACACCAACCAGAGTATTGTTGCGAGGTATCCATGCCGATGGCGGAATGCGCCCGCCTTCGCTACCGGTGAGCCAGAAGGTATGACCATGAAAGTGGATAGGGTGGTGCTGCATCGGGCTAAAATTAAGGAGCCTCACTCTAACCCTCTCCCCATGTTTCACCACCATCGGTGTGGTAAAAGGCCCGGAACGTCCATTGATGGCATGCCAGTTCCAGTCCATCTTAGTAGTATCGTTGACGGCGGCATTGGCAGGGATATAAAAGTTCTGGTAGATCAAGCCGAAGTCCCGGTCGACAGGGGGATCATAAGCCACCTTCGGATGGCAGATGAAGAATCCGGCCATTCCCATGCCCTCTTGCATCGGCACATGGGCATGATAAAAGAAAGACCCGGTCTGATGGATGTCGAATTCATAGACCTTGCTCTTGCCGGGCTGAATAAGATCCTGGACAAGCCCCGGAACACCATCCATGGCGATGGGACATTCAAACCCATGCCAGTGCATGGAGGTCGCCTCCGGTAGCTCATTGTGGACAACGATCCTGACCGAATCTCCCTGGTACACTTCGATGGTGGGACCGGGAATAGAGCCGTTGTATCCCCAGATATTCATGGGAATTCCCGGCAAAAACTCCCGGGTGACAGGCTGGGCAACCAGATGAAACTCTTTCTTTCCGCCGACGATTTTGTAAGGCAGCTTCTCCATATCCGGTGTCGTCACTTCCACCGGTGCCAGCCCGGAGGCGCGCAGACCGGGCATAAGCTTCCCTAGATAGTGGTCGCTTTCCGGCGGTCCGCCGAAGCTTGGTTTGTAGCGACTGTAACTGCTAAAGTCCTTATTACCAGCCGACTTTGCCTTCGCCGACGCATCTTGCATGAGCCAGGACCCAACCCCAAGGGCGGTGCCCATGGATAGAAAGTTGCGTCTAGAGAATCTGCTGCTCAAAGAATACCTCCCTGCTTATCTAGGTTGCGGTGTAGCATCGATGTGTCCAGGAGGCGTCACACCACGAGGTGCTTCCAACCCACCGGTTAGCAAAAAGCCGTCAAGTTCTACTCTGGCTTTGCGCCAGTGATAAAGATAATCTATGTATGCGAGCCTGGCGGCAAAATAATCTTTCTGCGAATCTAATACTACCGGCCACTCCAACCGTGCGTTTTTATAGCTTTTCAAATTAACTTGATACCGTGCCCTGGCTTCCGGCAAAATCGTGTCTCTATATGCGGTGACATGCTGCAAAGAATTTAAATAGTGCAGGTATTGAGCGGCAAAACTTCTCCGCAGTTGCAGCTTCTTCAACTCCACCTGCGCCTTCTGCCTTTGCAAATCAGCCTTCGCTTGCTCAATAGTCCCCTGGTTTCTGTTCCAGATCGGAATATTGCTAAGATTGATCATGACATTACTGGCGAAGCTAAGGTTCGACTGGTCATAGCCCGCCTGACCGCAGAGCCAGAGGTTAGGTATCGGCTGTCGCTTTTCACGCTGCACTGTTATCTCGTCAGACTTCAGCTTGGCTCGTGCTTGGGCAAGCTCCGGGCTCTCCTTCAACAATCGAGCCAGGGAGCTGTTAGAATCTATCGGCTTCTCGTCCGCGTAGAGGTCCCCGGTCAGAGGGCTATACTCGGCGTTGATACCAACCACAGTGAACAACTGCACCCACTGATACTGCAGGTCGTTGATAGTGGCTTTGACCTCAAGGTCCTGCTTCGCCACCACCATATTGGCATAGTGCAAATCCGCCAGATTCGCTTCCCCCAGGTTGTACATCTCCTTTTTCGTAAGCTGAAAATCCCGGGCACTCTTCAGAAGTTCCTTCTGGAGCTTCACCCTCTCCTCGGCGGCGAGGACAGCGTAATAGAGAACTTCCACGTCGTTCATGACTTTGAAAAACTGCACCCGAGCCTCTTGCTCGGCGGCGCTTGCTCTAGCCTGATACTTCTTGCGGCTCCACTTTAGCTTGCCACCAAGCTTGATCTCTTGTTGAACCCCTCCACCAAGAAACTCACCTAGCCCGGCGCCCCTTTCCCCAAGCAGCTCCCCTGCCGATTGCAGTGTCGGGTTCGGCCATAAACCGGCTTGCAGAGCCTTGCCGCGCTCGCCTCTTATCTGGGCTTTTGCCTGGGCAAGGGTTGGGTTGTGGGCTTCAGCCAGCTTCTTTAGCCTGGATAGGTCATAGTGCGGTGTCGCCGTGATTTTGGCAAGAAGGCGCTTTTGATCCGGTGATGCTGGTGATTGAGACTTGGATGGCGATGGCTTTTGAGTCTGCGCCTGAGGCTGTCCGCCGGTCTGCTGTATGGCGAGAACCGGGGAATTTAGGTTGCACAAAACTAGTAAGCTTGCTGAAAGCGCTCTGAATATAATCATTGATCGAAGCTCTAATTATATGGTGGTTTTAGAGTGAGCTTTCAGGCTATTTGAGTGCCGGTTTTGCTGGTATGTGGATTTGGGTGTCCGATCGATATCCATTGCGTATCCAGGCGGAGGTGTTTGGATATGCAGTGGCGTGAGCTGTCCTTGTGCTAATTTTTTCTCAATTAGGGTAATCTCTACGATGCCAAGCGAAAGGTTCGAAGTGCAGCGAGCTGGAGAGCCTTTCGCCTCTTATAATAGAAGCATGAACGCTCGGGTTTTATTCTTTTCCGTACTTTTTCTTTCTGTCATTGGAACAGTGTGGGAAGCTCGCGCGGCTGATACCACTCGGGATATGCAAAAGAAGAACAATGCTGCTCAAGGCAGTGGACGCCATGTGCGCAATCCTTGGGACCTCAATTCACTACATGGCAGGTACAGTGTGTTAACCGGTGTTTCTGTGGACTTCGGCTCAAGACTTCCGAAAGAGCGGGAACTTGTGAGAATGAAATACAAGAAGCCTGTACTCACACCGGATGTTCGGCTGGCTAAACTGAAAGCGTTCGTATATCGTTCTGAAGAGTTTAGACGTTTAAGTGAAAGCGACAAAGTGAATTTCAATATTCTGCTCGACAATATTCTTGAGAGCACACTGAAAATGTGGAAGCCGGAAGAAATTTCTTCTCGAATGATTCAAGCATATTTAGAAAACGTCGATACGCATCATCAACTAAACGATCTGATTGGCGACATGGGAACAAGAAAGACCAAGTCTCAGGAGTTTGATTTTTACCTGGTTCAAAGGGCTTACTTGCAGAAAGTTAGAAGCACTCGGTCCCGTCTTCAAAGATCTGATACAGAGAGCAAGGTTCGGTCACTTTTAATTCGTTATTATGAAGCCCAGCTTGAGCTGCACTACTTCTTTGGCAGAGCTGCGGTACAAAAAGTCAATGCGAATCTGGGATTAGCTCCGACGAGAGGAATTTTCTTAGATCCACATTGGTCATTTTGGGGTGCCTAGGCGCTGTTGAGACTCAACAAAAGCCTGATTCCGGATTGCAGGGTGCCTTCATTTATTGTGAGTGTATCCGAATAGAAATGTTGGAGTTTAAATTTTGGAGGAGTTAGTTCTGCCGTTGCCTCTCGCCATTCACTTAAAAGAGTTCTGCCAATCAATGGTTCTGAGGCTTATGCAATGTCTGAAAGCGATGTCATGTAACCCTTCCGGCGTAACTGACATCAGATTGGAAATCTGTTTGAAACGAGGTACAAATACTTCAGGCGTCCCAAAGTTTCAAATACTTTCCGGTATCACTGGTAGTTCCTTTAGGCAGAGGAGAACTGGCAGCGCTAGGTTCTTTTACAAGTTATATAGTCCGCTATTAAACATGCTTCCTGCTAATTGAGCTTGCGCATGTTGATGCTGGCACTTGCAATTGCATTGATGAGCATGTTTTTCTCTTCAGTGCACTGGCGTTGCATGTTTATTCATAATGAACACAATTGAACAGCTTCAAACTTTATTGGTTGGACGAGGGCTTCTTGACCCACCAGTAGATGGCAACTGGGGAAAACAGAGCAGAGCCGCTCTTGCTCAGTATCTGAGAATGATTGGGCGGGAGCCGTCAGAGGTAGCGAGTAACGCTAACTTAGAAATAGTCAGGTCTACTCGACTATCAGAGGTTGACCTGTCCAATGGTAATGCATCAGTTATAGTCAAACACATGCTGGACAATGAGATGTTCGTCAGTCGCGGTGACGGCAGGTACAACATTGTCTATCTGGAAGGAACAAGTGAAAGTTTGACTCCAAACAGCGATAAGCCAGATGAGTGGAATGACCTGCGATTGCTTATAGAGATAAAGGATAGTAAGCCGGTAATCATAGGTAAGTGGAGAGCAACGACCGAACCTGGATATTACTACACCAAAGTAAAACTCCTAAATCCAAAAGGGGCATTCAGGATTGCTTTAGGACAACAAAGAGCCTGGAGTGTTGGAAGACACCACAACAGTCATGAAGCGCTTGTTCAAAGTAAACCGGTAACTGGGTACAGAGACTTCGACAAGAACTTTGAAAGGGACAACGATTCTGTAGATACAGGATTGTTTGGTATCAATCAGCACTGGGGCTATGACCTGCAGAAAGTTGGCAAGGCTTCTGCTGGATGCCTGGTAGGGCAGTACAAAACAGAGCATCGTAAATTTATGAGTCTAGTCAAATCTGATATCAGATATGAAACTGATTACAGATACACATTTTTTACTACAGTTCTTGATGGTCGAGCGCTTTTCGCCGTTTAGAGCACTGAATTTACTTAAATAGTGACTTCAAATTGATAGAGGAAGAACAATGAAATTACCTATAAAGCTTACAGTTACTCTAGTTGCTTTTTCCATCTCCCTGGCAGGTGTGAACCAGCCTGCTTATTCGAAGGGGTTGGATGACAGAGTAAGTGAATTCAACGTGCTGGTAAAGACAGGATTGGTTTCTGTCAGGGACTTTTATAAAAGTCAAAACACATTTGAGCGGCATGCGTACCTTCTTAGTGATATTAGATTTAATCCTTCAGAGAAGATAGGCATAACAAATAAAAAGGGAAAACCAACTTATCTTATAAGAAGGTTTGAAGAGGCTGATCTTAATGCCCGATACACAGCTATTGAAACGCTAGGTGCCTATGCGGCTGGTCTTGCAAGCATAGCTGCTCATGATGCTCCTGAGAGAACTGAAGCAGCATTGTCATCGATTGGCGATAGTGTCGGTTCAATAGGAAACAGCTTCGCTTCGTTTAGTGGTAAGACTAGTTCTTCATTCAATTACGCTTCGCTTAGCGGACCTATAAGCAAAATAGCTGCTCTTGCTGGTAAGTGGATAGTGTCAGCAAAGAAGGACAATGACCTGAAAGATAGCATCATTGCTGGTGAAGTGCCTTTTAGCAAAGCAGTAAGCTTGCTTAAACGCGATCTGAGAAACCTGACGATGAGTAAAGATCTCGCTGCGACAGCACAACTCAAGAGATTGACGGACTTCTATAACAATACCTACTTAAACAAGCAGGTTGCTGATCCAGAGATCAGCTCGCAGAGATTGGCGCTTTTAAGGGAGATTGAGGATGCTGCTGCAACGGCGGCTGTCATAGAGAATACTGACCCTGCCGAACTTCTTAGTGAAATAGATAAAACACACAAGTCCTTGGTCAATTACGCCAAGTCTCAGAATTTAAGCAAGAAAGAGCGCAGGGAGAAGTCTAGAGAAGCCAGGAAAGAGATTCTTACTAATCTGCATCTTCTTGTACAAGAAGTGAAAAAAATTACCGAAGCATCGGCTGAGCTTAAGAAGCTTTCTCAAAAGTAATAACTGGAATTTTTTATAGAGGTGAACAATTATGGTTGAAGTAGTGCAGTTAGGGCGAGTTGAGTATGACGAGCTAGAGCAAGATGTGATAGCTCTGCTTTATCGAGCGGCGAAACGTGCATACCGGATTTCTCTTATGGGAAATATTTCTGCAGAAGAGGAAGAACATGCAAGCGAACAAGCGGAGAGATTGAAAGACCACATCAATACTTTAATTGATATTGAGTTTGAAGAGAATACAGAAGAGTTTAAACGTTTGTCGGAGAAGCTGCAGGTTGAGATTGTAGTTATAAAAGAGAAAGTCCAGGAATTAACTGATTTAGCTGACACTATTGAGACAGTTGCCCAAGTTCTTGCAATCGTAGACGACTTAGTGGCTATCGCTGCAGGGCTTGCTGGTTCGGCATAGCTGCTGATTATGTCGCTTTCAATTTCATTTATTCTATTTTTGGGAGTTTCAAACAGTGCCAATAAATCTTGTTGCTATCGGAGACAGCTTAACCCAAGGTTTCCAAAGTGGTTGTATTCACAATACCGAAAACTCATATCCCGCACTTATTGCCAGAGCTTTAGGCTACAAAGATTTCAACTATCCTTTGTTTCCTAGTGACCTGGCCCTACCTATCAATCTTGAGTACCTGGCTAGAGATATTGGTAAAGAGTTTCATCCCTGGGAGTTTTGGGACCTAGCTAAAGCAGTGACTCTTATGGATAGAGTCGAAGACTACTGGGAAAGAGGACCAGGCTCCAGGAACACTATGGAGAGTGGCGTAACTCATACTAATCTAGCCGTCTGGGGATTTGATGTAATCGATTCTGTAAGCCTTTCAGAAGGTCTATGCGAGCGACAGATTACGAAGACTAAACGGCGAGATGATGCAGCTGCCCTTCCTGATTTTCCTATGTATCGCACGGCAAGACGGACTCTTAATCCGCAGCAAACATCAATGAATAAAGAGCTAACTCAGATAGACTTAGCTGAAAAGCTAGCTTTAGAAAATGGTGGTATTAAAACTATCATTTTTTGGCTGGGTGCAAATAATGCTTTGGGTACAGTTCTACAACTGCACCGGAATCCTGTTTGGAGTTCAGACCAGGATCTATATGCTCCAGCCCATGAGCGGGTATCTACATTGTGGACACCAGCACACTTTAAGAAAGCATATTCAGCCGCATTGGAGAAGCTGGCAAAAGTCAACGCAGACTGTATTGTCTTTGGGAATGTCCCTCATCTCAGCATCCCCCCAATCAGCAGAGGTGTTTCTCTATGCAAGCCGGAGCAAGATGCAGAAGGTTATTTCGAATACTACATTCCTTGTTGGGTAAAAGACGACAGCTTTAGGAAAAGTCCTAAGAGCTTCCCCTCCTTTGCCAGAGATCGTATGCGAATGATAAACAATGTAGTAGACGACTACAATCAAATAATCGCAGATTTGATTGCTCAATATGTGGCAAAAGGGAAAGATTGGAAGTTGGTCGATCTATGTTCAGTTCTGGACAGTCTAGCTTATAGAAAGACTCAAGGTCAGCCAACATACGTGTTCCCGAATGAATTGGAGAATGCTGCTAAGTCACATGCCAAAGTCAAAGATAGATTCGACTCTTCAGGTCGGCTGATTATGGATACTAGATTTCTTTGTTATCGTCCCAGAATGAGTAAACCTGAAGAAAAATATGAAGGTGGCTTTTTCAGTCTGGATGGAGTTCATCCCACGACAATTGGCTATGGACTAATAGCTTATGAGTACCTAAAGGCTATGGGGCAACAGGCAAAAGCAAATCAGGCATGGTGGGAATATGTGGTATCAAGCGACTCTCTTGTTACTGAGACTCCAGAGGTATTGGAGGATGTTTTGAACTTCTTGGAGATGATAGGAAGGGACGGTTTTCTAAGAAAAGTTCAACAGGCGATGGCAGGTATTTTTGACTAATAGGGATCTCTTGTTTTTTGTTTTGTTTTTGTTGATTGGTGGAGTTTGTGAATGGACATAGAGAAGAGTTCGAGCAATCCATTTAAAGATATGACTTGCGATTTTATTGGTATTTATAAAGGAATCTCAAAGTCTATGGCTGGACCAAAGGGAGAATTGGCAGCTCTGCTTTTATTTGTTGCTGGTTTTTTGATCAATTTTTGGGCTTCACTTATAGGAATTCACTGGGTACTGCGGTATCCTGCCACTGAAATTGGGTTTTGGAGCCACCTCAACATGTCTTTCTGGCATTTTATTCTGGTTCCTGGACTCCTGTATATTGCTACCAAGCAATTCTATTTCAGAGAAGGAAGTGTTATTGAAAGTCTTGTTCGTGATGAAATTTTGCATGTATACACATCGAAGAACGAGTGTCTCCCAAACGATAGACAGCAAGAAGTTCTGAATGACTTGAGTGCGAAGTACGATGTTTTTTGTGCTTGGTTGTTTATTTTGGGAACTGTGATTGCCGTTATTGTATACAACAGAAATGTGTTGAGTGACTTTATTGCATTTGGAAATTATGGATATACTCAATTCAGTTTGTATTCAGCGCACTACGGGTTTTATTTTGGAGATAGGCAAGCACCAAGTCAGATGCAGATGTCTGCTTTCGTTTCAGCTGTCTATGTATGGGCTACGTATTCCTTGGTTCTATTGATTCATCTGGCCGTGAAAGTTGGACAATTCATTTACTTTCATCTTTTGCTCTTCCCTGGTATTGAGAGAAAAAAGATTAAGGTCAAAGGTGTGACTTATGAAGTGTCATTCTCTGAGAATGTCGAGGACCCTGAAAAGTATTTTGGTTTAGGATCTGTTTTCAGAATTTTTCGAGTTGTAGAATTGCTGCTTATAACTTTTTTGCAGCTGTTTTTCTTGTACAAAGTAGTCCACTTTATCGGTGGTCATGGTTCTGACGATTTAGCAGTGTGGATAGTTGTGTCTTCTCTTGTTCCCGCTGTCTATCTTATTCCATACTTTTTGGTATCGAATAGAGTTCGAATATTTATAAACAGAAGTTGCATAGATAAATATCCGGATAATCAATTTTGGCCTAGGTTTGAGTGGTCTACAAAGTTGTTGAAAGGTTCGGCCTTGGCCGTGATTTTTATTGTAATCTTCTCCTCTTTCCCTGGAGCACAAACTTCTTGGGACAAAATAGGGGAACTTGCCCAGAAGCTATTTTGGATTTAGACAAGGAGTATTGAGCATGGAAGTTGATTCAATAAACTATAAGAGGCTAACTGTATTCTTTGTGATTCTCTCTATCATTTGGTGTTTCTTTTTTTTGTCTTTTAACAAATTAAGTGAAATTCGCCGTTCTCTAGATATGAAAATGAACTCAAATGGAATGTTCACTGTGTACGATGTCATATATGGTAAGAAAATACTCAGTCAGACTAAGCCAATAGTTGTAAAAGGATTTTTTAGTCTAGTAAAGGATAGTGTATCGAAGAGTTCTGATGTTGAACAAAATGATGTTCCTGAAACTGCTCGTTCTTCGTCTGCTCAGCCTACAGTCACAGAGGAACTTGCTATATCTAGCCGGCTTATAGAGAAGACGCATGAGTCAAGATTGCGAAAGAAAGTATTTGGTTTGTTCCTGTCAAAGAATGATGCTAAGTTCTCTGTTGATGGAACGTGGATTCCCTTAGAGGGGAATTTGCCAACTTTTGCTGGAAGTGTAAGAAGCGACCCTTACTATTTTATTTGTACTATTGAGAAAGCGAAGAGAGAGGATTTTGCTTCTCAAACAAATGAGATAAATAATCTAGATAAAATCTCTTCTCTTCGGGTGATTGAGGAGATTGATGTTCCAGGATACATCCAAGAAGAGAAAGTTTCGAATTTGAACCTGATTGAAAGATACTTATGTGACGCGGTCGTATTCATACTAGGCGGAACACTTTTATTTTTTCTAGTATGGATTGTATTTAGACTGCTCAATCCTAGAAATTCCAGGGACACTTCCAGTCAGGCGGTGCAGAGCTAGCAGTTTATTTGTCAATCACTGGCAGAGCTGAAATAGGTTGTTTATATTACGGACTAAACCCATCAAACGGACTCTTCTCCATTTGGCTGCGCTGCATATGTCTTCGCTTCCTGGATAAGATGCTTTTCTTTTCGCATTCTCTGGCGCGTTTGCTGTTGCCGATCTTCTTCCAGACCTCCGAAAGTTTTTGATAATTCCAGGAATCTCTAGAGTTCATCATTGCTTCTTCCGACGCACGGGCTAACTCCGTTGCCAACTCCTTATTGCCTATTTCTGCCGCCGTACTTGAGAGTTCTAGCAACTCATGGGAGGCAAGCAAAGGCACAATCTCAACCGCCCTCTTTATCCATTTGGAGCCAGCGGCATCGCCACCGGCCGATCTATCTCCACCGGCAGAGGCATCTCCATCGGCAGAGTCAGAGCCACCAGCAGCGCCATCGCCAGCTCTACCTTCCTTATTCAAATTGAACTCCGCTTTTGCCGCCATAGTGTAATACTCATATCGATAGAATGTCGGTCTGGTGCAGCCGCCCAGCCGACCGGCATATTTGTCCTCGCTGCGCTCGTAAATATCGATCCGCTCCTTCATCGCATCTAGTACCGCCTTCCAGTCTTTCTCCTTTTCCCAGTATCTCGCCAGACCGCCCAGGCAGTCCGCCGTATCGGGACTGTACGGAGCAAACTCCCTTTCTTCCTTCAGGCGAAGTTGCGAACGCTGGATAAAAGTAAGATCCTTGCCGGGCTGTTTTCTCTTTCTATGATAATAGCGTCCGCTTTTCGTAAGCTGTTCGAGTCTCTTCAACTCGTCTGTCTTTCCAAGTTTTTCAAGGCAAACATTGCGATATCGGAAAATCTCCGCCTCGGCTTTGTCCTTTCCGAGAAAGAGCGTTTTTATTTCAGTGGCTTGCTGCAGTCGATCATCCGCCTCTTTATAGAGCGCGAGTTTCTTCTCCACTTCCGCCAGAGCTATCAATGTATTGGCGATGCGAATGTCATTGGCAGGCAGTTGTTTCTTCTGTGCCTCCAACAGCCGCATTAGAGTAGTTTGGAAGAAGTTGTTGTCCTTGCAGTTTGACGGAATTCTGGCATAGCTCAATATTTTTTGCAGACCGGAGCTAAAGCCCATCGCTTCAAGCTCTCTCTGCTTGAACTTTAAAATCTGGTCGAGGGTATCGAGCGCCAGTTTCTGCTGGTTCGTCTCCACATAGAAGACATAAAGCTGCACAAGCTGTTTCGTTACTTTATAGGATTGTTCACTATACTTGGTATTAACACTATCCACACTGTCAACGATATCCACGCTGTCTTTGAGCAGCTTCTCCGCTTCTTTCAGCTTGCCTTTGTCAGCCAGGGCACTTGGCGCACCGTTATAACTGACAGGCACCACGCCTATAAGAGACTCACTGTGTTTTTTATAGAGAGACAATCCATGATAAGCAGACTTCACCGCATCTTCGCAGAGGTTTTGATGGGCTTGCTCGGTCGCCAGGGCAATCCAAAATGAATAGCCATCGGAACGCTTGTTCTTCTCCGCCAGTTTCGCTGCTCTCTTCAGATCCGCGAGCCGGTTCTCGCCTGTGGCACCATCGCTTTTCTTGCTTTCTTTAGGTCCCTTTTCTTCTCGTATTGCGGCTATCTGTTTGTCCAGTTCCGCTATCTGCTTGGAGAGCTCAGCTTTCTTCGGCTCGAAATCCGAGACATATTTATACGCCTTCTTATACAGTTCCCAGGTTCTCTCCGGCTTTTTCTCTTTATAGAACAATCCCGTACGCAGAAAGATATTCGCCTTCTCGTTGTCGCCGAGGTCCTGGGCGTCA
>MDTD01037429.1_pt1 | contig 11579 bp, 13 predicted proteins | sample 811221 | NCBI WGS metagenome assembly MDTD01 (sample SAMN05326646, study PRJNA326480) | marine metagenome | isolation source: seawater | place: Pacific Ocean: South West | collected 2011
GTCTGCTCTGTCTTTTACTTTTTTCAAACCTGCAAAGTTCATTTTTGTTCCTTTTATATATTTTTTTGGCTTATATAAAAATTCTGCCAATTCTTCATATCCCCATACACCACCATACTCTGCGAGTGCTTTTGAGTAAGCAAATCCTTCTACATTAGCTTTAGGACGATTTATTAAGTTCCAAAGTTGGGGACCAACTTTATTAGCTCCACCTTTTTCATAGTTATGGCAAGTAGCACATTTCTTAAATAACTTTTCACCATTTTCTAAAGAAGCACTAGCAAGCAAAGCTGCTATTGGCTCTATAACCTCTTCTTTTTTTACAGCAACAGCATCACTACTAGTTGTTTCTTCTACGTCAATTTTATAGGCTGTTTCTTTCTGATCATGGTGCTCAATATCAATCAATAGATCGCCAAAATGCCCAATTAAAGTAACAATTAATACTGCAAATATAATTGATGCTAAAATTTTATTAACTTCAAGACCAGACATGTATACATATATATACAGATTTTTTTGATGAATGAATACCATTGTAATTAACACCAAATTTAAAAATTATAGCTTAATTGTCGCATAATTAATGAAAAGTATTATCATAATCCCAGCTAGAATGGCCTCAACCCGTTTTCCAGGTAAACCGCTAATTAAAATCGATGGTATTCCAATGATCCAAAGGGTTTGGCAGCAAGCAATCAAATCAGAAGTAGGGGAGGTTTTTGTAGCATGCTGTGAAAAAGAAGTTCAGGACTTGATAAAAAACTTAGGTGGAAAAGCAATATTAACTGACCCAAATCTTCCAACAGGTACAGACAGAATTTACTCAGCTTTTGAGACGATTAATAAATCATCTGACATAGAATGTATAATTAATTTACAAGGAGATATGCCACTTATAAACTCAGAGCATATTAAAAAAGTTATTGAGCCTATAAAAAATAATTATTCAATAGGAACTTTAGCAACTACCCTGAAAGAAAATGAATTATATAATCCAAATGTCACAAAGATTTTAGTTAATTGGAAAGATAATTCACTTGGTGAAGCCAAAGAATTCTTTCGAATAAAAGATGAACAAAAAAATAATGTTTTTCACCACGTTGGAATCTATAGTTATTCAATTAATTCATTAAAAAAATTTGTTTATTTACCAAAATCAAAAAATGAAATAACACATAATCTTGAACAATATCGAGCTATGGATGCCGGAATGAGTATTGGTGTAAATTATTTACCAGAAATACCTATTAGCATTGATACAAAAGAAGATTTGATTACTGCTGAAAGTATTATAAGAGAAAATTATGAAAAAGATTAATTCATTTTCTTTCCAAGGAGTGCATGGTGCTTATAGTGAACTTGCAGGCAAGAAACTTTATCCAGATGCTCATAGTATTCCATGTTCAACTTTTGAAGAAATGTTTGAACAAGTAAGAGTTGGAAAAGTAGATGCAGCTATGGTTCCTATAGAAAATTCTCTAGCAGGTAGAGTAGCGGATACACAGAGACTTATTCCAGAATCAAGTTTAAAAATAACATCTGAATATTTCCTTGAAGTTAATCATAATCTATTATGTGTCAAAGGCGCAAAAATATCTGATGTAAGAAGAATACATAGTCATGAACAAGGTATAGCTCAATGTAGAAAAAAAATTATAAATTTAAATAAAGAAATGATTGTTGAAGCTGATACTGCTGGTTCTGCAAAATTAATTTCAGAATTAAATAATAAACAAGATGCAGCAATTGCATCGGAACTTGCAGCAGAAATTTATAATTTGGATATTCTTGAGAGAAATTTTCAAGATCTATCAAATAATGTCACAAGGTTTTTAGTTATGAAAAAAAATTTGGAAGATGTTGATCCTTCTTCTAGTAAAATTATTACTACTTTAGTATTTAATGTTAGGAGTATTCCAGCTGCGTTATATAAGTGTTTAGGAGGTTTTGCCAGTAATGGTGTAAATATAACAAAACTTGAAAGCTATGTTCACCCACAGGGATTTGACGTTGCACAATTTTACATTGATTTTGAAGGCCATCCTGAAAATTCATCGGTTAAACTTGCTCTAGAAGAAATGAAGTTTTTTTGCAAACACTTAAAAATCCTCGGAGTTTATGAAAAATCTTTTTTCAGAAAAAAATAGATTTTTTTAAAAAGTGTATTTAGGTTTTTTTTACAATAGTGTTATATTGGTTGAGGAAGGTTTGAGGGCAAACAAATTGCTAAACCAGTCAGATCTGAAAAGAAGCAGCTGTAACAATTCTGTTTGGGTCTCATAACCTTCCGTATTATTATGGAAAATATTAAAGAGTATAAAGTTTTAGCAAGAAAATATAGACCAAAAAAATTTAAAGATTTGGTAGGACAGGACTCATTGGTCCAAATTTTATCTAATGCAATTACTAATAATAGATTAGCACATGCTTATGTTCTAACTGGTGTAAGAGGAGTTGGAAAAACTACTACAGCAAGATTAATTGCAATGAGTATAAACTGTCAAAAAAGAAATGAAGATAGCTGTGAACCATGCGGCCTTTGTGATTCATGTAAATCAACAGAAATAGATAGTAATTTAGATGTTATAGAAATGGATGCAGCTTCAAATACTGGAGTTGATGACGTAAGAGAAATTATAGATAATGTAAAATACAAACCTATAATCGGAGAATATAAAATTTTTATTATTGATGAAGTCCATATGCTTTCAAAGAGTGCATTTAATGCACTGCTCAAAACACTGGAAGAACCTCCCTCACATGTAAAATTTATTTTTGCTACCACTGAAGCAAATAAAATTCCTATAACAGTGTTATCAAGATGTCAAAGATTTGACTTAGTAAGAATTGAAAATAAAGTTTTGACAAAACATTTAATGGATATTGTTAGTGAAGAAAGTATTGATATCGATAATGATGCGATTTCATTAATCGTACGTGCAGCTGATGGATCAGTTAGAGATGGTCTAAGCCTATTAGATCAAGCAATGACTAATCAAAATATTAAAATTGACTCAAAAGTAATTAGTAACATGTTGGGTTTAGCTGAAAAAGAAAAAATTTTTAATTTGTTAGAAAAAATCTTAGAAGGTAATTCTTTGGAGTCACTTAATTTATATGAAAAATTGTATGATCTTGGTGCTGATGTTTTGATGATATTTGATGAATTGATTAATGTAGTTCATTTTTTAACTCAAATTAAAATTTCTCCTAATATTAAGGATGATATATACATTCCAGAATTTGAAAGAAATAAGGGATTGGAATTGTCATCAAAATTAAGTCTCAATAACCTCAATATAATATGGCAAATTCTTTTTAAAGGTTATCAAGAATTACAAACTGGTATTCATCTATTCCAACATGGTGAAATGATTATCTTAAGAATTATCTATCTTTTTGATGGTTCGAGCCCAGACGAATTATTGAAAAAAATTCAAACAGAAGAAAACAAAGATATTTTAAAAGATACTAATCTTGCCCAGCACATAAAAAATAAAGATGACAATCAAATTTTAAATTTCAAAAATAAATTATCAGATGTAGATGAAAATAAAACATTAAAAAATGAACAAAAAGTAAGAGATTTTAGGCAATTTGTTGAAATTTTTTTTAAAAAAAGAGAAGGTATTTTACATACTAAATTATATAATGATGTTTCACTAATTTCATTTAACGATGGACATGTTGTTCTTAACACTGAAAAAATAGCTGATAAATCATTTAATCGAAAAGTTGCAAAACTTATTTCAACATGGACTGGAAGAATTTGGCAAATAAATTCATCAACAAGTAATCTAGGAAAAAGTTTATATGAAGAGGACATTATTAACCAACAAAAAGAAATTGAACTCATGAAAAATAATATTCAAGTAAAAAAAATTCTAGAAGAATTTCCTAAAAGTAGAATACACTCAATAACAGGTGTAACAGATGCAAATTTAAATGATGAGGTTATTAATTCAAACATTAAAAAGGAGAAATAATGGTTAATTTTGGAAACATGATGAAGCAAGCACAGCAGCTTCAAAAAAAAATGGCAGAAGCTCAAGAGAAACTAAATGAAATTGAAGTTGAGGGCACTTCTGGTGGTGGTTTAGTAAAAGTTACTTCAACGGCAAAAGGAATTCTTAAAAAAATTTTAATTGATAGTAGTTTAATGAAAGCTGATGAAAAAGAAATTTTGGAAGATTTGATTGTTGCAGCAATTAATGATGCAAAACAAAAAGCAGAAACCGTAACTCAAGAAGAAATGAAAAATCTAACAGGTGGTTTACCTTTACCTCCTGGGATGAAATTACCTTTTTAAAGTATGGAGCAATCTCCAATTGACAAATTAATTAATGATATTTCTAAACTTCCAGGTTTAGGAAGACGATCAGCACAAAGAATAGCTTTGTTTTTATTAAAAAATAAAAATAAAAATTTATTACCTTTAATAGAAAGTCTTAATATATCATTTGATAAAATAATTGAATGTAATGATTGTGGTAATATTGATATTCAAAATCCCTGCAAAATTTGTTCAAACAATTCGAGAGATAAAAGCACTATTTGTGTAATAGAGGATGTATCAGATTTATGGACTTTAGAAAAAGTAGGTTTTTACAGAGGATTATACCATGTTTTAGGAGGTTCTCTATCTGCTATACAAGGTATTGGTACTGATGAAATAAAATTACAAAAGCTTTTAAGTAGAATTGAAATTAGTAATACAAAAGAAATAATACTCGCACTTAGTACAACAATGGAGGGGCAAACAACATCATTTGTTATTGCTGATAAGCTTGACAAGTTTAAAGAATTAAATGTTACCCGCTTAGCACAAGGGGTTCCCATGGGGGGAGAGGTACACTATTTGGATGAAAATACTTTAAATACTGCTTTTCAATCAAGAAAAAAGATTACATAATTATAATGCAGAATTTATTATATGTTCCCAACCCACTTCTACGCCAAAAAGCAGAAAAAATAGACAAGGTTGGAGATCGAGAACTATTGATAGCGAAAAACATGAAGGAAATTATGTTAAAAGCACCAGGTGTTGGATTAGCAGCAAACCAAATAGGTGTTTTGAAACAGATTGTCACAATATATTTTATTGATCAAGAATCAAAAAAAGAAGTACAATATAATTTATTTAATCCTGAAATAATTTCATATTCATTGGATACAATTGTAATGGAAGAAGGATGCTTATCATTACCTGAACAATTTGCAGAAATCGAAAGACCAAAAGAGATAAGTATTAAGTATATAGATGATAAAAATAAATTAATACAAAAAGAAGTGAGTGGAGTCGAGGCAAGAATATTACAGCATGAAATTGATCACTTATCAGGTAAGTTATTTGTTGATTATCTCTCTTCTCTTAAAAGAAACATTATTGTTAAAAAAGTCCAAAAATACTTAAAAAATAAAATTAATGAACAATAAAAAAATTATTTTTATGGGAACACCATCGATTGCTTCTGAATATCTTAATGCTTTAATTAAAAATAATATTCATATTATATCAATATTTACACAGTCTCCTAAAAAAAAATCAAGAGGAATGAAAGTATTTAGATCACCGGTACATGAACTGGCTGAAGAAAGAAACATTCAGGTTTTTTATCCAAAAATTTTTGATAAAGACGTAATAAATCATCTGAAAAACATAAGCCCTGATTTGATAATTGTAATGGCTTATGGAAAAATACTGTCTAAGGAAATATTAAAAATACCAAAATATGGATGCATAAATATACATGTTTCGATTCTTCCAAGATGGAGGGGAGCAGCTCCAATTGAACACACATTAATGAATGGTGACAAAGAATCAGGTATTACAATAATCAAAATGGTAGATAAGTTGGATGCGGGACCTATAATTGTTCAGCAAAAATTTACTATACCAGAGAATTTTAATAAATTGCAATTAACCAATTCTTTAACTAAGATTGGAACGAAGCTGTTAATTAATACAATACCTAAAATATTCAACAACCAAATTGACCTAAGAGATCAAGATGAAAATAATGTTACTTATGCAAGTAAAATAAATTCTGAGATTAGAAAAATTAATTTTAATAACTCAACTGAAAATATCATTAATCATATAAGAGCTCATTCTCCAAAGCCAGCAGCATGGTTTTATTTTAATAATGAACGCATTAAAATAATTGAAGCAAAACTTGGTAAATCTAAAGGAACAGTATCACATATTTTAAATAGTAATTTTGAAATTGGATGTAAAAATGGAAGTATTGAACCATTGGTTCTGCAAAGAGAGGGTAAAAATATTGTAAATAAAGAAGAATTTGTAAGAGGTTTCAAATTTAAAGTTGATGATATTCTCAATGAATAATTATAAAATTATTATTGAGTATGATGGAACTAATTTCGTAGGTTGGCAACGTCAGGATAATGGTCTTTCTATTCAACAGCTAATCGAGGAAGCAATTCAAAAACTTTCTAATGAAATAGTCACTATTTCTGGTGCTGGTAGAACAGATGCAGGTGTTCATGCAAAAGGTCAAGTTGCTAGTTTCCAATTAAAAACAAATTTAGATACAGATACTATACGTGATGGACTCAATCACCATTTACGTCCTCATCCAGTTGCAATATTGTGTGCAGAAAAAATTAGTAAGGAATTTAATGCAAGATTTTCAGCTAATTTAAGATGGTATGAATATAAAGTTATCAATAGAAGAGCACCTTTGACACTAGAAAATAACAGAGTTTGGTGTGTTCATAAAGTTATAAACATTAATAAAATTGTTGAGCAATCTCAATTTTTTATTGGCAAACATGATTTATCAGCTTTTCGTTCCATAAATTGTCAATCTAGTTCTGCAAAAAAATCAATCAATTCTATAGATATTAAAATAGATGGTGAGCAAATTAATTTTATTATTTCTGCAAAATCATTTCTTCACTCTCAAGTAAGAATAATGGTTGGCACATTAGTAGATATAGGTTTAAATAAATTGACAAGATCTATTTCTGAAATAATTTACCTTAAAAAAAGAGAGTATGCGGGAATAACTGCTCCAGCACATGGATTATATCTCACTAAAGTAGAATATTAATAAAAACCTATTTCAGATAAACAAATATCTGCACTAAAGTCTTTAAAGCCTGCAACTATACCAATAGATTTTATTTTTTGACCTACTAAATCGGAGGGTTGGTATATATTTGATTTTTTAAATTTACTAAAAGGTGCTTTTACTTCACCCCATTGATTTTTGGTTGTAAAATTAAATTTATAATATTGCCAAGGTGCCACAGTTAATGCTGTTCTTACATGAATTGAATAATTTTCTTTGTTACCCAAAACCTTTAAATAAATGCCATTATATTCTTTAGTTGAAACTGAAGGCTTGAGTTGATTACGTATTTGAATGAATCCCCCATTATTTTCAGTAGTTACATTACCTGTCATATGATAACAATTTATACCATTAACATTAGATATTATAGCTTTGCCTTGAGATAACCCACCCATAACACCATCAGTAAAGAATGCCCAGTTTTGTTTCTGTGTTGTGACTCCAGGTGTACTTAAATCATCTAAAATCATTATATTTTCATTGGCTTTCAAAATGTCATAATTATACAAAAAAATAAAAAAAATAATGAAAATTATAATTTTTTTAATTTTAAATTGTGTTGTTAACTCAATAAAAAACATATGATTTATATAGGTTAATTTATAATTTTTTAAATGTTTCAATAATATTAATTGATATTCAATATTTTGCTCTTATTTCAATATAATGGAAACTATGAAAACCCTTCTGACTAGAAGATCAGTCTCTAAACTCACAAGCCCTCATCCAACAAAAGACGAAATGAAGGATGTATACCAAGCTGCTTTTAGAGCCCCTGATCACTCTTGGTTAAGACCCTGGAGATTTATTGAGATAACAGGAGAGTCTAGAAAAAAACTAGGTAAAATATTCATAAATTCTACAAAAAAATCTGAAGAAGTTGATATTGATCGTGAGAATAAAATTGCAGCATTACCTCTACGATCTCCAATGATCATAATTGTAATAGCAAAAATTAACCACGACAAACCCAATGTTCCTCGTTTAGAGCAGATACAATCCACTGCAGCAGCAGCTCAAAATATTTTAATAGCACTACATGATAAAGGATACGGTGCATATTGGAGAACTGGTAAATATTCTAGCGAAAGAAATGAGAACATATCTCAGGAGCTTTCACTTGATAAGAATGAAGAAGTTTTAGGATACTTGTATGTTGGAACTCCGGAAGTAGATGCGCCAAGTATACCAGAACTTGAAAACAAAGATTTCGTTACTTATTGGGACTAATTATGATTGAATTTATAAATAATAGTTGGCACGGAATAATGAGTTCAAATTTAAACCCGCTCAGACATATTCCAGATGAAAACGTAAGACATTTGATATTGCAAATTCTTTCGTGGATGTGGTGCACAGCTTTTTCCTTATATTTTGGTTCTTGGTTTTTATTTGGTCTAACCATAGCAACACATTTTATTTTATTATTAGCTATTTTTATAACTGTTATAACATTCGATTTAATTAAAACTACTTATAAGTAGATTATCAACTTACAAACTCCTTGCAAGCTTCCTCACATTATTCATATGTTTTTTAAAAACCCTCTCTGGCATATTTGGAAGAACTGAATAAAAACGTAAATACTTAGTTCTCATGCCTCCTAAATTAAAAACTGATTTTTTGATTCTTCTATATGGGATATTATCAAAAATTGAAAAGTTAAAATAACTTATCATTGGTCCACCATATGTTATGGAAACTATCCCGAGTTTTCCTTTCATTGCACCAGCAATTGGATAACCATAATTTTTAAAATATTTACTTCCCGGTATTGCTTCTTTGTAAGAAAAAAACCATTTAGGATGTAGAACCCAATCTACCCAGTTCTCTAATATTGAGTTTAACCTCAAATTATTGCAAGACCCAATAAGAAACATAATGTCAGTTTTCTCTAATCTATTTCTATAATCTAATACTAGCTTGGGTGGAGGATTAAAATTAGAATTATAAAATGGCAATTGCTCTTTTTCATCAAATAAATTAACTAAATCAATAAAATGACCACATTTTTTTGCTTCATCAATGAAATTATCACGTATTTCAGAATTAAATGATCCAGATGTATTATGATGACCAAATACAATAAATATATTTTTCATAAATATACTAATATCAAAAAAGTTAATAATTCGTTATTAAATACACAGATTCAAGTGAAAAATTAATAATTTGATAAAAAAGTTACATTAGAATTATTCTAATTTAAATTAATATACCTTATAAAAAATATTTAAGTTAGAAATATCTAGCATTAATTATGAATATAAATTTTAAAGACATAGAAATTGCTTATAAAAAAATTAAACATTTAATTTTAAAGACACCTTTGGTGAGTAGTGATTTTATCAATAATATTCTTGATGCAGAAGTTTATTTTAAACTTGAAAATTTACAAAATACAGGATCATTTAAACTAAGAGGGGCAACTAATAAAATATCAACGTTATCTAGTGACATTACAAAGAATGGGGTTGTAGCTTACTCTTCAGGTAATCATGCTCAAGCAGTAGCATATGCTGCAATGCAAAAAAATATTAGCGCAAAAATTATTATGCCAAAAAATGCACCAAAAATAAAGATAGCAAATACAAAGAAATATGGAGCACATGTAATTTTATATGATGCATTTTTTGAAAATAGAGAAAAAATAGGAAACGACATAAAAGAAAAAGAGAACCGGCCTTTAATTAAACCCTATGACGACATTGATATTATTTCTGGTCAAGGAACAGCAGCAATAGAAATTGCTGAAGATTTAGAAAATCTATCTGTTATTCCAGATATTTACCTATGTTGTTGTGGAGGAGGAGGTCTTATAGCTGGCACATCAACCTATCTCCGACATAAGTTTCCAAATTTAAAATCATATTCGGTTGAGCCTGAAGGATTTGATGATACTAAAAAATCCCTAGAAAATAAAAAAATTATACAAAATCTTCCAAATCGGAAATCAATATGTGATGCATTGCTTGCCCCGATGCCTGGTGATATTACCTTTCCAATTAATTTAAAAAATCTTGAAGGTGGATTAAATGTAACTGACGAACAGGTAAAAAAAACTATAATTTTACTATCAGAACATTTAAAAATTGTTGTTGAACCTGGTGGTGCTGTGGCTGCTGCTGCTTTATTAAATAGTAAAAAAAATTTCAGAAATAAAAAAATTGTTGTTATGATTTCAGGTGGAAATATTGATTTAGAACTTTTTAGATCTTTATGATTTTTTCATCACCCTTAAGTAATCTTCAATCTAAATTGAAAAGGGATGATATTGATATATTGATAATTAATAGAAGTGATGAGTTTCTGAATGAGAATATTGCACCATATGCAGAAAGATTACATTTTATAACAAATTTTTCAGGTTCTGCAGGAAAAGCAATAATACTTCAAAATTCAGCAAATTTATATGTTGATGGGCGTTATACTTTGCAAGCTGAAGAACAAATTAAAAATAGCGATATTAAATTAAAGCACTTAAAATTGTTTTGGCATGATCTTAGTATATATATTAAGAAAAATTATAAGATTGCCATTGATCCTAAGTTACATTCAATAAAGGAAGTGCAAAAAATTCAAGAATTTTTAATTGATACATCTTCAACTATTAAGTTTTTGAATTCAAATATTATTGATACAATATGGAAAGAAAAACCAATTGTAAAATATTCACACATTTTTGAGCATATAATTAAATTTGCAGGAGATGATAGAGTTAATAAATTGCAGCAATGTAATAACTTTTTAAAAAATAATAATATTGATTATTTTCTAGTTAGCGGTTTAGATAATATTGCATGGCTTTTAAATATAAGGGGTAATGATATATTACATACACCTCTTGCTTTTTCATATTTATTATTATCAAAGAAAAAAAAACCTTTTCTATTTATAAAACAAGAACAAATTGATAATAATTTTAAATTAGAATTAGAAAAATGTATTAATATTAAATCAATTCATGATATCAACAATATATTTTCTTTTATAAAAGCTAATGAAATTGTAGGGTTAGATTTTTCTAATTCAACATATTATTTTTTCTTACTTTTAGAAAGAAGCAATATTAAATATCAAGATATTATTAATCCAATAGTATTGTCTAAAGCATTAAAAAATAATACTGAACAATTAGGTGCTTTGAATGCAAATTTAAGAGATGGAGTTAGTATAACACGTTTCATTTACTGGCTAAAAAATGAAATGGATATAGAAACAACAAGTGAAATGTCAGCATCAGATTATTTAGAAAGCTTGAGAGTGAATAATGACCTATTTCATTCTTTGTCATTCGATACTATTTCAGCTTTCGGAAAAAATGCTGCTTTACCCCATTACAAAGTTAGTAAAATCACTAATTCTAATTTTAAAATAAATAACATTTATCTAGTTGACTCAGGTGCTCAGTATTATGATGGAACAACTGATATTACACGCACTATAATTATTGGAAAAGCTAGTGATGAACAAAAA
>MDTD01136194.1_pt1 | contig 11579 bp, 2 predicted proteins | sample 811221 | NCBI WGS metagenome assembly MDTD01 (sample SAMN05326646, study PRJNA326480) | marine metagenome | isolation source: seawater | place: Pacific Ocean: South West | collected 2011
CACGTGTTTATCTTCGTGACCAAATCCAAAAAGGCCCAGACCATCGGAGCTCCCCTCTCGACGTCGGCGTGAGGGGACGTCGTCGTCTGCGCGCGCGTTCTCTCCAGTGTTTGCAATTTTCTACTACTTTAACGTTGGCGAGGTGACCTCCGACCAAATCACGGAGTACGCCCAACGCGAAACGATGGAACTCAAGGAAATCGAGCGTTGGCTCGGCCCGAACCTCTCGTATGACCCTTAGGCAACAGTGTACCCCGCGTTGTATTCCACATCCAACTCATTTTTTATGACATCACTTTGCTCAGGTCGAGTAAGAGCACTGTCGTCAACTTCGACCAATGAGTCCGACTTTAACGAAGTTATCGTCATTGCATGAGAGCACCGAAATTAGCAGAAATTAGACGCGTTTCGATCGAGGACGGCGTAAGGGGATCTCTCGCGCGCGACGAGGACGCGAACGACGCCCTCATGGCGAACGCGCGTCGGACGGGCCCAACTGTGAAGACTCGACGACTCCGGGACGAGACACCGCGGGTGATAAAGATTAAAGTTGTAAAGATTCAAAATTTGTCGTTCATGATGAGCTTGGGAACGACTGATTCGGTGATGCCGTGTCGTCGTTTACACCACCGCGCCGTACGATGTGTATCGACGGTGGAAGAAGGAGAGTGGATATTTTTCCTTGTCCTCGATATGCGGCCAGCGACGGAAGACGCCTGCGAAGATGGCGACACCGGCGACGAGGCAGCACCCCGCGAGGATCCACGCGCTGGGCATCGATGCGACCGGAACGTCGAACAGAGTCGTTGGCGCGTCGCCTGTTTTCTCAGCGGACCATTGCATCGCGCCGAGGCTGAAGCGCGCGAGCGACGTCTTTTGAGAAGCCGGCGCGCAGTTCGCGTCCATGACAAACGTGAACGGCGAGGCGTCGTTCCCAGCTTCGTCGCGAACACCGCTCACTTCGACGGCGTACTGACCCACTTCAGTGTTAGGAAATCCAATCATCCACTTGAAGCCGACCTCGTTATTGGAGCATTGGAAGTCAAAGCCTGCCTTGATCGCTTCTTCGCTCACGGCTTGATTGACGCTCCGCCCGTCGTCTCCACAAGACGTGCGTTTCTTCGTGATGGCAACTTTTTGATTGGAGCAGTCAATCGCTTCGGGGAATTCGACCGTGTAAAATCGCTGGAACGCAGGATATGTCTTGCCGGGTATCGGCGTCTTGGTGTCCACTCTGAGCGTGAGGATTTGATCAGAGACATACTCGTGAACAGTGCTGTCCGCCAAGGCGCTGATGGGCCGAGTTTCTGTGCCGAAGCAAAAGTTCTTCAACCTCAACTCGTAAATGTTATCCTTGAAGCCGCTGAGAAGTTTTTCGTACTGATTATTGACGTCCCAGTCAAAAGTACAACCTCCGAGACGTGACCCGTCGCATAACAGGTTTTTCTTGTAACTGAACTTTGGATCACTGTCTTCAGACTTCGCCGTGATCCATTCACCGCCACTCGCGGGACGATATTGCAGCCGAACAAATCGAAGATTTGGGTTGATGGCTCGGGCGTCGTCCGAAGAGCCAGGCCATAACAAAGCTCCATCAGGATTGAAGACGGTTAATTTGAGTGGCTTGGGCGCGGCGGAGGAGACGCTCGAAAACAAGTAATCCGCAACGGTGGAACCGTCGAAGGCGACTTGCGGACACTTTTGACTCCACGTCATCAAGCCTAGCGGAAGAGTGTTCGTGCCGATCGGTTCTCGACCGAACTTTGACGTTGATCGGATCTCTTGTTCGCATAAACTCACGACAACGACGGCGAGGTGCTCCAATCGAAGACTTGATGGGCTCGTAGCCTTCACGGCAAGCGCAAACGACGTCTCGAGCACCCTTTTCTGAACATGCAAATCTTCAGCATCCGCAAATTTCAGAGGCAATATGTCACCAAAGTATGCTTTCTTTCCACTCACACTGAATTCAATGTTCTGCAAGTCTTCAAACTTTCTTGGAGCTCTGCGCGAGGCTTGTACAACCACCGCTGCGACATCCGTCGGCGTCGCCGAGTGTTCTTCCACCGCAACTCTCGCATTTTCTTTCATCGTTTTGATAACGTCGTTATCTTTCCCGATAGCGAGCGACGCGATTGACTTATCGACAGCTTTCAAAATGTCCGATCCTGTCACGTCTTTCATCGTCAGCGCTTCGTACATATCCTGAATCACTTTGTGGACCGACATCGCGAGACCGTCGACGATGCGCAGTCCGAGCGGGAAAGTTTCCTTGTACGGCGATTCGTTGGTCAATTTCAAGCGCAACAAAGCGCGATCCTCAGGGTTCAAATTTTCGTTGAACGAAGTTTCCTTGGATAAGGAAAACCCCGCCTGACGAAACATCGTCAATGGTTCACCGGGGCATGCGCTTCTGCCCCCTTTTGTGATGAACACCGGCGTGCCGAAGCGCACGTCTTCTCCAACTTGCACGACAAACTTATCTCCAACTTGAGCGTCACCCAGACTATACAACGTTTTCAGAGAGGCGTGTCTGTTCCAGGCGAATGTCCGATCTTCATCGAACGACTTCTGGAAAGTATAGACAGCCTCATCGTCCACTCCGCCGAGCGCCATGGCAAGTTGAACGATTGTGCCGATCAAGCCTCCGAGTTCGATTTTGTATTTGTTGGACTGCTTTGCCGACAGTTGTACGCCAAGGCTATAGTGAAGATCTGCGATCTTCTCATTCGAAGAAAACGAGTAGTCTGCGGTGTGACCACCGCCGCTGAACGTCAACAATAACGATCCCTTGTCGGCTACACCGTCTGTAGCGGTTGTTGTCACCTTCATACCCGTAGAAGCTTGCCCGCCCGTGAAGGATGCCACGACTCTCCGCGTCGCATCAGGTGAGCTTGGCGTGTTCGAAATTAAGTAGTCTTCGCCAAAATCAGTGGTTTGCTTCGATTCTGAGAGCGTGTCGGTCCTGATCTCATTGGGTTTGCACTCTCGTCCGGCGCAACTCTGAAATTGCTGTAGCAAATCTTTCGTCGCGGAACTAAACATCCCCCACGTATACGCTCCTCGCATCCCGTCTTCATCTTTGGCTTGATCACCTTTGCTGAGTACGTCAAAATCGTCGTCGAAGAAGTTTTCTTCAAATGTTGGTATGCCATCCTCATAGTACTCGCGTGGATAGGCGACATACTTGTAGCCCATCTGATCCATCGCCGGGGCAAGTGCGACTGCACCCGCCGCCGCCCCGGCTACCGCCGCAGTGAGCACGATTCCACCCACAACCTGTCCAGCCGTGGTCTTTGCCGCCTTTGTGGCCGCTTTCTTGGCTCTGGTAAGAAGACCGGCGGACTTCTTCACTGCCGGACCCGCTGATTTCGCAGACTTTGAAAGACTTTTGAATTTAGAGGCCGCTTTCTTGACGCTTTGCTTTTGCTTTTGCATCTTTGCGACTGCAGCGGCAGCAGCCTTTCGCCTAGCGGCGAGTTTTTTCGCCGCATTATAGTTGTTCCATGCTGTCATCCCTATGGGTTTAACTTGACTCATGGAGTCTGCGGCGACCCTCAGGGGACTTTCCGTCCAAGGAGGAGTCCCGTGGATTCTACTGTACGTAGATGTGTCGCCGTCGCCATACTCCCAGTAACGCGAATCAAGAATCCAATCAAGACCGCCGATTCCTGTAGGGTCGTCGAAAAATGGCGGTGGGCCGATGCCGTTGAAAGGCATCATGAAGAAACTTGAATCCCAAGCACTGCCAACTTCTTCGATGACATCTTTTATTGGCGTTTCGTATGCCTCCTTGAATCGTCGCACCTGGACTTGGTAGTTTGTGTGCATAAAACCGCCATCAGACGCGGGTTTCGTGATCCTCTCGATGGCGTCGTAGTACTTCTTCTTTTCACCACCCTCGTCTATGTTGAACACTTTCGGAGAAGACCATTCGAGTGTTCTACGCCAAAGGTCAATCTTCTCATCGAGATATTGCATCCAAGCTTCGAGTTGATCCTCTTTCGTGCACTTTGACATTTCCTTACTCGTCGCGCCGGAATCGCAGTCATACAACATTTCTGACCCGTCTGCCGCGATGCCACCCTCTTTCACGAGCGATCGCAAGTAGTATAGATTAGGCACGACTTGCGTCTCGATCGATGCGACACTCATGATATACGACGTCGGTTTTCGCGGCAACCACGTGATTTCACCGTACACGTACAAGCAAGGCTTCTTGAGTGTTCGAGCGTCGTTTACGATGTCCAAGATGTCAGATATTTTGTACACGAGCTCGATACCGCCGCCGAGAATCACGTCACCTGCTCTTCCTGGAGTACCTGCGTCCTTGCTCGAACGAATCGTTCGTTGCGTGGTGGTTTCGAGACCCCAACCCTTGTCCTCTGAACTCGTTATGCGCATCGTTGGACCTTCGGTTTTAGTTTTGATGGCGCCTTTCGTCTTGATCAAATGCAGGTCTGTCGTTAAAGAACCTTCAGCGACCCAGCCCGCGTTGAAACCGACGTCGATGGACTTATCGATATCAGGAAGCTGTCTCTTCGACGCTCCGCCTTTACCCTCACTCGCCATACGTTTCCCAACCAAGTCGAATTGAAGTCCAATTTGAGAGCCCGTCGATAATTCCGCGTACGAGAGACCACCCGGTGGATCGTGCACGACGGTGTAGACCAAACCCTCCAAAGGCACGGTCGCCCAGTAAATGTCGTCACTGTCCGGCCCGAAAAGCCCTTCTCCTCGAGGTTTGGACCCTAGAGGTATGAGCTCACGCTTTGCGTACGCGGTGACGAGCTTGTATGTATCGAAGCGCTTGATAGTGAATTCCACGGTTCGTCGATGATTACCGGCGAGGTTAGGCTTACCAGCGACGACTTCCACGCTGGTATCGCCTTCTTCATTCCAAATGACTAGTTCGGACGCAGGCTCAATCGTCGTGTCGAAATCACACGATGGTCCGCCGCCTCGGTTCGGATGGCACTCGTTATCGTCTTCATCGGTGACCGATTGTCTAAAACTTAGCAGGGTGCTGCCCGTCTGAGCTTCCTTGTTTGGTAACGCTTCGAAGCACTTGGAAAGTACAGGCTTGCCGGCGTCTTGATCGAGATGCAACTCGAAAACCTTCGCTTGGAGACGAATGGAGCCGCCGACGCCTCCCAAATCTTCAGAGTTCGAGGTTCCGAGGAAATGCTTAATCGTGAGATTACCGTCCGCTTCATTTGGATCGTAACACACTTCCAATGGATCTCGTATTTTGGGGATATCCAAGATTTCGACGCAAATGAAACCGTGATACTTGTACCGAATCGTCACCAAATCATAGTCGTCGCGCATGGGCGCGATTCGTTCAAGGGCATTTCGTGAGCGAAAGAAAGTCACCATCGAGCCAGGCTCCGTACCACATCCGTCCGCCCACGGCTCACCCTTGATCAACGGTTGGATACCATTCACATCAGGCCCCGACAAGAGCATGATCGAGTAATCCATCGCGGCAAACGGCCAAAATTTAGCGTCTTCAGCCACAGCAGTATTCGCGACATTCCACCCTTCAATTTCTTCGCTCTTCACAAGCTTTGGTGCGTGGCATCCATTGATTGGCGTGACCTTAAACACAGCACCGCTGTATCGCTGTTCACATTCTCCGTGGTATAGTCCAAGGTCGATGACACCTCGCGTGACGTCGGAGAAAAATACAAAGTTGCCATCTTGAACGTTCGGAAGCGTCTTGACCACGCTGCGTCCTTCGCACGTGCGCACGTCTTCGACGGCACTCTCGATCGTGCTTCCAGCGTAGCACAGCGTGTGGTTCTTGTACTTCGGGCGTATGTTGAACGTTTTCCCACGAGTGAGAGCAAATTTGAAAAAGCCTCGCTCATCCGTAAAGTATTCCTCAACTTCTCCTTCGGGCTCGAACACTTCGATAGTGGCCTTGAAAAGTCCGCAGTCGGTGGATTGTTCGACGAGATCCTTGGGGAAGAGTACGGCACCGTTCACGATGACTGTCGTATCATCGGTGAAGTCTTTCTCTTCGACGCGCTTATGCTTGACTGACAAAGAGACTCTATCCAACGTCGCTTGATCTGAAAATATTCGTGCGACGATTCCCTCGTCACTCGGCACCTCGGGCGACGCGTCCCGCGGCACGGGAGGCTTGTTGAAGCTGTGCAAAATATCCGGAAGCCGCTTTTGGGCTTGGACGCGCAGACGAAAGTTATCTCGAGTCATTCGATGCATCATATCCAATAATTTCGTTTCGTTCGACGTATGCGTCGCGATGGACGCGGTGTCAAGAACGAGGTAATTCGTTCCGTTCTTATGCGCAAGCACGGGTATGATGTACGTGCTGTTCACCGCACCGACCTCGATTGCGGGAACCTCAACCTTGCTGAGATCTCTGCACTCAAAACGGTGCTGCTCGTCTCGCAACGTCTCGTAAAATTTTGTCCATTGAGCGTTGCCGAACGGCAGAGCGGCGGACTGACTTCTCACAATCATCAAATTTTCACACGATTCGCCGTTTTCTTGCATGTGGCCCGTGCGTGGGCCACTATTTGTGGCGTCGTCGGACGTTTGCAACATATTGAAATCGTACATGTACTGGGTATCTTGAAGTGGGAACACGAGGATGGGCTCCACGACCAACGTCTGCGCCACGATGCGGTTCGCAACGTCCTTAAATTCAGTCTCATCGAGCACGCCGTCTTCGTCCCGATCGAGCTTTGCCCATACATCATCCGTAATGATGACATGACCACCTTCGGACGAGATTGTGATAGCCTCGATGTAGTCGACCAACTCGCTCCGTGTCACGTTACCCGATCCGTCGAAGTCTACGTCCTCGAGGACGTGATTCGGCGGAGGGGGCGAAGGCGGCGGCGGTGAAGGTGGCGGCGGTGAAGGTGGTGGCGGTGAAGGTGGCGGCGAAGGCGGTGGTGGGGGTGGAGGTGACGAAACTCTCCTAGCCCAGCGCACATTCTCCAGCGAAGCACCTTGTTCGTAAATGGACACATCGGCGTGAAGTGGATACGTCACCTTCTGATCGCTCGTCATGAGCCTCAAACCGTTCAAGAAATATTCCACCTTGCCGGCGTCGTTGAGCGCGATCTGAATAACAGCGTCCTTACCGTACGCCTTTTGCACATTCCGGTATCGCCCTTTCTCATAGATTCTCACTCTACCGTCGCTTCGACAGTAAAGCGCGAAATCGAGATCTTTGTAAGTGATGGAATCCGCAGTCGACTGTGAATTCAACGCAATCATTCTGTGTCGGTTCGTTTCGCTGCACACGGCGGAGATGCCTCGAACGGTATCGGATGCTTGACGAATGGCACGTTTACTCACAGCGCCCGCGTTCCATCCCCTCCCTGCTTGCGTTCTTTCGATATGCCCTTTTCCGTTTGATTTGGTACCCTTCAAAAGCACCCACTCGATGAATTCATCCACCTTGGCGGCGCCTGGTGGTGGAGGAGACGGCGGAGGCGGCGGACAGTGTTGGGAATAACAATTTCGCGTTTGCTTGTACCCGTTCCCATGACTACACGACCTGCCACCGTATTTTGCTGCCTTGTATATCTTGAACGTCTTTTGTTGCTTGCCCCAACCACACTTCGCGTCACACGTCGACCACGATCCAAACCCGCCATAACAATTCACCGGACATGGATTCGAAGAGCATCTTGCGCTTTGCTTGTAGTAGTGACGATACGGACAGCTCCTGCCGCCATACTTAGGATACCTCGTGATTTTGTAGTACCTGTATTTATAGCGATTGCCACTCGTGCAACTCGGAGAACATGATGTCCAGCCTGACCAATAACCGCTACAATGCACCGGTCTCGGTAACGGACTGCAATACTCCCAACGTTTTCGTCTGTCCGTCGTGTAGCACCAGATGGTGGGCTCGCCGTCAGGGTTTCTGCAATAGTTGTTCCCGCACGAGCCCTTGTGACACTTGCGTCTCGAGTGCCTGTGAGGCCATTGCCGATCCCAGCTCTGACACGTGCGTCCGCTCCTCGTCTTCGACTGGCACCCACGATACCCTTCGTTTCTCCAACCTCTGAGCGTCTCGTCGCACCCGTACCTCACTCCGAGCGCGGCGTCGTCGTCGTCGCCCAACGCCGCCGCCGTCTCGTTTCCGCCGTCTCGATCGAAGACTCCGTGCTCTGATTGGTCGACTCCAAAATGATCAAAATCACTGTTTTCGAACTCATCGTATTCAAGCTCGTGCGACGCTGTGAATTCATCCGCGTGAACTCCATTCACCGATGCGCGCGGCGATGATAGAATTTCGGTTTGCCTGTCGTTTCGAAACTTTCCAAGCTCCGAGGTTTCAAAATTCTCTCGAAGAATTAGCAATACGTTGTGTGCCTGGCTCTTGGGGACCGCGTACTGTCCTTGAGCATTCCTTTTTGAGTCGATCAAGACTTCCGTGGTTTCAGGGAAAATTTCCTCCTTGTAAGCCCCTATGTGCAGCGTCGCTTTTACCGGAACCTTGCCAGATGTGTCTTCGAGATCCATCGCATATTCGCCGTCGTCACCGGTGACCGCGGTGTACTTGCATCTCGTTTTGCGACCGTTGACTTTGATTTCGGTCACCTTGGCCTTCGTCAGAGCTTTCACAGTGACGTACTGTCCGTGAAACGAATTCACGTCGGTACCTTTACACGTGTACGTCAAACACGCGTGTTCATCTGAATCTTGACCAACATCAACTGATTCGTCCACCAAACACTCGTGTCCGAAGTATGTGCTTTTACCAGGGTCGTAATCTTGGACGTACGCGCCGAACGTCGACGTCACCGATGGTTTTGGACGTTTATGGCACACGTCCACGCTCGACACGGATACCCACCCGCCGAGATCGATTCGTATGTACTCGTTGGCGTCGACATTGTTACTTTCGCCCGCATCTTCGCCATCCGTGACGACATACGATGTAGACGTTTGAGCTCCGTTTGAATGCGTCACACTTTTGAAAGCGGCGAGATTCTCATACTCGACGTCATCTTGGAAATCTTCGCTCACCGGAGTGCGCGTCACGAATGTGTCGAATTCTGCGCACATTCGTACGTTTCGAACTCCCTCGGTAGACGCGCCGGCCAACACGCGTCCCTCAATCTGTGACATCCAAGGCGTACGAAAAGTGAGCTGGGAAGACAACAAGTAGGTTATCTTATTGGCGTCGTCTGAATCCGGATTCTTCGTCGTGATGCGATAAAGCCATTCGGCGTAGGGCGTGTACGAGGCATCCCTATCCATGTATGTGATGGAGCTGAACTTTGCGGCGCAGCCTTTCAACCCACCTTCAATCAGAACGACGGTATCAAACTTGGAATCAAACTTGCTGTTGACCACCGGCGCTCTGCGCTCTATTTCAAACGACTTTTCTTCCCACGCGGTGTCTCGAAACTCAAAAACAACTCCAGCGAGATCCATCGATGCGCGTATGTCGATTGCCGTTCCGTCGTAGTACAACCCGCCGACACACGCGGGCTGTCCCGTCTTGGCGCCCTTAACTTGCGTCAAGACGCAGACGACGCGACGATGCGAAGGAGTCGCGTGCGCGCGCATCGCGCACACCGTGCTCCGTCCGCAGTCCCGCGCGCTGAGAAACATTTCCATGTCCATAATACCTGTGTACAATCGAACGTCGTCGATGTGCTGCCTACCACCGCCGCTCGACGCCGCAAAGAACTTGATGTTTGGAAGTTTCGGAAGCGTGTCTTTCGGCCACGAAGGGTCACTCGCGGTCCTCGTGGCAGTCGACCCGTCAGATAATGCGAACAGTTTCAAGCCGGCGTTATGGCTGAGCGTGAAGCCCACGAGTACCCACTGACTCAAGCTTAGCTCCGAGATTTCTCTCTTCGCGAGATCAAGTTTTTTACCATCCACTCCGATATGACCGTACGACGCGCGCAGCGTACACACGGACCGCTGTAGACAGTCCATGACCAACGTGAACGAATTACGCAGTTGACCATTTGTACCGCTGAACTCAATCAACGTCGTCGCAGAGCTCGACGCGACCCTGACCCAAGCCGAAAACGCGACGGCGCCGCCGAGTGCATCGCCAACGTATTTGAAACCGCCTCCGTGTGCTGTGATGCACTTACCACCGGACGCTCCCGAGCACGCGGACACAGGCCGACGTGAATACAAAATGTACGGTCTAGCCTTTTGGCCCGAGGCGAGTGGCGCCGCCGAGAAAATGCGATCGCTGCTGACAGTGTTTCCGATCTCACGCTCGGTGTCAAAGGTGAACTGCGCGACGAGAGACGGTTGAACGTCCCCGATCGCACCCACGACGGGTCGCTTATCGGTAACTTTCGTCAAGGTGTACAGTCCAGCCACCTTGGAGTGATGACCGTTGCTGTTCGGCGGCGCTGCGCTTTTCGGCTCATTGACTTGAAACAAAACACCGTCGACGAAGACACACACGGTGTCTCCCGACTTTGGTGGATTTTTCGGCCCGTACTTCCAGTCGACAGACATCGCTTTGGCATTTTGAGCGCAATCCTTTCGCGTAGTCTCTCGACCGGCCTCGGTCGACGGATACACGACGCCCTCAAAAGATACGGACTGCGCACTTTCAGACGACGCGCACATGTGCGGCACAACGTTCGCCTTCATGAAGTGGCCGAGCGACAGACGAAGCGCGCGAGTCTGGTTCCACACTTTCAAGATGTACCTGTCTCCGCCCTGTTCGCGAATCGCACGGTCGATCTCGTCGTAATCGAGCACGCCGTCGGTTGGATTGGTGTCGTACTTACGAAAGATGGATTCACTCACGTCGTGGAGCTTGTCGCACGGCGCGCGGACAAAATCATCCGCCGATAACAGGATGTACTTGCTGAGTTCAGAGTTTTCCACGCCGCCCTCCGACGACGTTGAAGGTAAAATCGTTTCGCAACCGCGCTCGATGGAGAACGTGTGCCTCCCTGTCGTCCGCGACAACTCAGACTTCTTCTTGTAGTGGTTCAAGACAACTTTGTACTCGATCACGTACGTTCCCGGATCGAGCGCGCCCGCGGACGTGGTCAAGCCCATCATCTTGGATGGGTCCACCGTGTTGTCTCGAAAATCGTTCCAGCGTTTGCAAGGGAGATACGCGCCGTAGGATGAACACGAAACGCCGGCTTTTCGCACTGTCGCGTAGATTTTAATCATCGTTCTTCTCGACGAAGCGGACGTTAGACAGTCGCCACCGCACGCTTGGGAGTGTCTCACCGAGAAACCGAAATCGACGGTGTTCGACGCCACTCGCGCCAACGGATTACCGATGGACACCGTCGGGGCAGCACACGATGTGGTGCAACTTGCATAACTTCTGTAACCGTTGCGATAAGGGCACGATCTGCCGCCGTATCTGGCGTTTCTGGTCACACTGTACGTCTTGTATTTTCGTCCGCTCCCACACACGGAGTCGCACGACGTGTACGAACTCCACCTGCCCTGGCAATGCTCCGGTCTCGGTAACGGACTGCAAAGCTCCCAACGTTTTCGTCTGTCCGTCGTGTAGCACCAGATGGTGGGCTCGCCGTCAGGGTTTCTGCAATAGTTGTTCCCGCACGAGCCCTTGTGAC
>MDTD01044533.1_pt1 | contig 11578 bp, 6 predicted proteins | sample 811221 | NCBI WGS metagenome assembly MDTD01 (sample SAMN05326646, study PRJNA326480) | marine metagenome | isolation source: seawater | place: Pacific Ocean: South West | collected 2011
CGCGTATGGTAGTCTTCAAGTTGACTGAATGGTTCAAAAATACTGTCGATATGTTCAGCATCGATGCCGATGCCAGTATCCTCAATCCGGATTTGCAGATAATCCGTATCACCCATGACAGGCAGGCAACTGACGTTGACGACGACTTGTCCCTGCGGTGTGAACTTGATGGCATTACTCAGCAGGCTTGTGAGAATCTTGGTTAGAACACGTGAATCGCCGCAGACAAACTGGGGTGTGTTCGGGTCAATCAGGTCATAAAGCAATAAACCGGTACCAATGGCCTGAGGCTGCATCATCTGGATCGCATTCTCGATGCATTGGTAAAGGTCAAAATCAACATCCACCACATTCAGTTCGGAATTGGTGAGTGTACGATAGTCCAGGAGCCGATCGACTATCGATGCCAATCGCATGGCACTACTTTGGATCAACTGGATTTCTTCGCTTTGTTCATCTGTCAATGCGGATTGTGTCAGCAGTTCCGTCATGCCGACAATCCCATTAAGGGGGGTCCGCATTTCATGACTGAGCAGAGCAAGGATACGTTCCTGAATATGACTGGCCTGTTCTTCGTGTTCGCTGATTTGAACCAGTTGTTCACCAAGCATTGCCAGGCCTAACCGGGCATCATCACGCTGCAGGGCGATTTGCTCTTGCTGTTCGTTTGTTTGTTTGCAGGCTTTTTGAGTGCTGCAAAGGTTCAGCCAAAGGTTGATGATTGATTGAACATGATCGATGGATTCATCGATACGTAACGAAGTCACGTTGGTGAATGCTGCAGGTTGCTTGTCCTGATCATTGTGGCGGATGTAGATGATGGGTAAGCGATCAACATACTCAAGCCAGAGTTCAGAAGGCTGGTTGTTAATGATCATGCCATCAAGCAGGGCGTCGATGGAGTGAAGCTTGGTCAGATCCATATCTTCGATCACATGAACAAGTATTCCATTTTCAGGATCACCGTTATGAATGAGTTTATTGGGTAACTCGCCATTAAAGGTATTGTCCAGATCATCCGGATGGACGTCCGATAGCTTTAGACGGCTGCCTTGCGCCAAGTCAGTGGCCCCGAGCCATAATAGATTCAAGTTTTGTTTTGACCTGGCATTCATAGACAAAAATCCAACCGGAAGCGTAAGAAAGTTCATACGCGGAAATTGCCGTACCCCTATTTATCTTCTTACGTATTCGGCATTGCAGGTCGGATACTTGATATTGTGAAGCTGATATATCCAGATTATCACTTTAACCAGTCCGAAAGTAACGATTGAACCCTGTTTTTTTGAAGTGTCCGACCGATAACGTTTTGATTGGCTGCATTGGAAAATATTGATCTGTTTTATCGACATATTCATTAAGGATGTACATCGGGAATTCCGATACGTTCTGACGGGGACAGGTCGTTTCATAACCGAGGGACGTTATGGATTCAAAAACAATTTCCGATCATGTTAATCAGCTTGCTGAATCCGTCATTCTTGCGGACTTGGATGATCCTGCCGGTTTGGCTGAGTTGCATTCGCTGTATGAAACATTGACTCATAAGCTCAATGAACAACAGCCACCAGTGATACCGGTTGCCATTCCGACACGCTGTATTGAGATGATCGAAGAATTAATTCTCAACGAATCGCAAACACCACAACAGGATTTGGATGATCTGGGGATGACCGTCAGTGTGATGCAGGCCTTGGCTTGCGGTGAGTTGACCATTGATGACGCTGAGTTTCCTGACGCCATTCATTGGAAGTCAGCAACGTCTGACATCGAAGATGTATCAAAGGTATTAACAGAAGAAATACAGGAAGATTCGCAGGCATTAACCGTGGAACTGCCCCCCAATGTTGATGAGAGTATTCTTGCGGACTTTCTGTCGCGTCAGCCTGGTGAATTGGAAAAACTCGAATGTCAGCTCATGGAACTTGAGAAGGACAATGCCAGTAATGCATTGGGAGAGATCAAGCGTATGATTCACACCCTCAAGGGTGAAACTGGCTTGTTGGGGCTGACACCCATTTGTGATCTTTGTCACGCTATTGAAGACGCCATTGCCAATCGCCCGGTCAGCGAATTGATCGAACCGATGTTGAAGATCAAGGATTGGCTGGAACGTATCTTTGGTGCCTATTCCGGCCAGAATGAACCACCCGAGCCTGTGCGTCATGTACTTGCATTGCTTGAAGGCTCCGATGTTGCGTCATCTGCAGTTGAGCCTGCTCCAGTAAGTCAAACCTTACCAAGTAATGAACCATCTCCTGCTGTGGCTGTTGCAGAACCTGATAACACGGGGCCGCAGACTTTCGCCGACCCGACGCTGGTGGCTGAATTCATTACTGAATCACGTGAGCATTTGGATGCAGCAGAAGCCGAGCTGCTTGATGTTGAAGAAAATCCAGAAGACGAAGACAAGCTTAATGCGATCTTCCGGAGTTTTCATACGATCAAGGGAGTTGCCGGTTTTATCGGTTTACCCGACATTCAGTCGTTGGCTCATATCTCTGAAACCGTACTCGATCGTGCTCGCAAACATACGCTGGTTCTCACGGGGCATCCACTTGATGTGGCCTTTGAAGCTGTCGATGCGATGAAGCGTCTGATCGATCGATTGCAGGACGCTTTGGAAGCAGGTTCGGTTCCAACGCCTGATCCTGATTTGCATGTGGTGCTTGAAAAGCTGCATGCATTGGCGAATCCAGATCAGAATAAGACGGTCGAAGCGACTCAAACCAAAGCCGAACCTGACACTGCATCCACTCAGTCGGTTGCCAGCGAGCAGGTCGATGATGCGCCAGTGACTGAAGATCCAAAGGATGATCCCAATGCCAAGATTGGTGAGATTCTTCAGATGCAGGCACAGATTCCTGCAGAGAAAATCAACCAGGCTTTGGAAATACAAAACAATCTTCGAAATCAGGTTCCCAAGATCGGTCAGGTCTTGACGGATATGTGCGGGGTTGAGAAGGATAAAGTCGAAAAAGCACTGCAAACACAGCAGCAAACCAAAACCCGTGCTGCCGAAGCCACGCAGAGTAAATCGGTGCAGGTCGCTGAGACGGTCAAGGTCGACGCGCCGCGATTGGATCGGCTGGTTGATGCCATCGGTGAACTTGTCATTGCCCAGGCGATGCTCGGACAGGCTGCGATGAAGAGCATGAGCGGTGATGCTGCAGTGGTGGCACGCAATCTCAGTCACCTTGACAAGATCACCCGAGAACTTCAGGAAATGGCAACATCTCTGCGCATGATACCCGTCCGATCAACCTTCCAGAAGATGGCAAGACTGGCACGTGATGTTGCCCGCAAACTCGACAAGCAGGTCAACTTTGTCATGGAAGGTGAAGATACCGAACTGGATAAAACCGTCGTTGATCGTATCGGTGACCCATTGGTTCACATGGTGCGTAATGCCCTGGATCACGGTTTGGAAGCATCAGCAGATGACCGTAAAGCTGCGGGCAAAGAAGCTGCAGGCACCGTCACACTCAAAGCCTATCACAAAGGTGGTGGCATCTGCATTGAGATTCAGGATGACGGGCGCGGCCTTGACGAACAGGTCTTGCTTGATAAAGCCATTGAACGCGGCGTGATTCAGGAAGGTGAACAACTCAGCCAACAGGATATCTTCCAACTGATTTTCGCGCCCGGATTCTCCACCGCCAAACAGGTGACCGACGTTTCAGGTCGCGGGGTTGGCATGGACGTCGTGAAGCGAAACATCGAAGCGCTGCGTGGCAAGATCGAAATCCAAAGTGAAAAGGGCAAAGGTTCGACCTTTACCATTCGCCTGCCATTGACACTGGCCATCATCGAAGGCATGGTCGTGCGACTTTCCACCGAACGGTACATCATCCCGACGCTGTCGATCGTTCGCATGCTTCAGCCTGGTGAAGTGCACATCAAGAGCATCATGCAAAATGGACAGGCTCTACTGATTGATGACGAACTGATCCCGCTTGCTCGACTGGATCAGCTCTTTGAGGTTCAGGGAGCCGTTCAGGACCCAACACAGGCGACCGTGGTGATCGTGGAAAATTCCGAACGCAAGATGGCGATCCTCACCGACGAACTCATCGGTCAGCAGCAGATTGTCATCAAGTCGCTTGGCGCGACGATGCGCGGTCTACCCGGTATTGCAGGTGGCGCGATTATGTCCGACGGACGTGTGGGGCTTGTGGTTGATATCAGTGGCCTGATGTCACTGTTCCGAACCACCAGCAATGCACCGAGTCCTGAATTGTCGGTGAATATCGAATCGACTGAGCCTGACGATGTCCCGACACAACTTGCTGCATGAATAAACCAAAGTCCAACGGATATTAAGTCCCCTGGTAAAAGTGACGATAAACCTACCATCCTTATCGAAGGACGGTAAGCGAAGTAGAGGAGTTAGCAATGAAAATTATGCTTGTGGATGATTCCAAGACCATGCGCAGTATTCAAAAGGGTATTCTCGCGCAGATGGGTCACACTGATCTGGTTGAAGCATGTGATGGTCAGGATGCCTTGAGCAAGGTTTTTGCTGAAAAGCCTGATCTGATCCTTCTGGACTGGAACATGCCCAACATGGACGGCTTGTCTTTCCTTCAGGCCTATCGCCAGAAAGACAAAACCACCCCGGTGATCATGGTCACCACGGAAGCTGAAAAGCACCGCGTGGTCGATGCACTGAAGGCCGGCGTCAACAATTACGTTGTCAAGCCGTTCACCCCCGACGCACTGAGCAGCAAGATTGCCCAGACGATGGAAAAGTGCGGTAAAGCAGCTTAAGTCCGAATAACCAACGTTTCAAGATTCATACCAGGTGGTCAGAATCTGACCCCTGGTTTTTCATGCGCACATTGCTAAGCGGCTGTATCGACGGTGCCTTAGGTGACTGTGGTGCAGTGATTCGTCCGCGTTGATCTTCACGGATTGGAATGCCCGAGTCATGGCTACCAAGCAGACTCACGGCAATCGCTGCTGCCATAATTGGCACGTGGTTAGCCAACTGCCTATACTGTGGGGCTAACTCCGATTCTGATGAAGGTGAACTCACTGTGCGTATACTCGTACCAATCATAGCTTTAGTCATCGGTGCTGTTTTCGTGTTGGCCATGCTCAAACCACCAGCAGACCAGCCCGGGAAACAGGCTCAAGACACCACACAAGTTGACGATACACAAACCCCGACACCCCAGTCGGAGTCTGCTTCTGATGATCAGGCCTCGCTGGTCAACGAAGTGAAGAAGACCGTGCAGACCATCACCGATCAACCGGTGGCCGCGTCCGCCGAGTTCTCTGCTTTGCCGGTGTTGCATACCGTTCCTGCCCAGACCGCCGAACCCAGCACACTCGGCTCGTTGGACAAGGCATCGGATGACAAGCTCGAAGTCCAACTTACCGGTTGGGGAGCAGGTCTCTGGAAAATTCAACTCACCGACTATGACAAGGATCTGCACAGCGAAGCCCATTACATGATTCGTGATGTGGTTGAAGATCCGGACCATGAAGGGCGTTACTACTTCGCCTTTGCTGCCCGCCAGATCACCATCAACGGCCAAACCGTCAAGCTCGCGGACAAGCGTTGGCATCTGGACCCACAAACACCCGGACGTTACACCCTGGACCTGGCAGACGAAGACGGCAAGAAACTGGTGACACTTGTTCGCCAATACAAACTCAATGGCTATCAGATCAGTTGTGATCAGTCCATCATCAATCACACCAACATTCAGCTCAGCGTCGTCTGGAACCAGTACGGCATTGCCGATGTTACCCCTGACAAGGTTTCCTACATGGGAGATCGTCGTGAGTTTGCCACCGGCTACTTTGATCCGGAGTACGACAATCAGCGTCGCTACATCTATGCCAACAAGGGTTTCATCCAACGCAAGAAACTCACGGATAATATTCTCGAAAACAACCAACTCCGCGCTGAAGGCAAGCCCACCGAACCCGGCATTTACTGGCCGACACCCAAGTCACCCGAAAACGGGCAGATGGTCTGGACCGCTTCGGTGAACCGTTATTTTGCTTTGGCCATGTATCGCCCGTTGGTCACCCAACCCACTGAAGAAACCAACGGTAAAGCGCAGACGCTACTCGGCCCCGATGGCATGTTTGCCAGTATTTCCCCAATGCTCATCGGCACGCCCAACCCGGACCACAAGGCATTGGACATGAGCGTGGTGATGCTCAACATGGTTTCCAAGCCGATCACGGTCAAGCCCAATGCGTCGACCGATCTGAACCTCAAGCTTTATGCCGGCCCGCGACTGAAGGACGTACTCACCGATCAGCCTTACGCCAGCCTGTCATTGTATGAGACGATTCGCTATGAACTGGGTTGCACCTGGTTCACCTTCCAATGGCTTGCGCGTGGCCTGCTTAACTTCCTGCGATTCCTGCATGGCATTATCTGGGACTGGGGCATCTCCATTGTGATCCTGGTGCTCTGCGTGCGTGCACTGCTTCACCCGCTGACCAAGAAGGCGCAAATCCAGATGACCAAGATGGGCAAGCAGATGCAGTCCATCCAACCTGAGATTCAGAAGCTCAAGGAAAAATATGCCAACGATCAGCAGAAGTTCCAACAGGAACAGATGAAGCTCTTCCGTGAGAAGAACATCAATCCTGCGAATATGCTTGGCTGTGCACCGATGTTCCTGCAGACGCCGATCTGGATCGCGCTGTATGCCATGTTGTACTTTGCCATCGAACTGCGTCATGAGTCTGCGTTCTACGGCATTTTCCAGGCGATCTCCGGCGGCAGCTGGCATTTCCTGGCGGACCTTTCAGCGCCGGATAATTTCATCATGTTCAGTGGCACCGGTTTTTCGATCCCGCTGATCTTCATCAATTTCCACATGACCGGCATCAATATCCTGCCGATCTTGATGGGGGTGATGTTCTTCCTGCAACAGAAGTTCACCATGCCACCAGCAGCCAATGAACAGGCCGCCCAGCAGCAGAAGATGATGAAGTTCATGACGCTGCTTTTCCCTTTCTTCCTGTACTCAGCACCGAGTGGTCTGACGCTTTACATCCTCAGCTCCACCACAGCGGGGATGATTGATAGCTACTTCGTCCGCAAGCACATCAAGGAACAGGAAGAGTCCGGCGAACTGTTCAAGGCCAAGCCCCGCAAGGAAGGCGGCTTGCGTGATCGCATGGGTAAATACATGCAGAAGAAAATGGAAGAAGCCCAACGCATGCAGGCTAAGCAGCAACAGAACAAGAAAAAACGCAAGTAATCCATCCATCGATCTGAAAAATGATGGCATGCACAATAAAGCCCGGGGGGGTTAACCCCCGGGACCATAGCCGCGATCGAGTACAGCGAGCCAACCCATGCACGACAAACTCAAGCAAGCCGAATTACACGTCCACATTGGTGGCTGCCTTTCCGCCCAGGACCTGGCTCACATCGCTGCGGACTTCTATCGCGAGATTGATTGGCAGCCGTTTGTCGAAAATTATCAGCGTGTGTTTTGCCAAGTTGCAGACCCCGTTGCATGGTTCGATGCTGCGGTTCTCAATCGTGATTTTTCACTCCTGGAACAAGGCTACTACGTCACCGACAAAGACAGTGGTGACTTCGCTCGTTTCCAGGCACGCTTTGATTTACTGATCTACATCGCCCGACATCTCAAGCAGAAACTTGGCCATCAAGGCCCGATGCTCGATCGCATTTTTGCACGCCATCGCGCTGAAGGGCTGCGGTATGTTGAATACCGTGCGATGTCTGCCATCGCAGATACCTACGAAAAGTTCAAAGCGTTTCACAGTGAGTATGCAACCGCTTGCATGCAAGCCAGTGATGAGCAGATGACGGTGCGTTACATAGCCTCTTTACCTCGTGATAATGCGGTGCTCAGTTACCGTTGGCTACGTCAATTGCTTGATGAATTACCACAACTAAGGCAGACAATTGTCGGCATTGATTTTTGTTTCTGGGAAGAAGGCTATCCGCCCAAATCAATGACGGCGTTTTTCGATCAGCTGCATGCGGATAATGCAATGAATCCTACCCATGCGTTGGATGTGGTGTATCACGTCGGTGAAAGCTTTTTCGATAAGTCTCTGGAAAGCGCGATCCGTTGGTGTCATGAAGCGGCGATGCTTAATGCCAAGCGATTGGGACATGCGATTGCCTTGGGGATGGACCCACTGGTTGCCATCAGTCGATATGATGATGCCCATGTTGCTGAGTCAGCAAGTGAACGTTTGGATCAAATTACATATGACCTTAAGCACGCACGCGCCATGCAGGCCTTTGGGATTGAAGTGGATGTCGAAGCCATGATCGCAGAGCGTAACGATTTGGCAAAGCTCTCACCCCAAAATAAAGTCCATCGGACCTATGATGCCAATCGCCTGGCAGAGATTCGTCTGCGTCAGCGTTTTGTACTTCACTGTCTGACTGCATTGGGTACGGTCATTGAAACCTGCCCAACTTCCAATCTTCGGATTGGGGGCGTCCCATCACCTGCGGATCATCCTGTGCATCGCTTCTTGGAAAGCGATGTGAACCTGCTCATTGCGGCAGATGATCCGGGGATTTTCAATGTCACCTTGGCCGACGAAGTGAACTGGGTGGTCAAACATTCGGTGATGAATCAGACGCAGTTAGCCAAGCGATTAGGTGATCCAATCCGATTTGCATTACGCACTTTGGAATAGTTTGCTAGGGTTGTTGGTAGAATGGGTATCCCGCTTACCTTGTGAGATTACTGATGAAAAACACGACTTCCCGTTATGCGTTGATTGCGATGTGCCTTTTGAGTTTGACTGGTTCGCTGTTTGCCCAGTCGACTTCGCGACATGCTGCGTTTGATAAGTTACTCAATAAATATGTCCAAAAGGGCCTTGTTGCCTATGTGCCATTGCGTGATGAGGCTCTGCCCCAACTCAATAGCTATCTGGACGCGATGGCACAACTCGACATTGCTTCGCTCTCGCGTAATGAACAGTTGGCTGCATATATCAACATCTACAACGCCACTATGCTCAAAGCGGTTTGTGATCGGTATGTGCCCGGTTACTCACCATCCAAAGATGAGTTCAAAGTTTTCAAGGACCCGCTGGTGCGATTGAAGTCGGGGACAGTGTCGCTTAATGACTTGGAAAACAAGATCATTCGCCCGACGTTCAAGGATCCGCGGATTCATGTCGCATTGGTCTGTGGTGCGATCTCATGTCCGCCTTTGATTGATTCAGCCTACACCGCTGCAACGTTGGATCGCACGCTTGAAACGAATCTCAAACGTTGGCTGACCAACGATCCAACGCGCAACCGAATCAACGCTGATCGTCGCACCGTGTACCTGTCAAAGATTTTTGAATGGTATGCAGAAGATTTTGGTGGCAGTGCCAATGTCCTCAAGTATGTCGACATGCATCATCCTGACCGACTCAAGGGATATGCGGTTCGGTACCTCGAATACGACTGGACCTTGAATATCCAGAAAATGGGGATGAAGAAGCAATAACCGATCCCAGTCATGCGTTAGCTTTCCAACACAGGGAGCTGATCATGTCCATTACCCGACTCTTGCCTGCGATTTTGTTGGCCATACTCGTCAGTCCGTTATTCGCTCAACAACAACAGCAACGTCAACGCCGTTTACCTGATGGCGTGATTTCGCATCGCAATCTGGTGTATGCCACGGTCGATGATGACCGCCCGATGAAGCTGGATTTGTATCAACAGGAAAAAGCAACCGGCAAGGAACCGCTGGTCGTCTGGATTCACGGCGGGGGTTGGCGCAACGGTAGCAAACTCAACGTCAATCCACACATGCTCAAGCTGGTCACCGAGGGCTATGCCGTCGCCAGCATTGACTATCGTCTTGGCGGAATTCAGGCCCATCCCAATCACATTCACGATTGCAACGCAGCAGTCCGTTGGCTCAAGGCGCATGCTCAGGAGTATGGCTACAGTGTCGAAAAAGTCGGCGTTGCAGGTTCAAGTGCAGGCGGACACCTGGCGCTGCTTGTGGGTGTTGGCAGTGATGTGCCTGATCTGCAAGGCAAAGTGGGTGAACATCTGGATCAATCATCACGCGTGGATGCCATTGTCGATTTTTATGGTCCGTCGGACTTGTATGCACTGGGGCAGGCCAAGCATCGCGGGCCGGAAGTGGGCTTGACTCAAGCGTTTGGCAAGACCGCCAGCCCGGTTCATTTTCTGGATGCCAACGATCCGCCGGTGTTGATTTTTCAAGGCGATACCGACCGCACCGTGGTCCCTGAGCAGAGCACGTTAATCGATGCCAAATACAAGGAACTCGGCTTGACTTCCACCTTGCACATGCTCAAAGGTGCAGGTCACGGCGGACGTGCGTTTTCGAGCCCGCGTGTATATGAGCAGATCAAAGCGTTTCTGGATCAGCATCTTAAATCGCAGACTCAGTCCGACGCTGGCAAGGTGTTGAATCAACTGGAAACCCAAACGTCAGCCAGTATCACCCAACCGGTTGAAACCTCAACCATCAACGCGCCATCACAGTCTGACATTCGCCACCTGCATGGTTTGATCTGGATGGCAGGGACTGGGCGATTGCTCCCAGCCGATGCGCCAAAGCAACTCTATGAAAATCAATTGGCACGTTTTAAAAACAATCTCAAAAACAATCCGCATCTGGATGGCGTGAGTTTTACCGGAGGATGGAAGGACATCGAACCGATCAAGGGAGCGTACACCTTTGAAAGACTTGATGGTTTTATCAATGCTGCTCGCGATGCGAAGATGCCTTACAAGCTGGTGATCATGTCCGGCTCCAAGACACCGGATGATGTTTTTGAACAGGGGGCCAAATTCATCTCGACGAATGTGGTTAACAAGTATCGCGGGGACTTGGGTCAAGCGGTGAAAGTTCCCTTGCCATGGGATTCGGTTTTTCAGGATCGTTACTGGCAATTTGTTGAGACAGTTGCAAAACGCTATGCGTCAGACCCGTTGCTTTATGGCGTGACGGTGACGGTGGCCAATTACATGAGTAGTGAAACACACCTGCCCCGCAGTGATGCAGACGTCAAGCAGTGGGAAGCAGCAGCGCCGGACTTTCGCGAGCGTATTGAGCAGTGTTGGAAAGAGGCGATCGACCGATTTGCGATACTTTACCCACAGCAACAGATCACCCTTGAGTTGGCGGGGGCGTTACCGGGCATGGATACGCATCTGGTCAACGTTGTCAAGCATGGTATCGAAGAACATCCCGGTCACTTTGTGATCCAGAATGATCAACTCAACGGGCGTGAAGACAACATGCGCATCTTCTCCTACAGAACCATCATGGAATATGGTGATCAGGTTTATCACGGTTTTCAGACGGTTGCCGGTTGGGCGTATGAACGTAGCAGTAAACGACAGGGAAGTATGCAGCGGACTGCTGATCACTTCAATCAAGCCAAAGGTCGTTACCTGGAAGTCTGGTACGGCGATGGTGCCAATGTCCAGACGTGCGCCAAGCTTAAATCACTGGTGTCATTTGCCAAGTGAGATGGATGCTTGTTTGGTTAGTCGATTGGTTTGGATTCAAGTCGCTTGACCACATCTTTGGCGGTGTGTCGGACCATTTCTGATTCGTTGAAG
>MDTD01091813.1_pt1 | contig 11578 bp, 7 predicted proteins | sample 811221 | NCBI WGS metagenome assembly MDTD01 (sample SAMN05326646, study PRJNA326480) | marine metagenome | isolation source: seawater | place: Pacific Ocean: South West | collected 2011
ACTTGGCTTACAATATTATTTTGCAAAGCATTTAGCTTATATTGGAGTAAATTTAAAAGCACATAATGCTCGTGCTGATTATATAGAATGGTGCATTGGGTTTCAATTGCATAAAAAAGCAAAAATGTGGAAATAATCTCTTACAACATCAATGGCATTAGGGCTGCTCTAAAAAAGGGCTTGGGTGAGTGGCTTAGAAACACGAAGCCTGATATCGTTTGTTTTCAAGAGCTTAAAGCTAATATTGAGGATATAGATGTGGCCTGTTTTGAAGCTCTAGGGTACAATCATTATTGGTTTCCTGCTCAAAAAAAAGGATATAGTGGGGTTGGAATTTTAAGTAAAAAAGAAGCCAAAAAAGTCGTTTATGGAATGGGGCATGATTTATTTGATTATGAAGGTCGAGTAATTCGCATTGACATTGAGGACTTCAGCCTTTTTAGCACCTACTTCCCCTCCGGTTCTAGTGGTGATACCCGACAAAGCCTTAAAATGGAGTTTTTAACAGTTTTTCAAAACTTTATTAATGACTTTTTAAAAACACAAAATAAAGTAATTATCTGTGGTGACTACAACATATGCCATAAGGCCATAGATATTCACGACCCAATACGAAATAAAAAAAGCTCTGGCTTTTTACCAGAAGAACGTGAATGGTTAGACAACTTCCTAAGCAATGGATTTATAGACACATTTAGACATCTAAACCCAGAGCCAAATAGGTACTCATGGTGGTCATATCGGGCAAGATCTAGAGCTAAAAACTTAGGCTGGCGCATTGACTACAATTTAATAAGCCAAGCATTGTTGCCCAGCTTACAGTCAGCAGACATCTTGGATCAAGTTGTACACTCGGATCATTGCCCCCTGTTTTTAAAAATTAATTATTAATTTTGCTTAAATTATACCCGAAAATCCTAATACTTTTTAGAAGATGAATAAATTTTATGTCTGCATATCGCTTTGTGTTTTAGTTATCCTCTCTAGTTGTGGCTCAGGAAAACGAGCTCCCCTAGAAGGCTTAGTAGCTCTAAAAGGGGACAAATATCAGGGAGGTAATTTCAAATACAATGAGGAGGAATATTTCAAAACACTTTTCATTCATAACATTACTGAAGTTGTAGGAATAAGAATAGCCACTCAAATTTATGAGGGACTTTACACTCTTAATCCTCAAAGCTTAGAGGTTGAGCCATGCTTGGCAGAAGAAGTATCAATAGACACAAGCAGCAATCAGCACACATATACCTTTACAATAAAAAAGGGAGTTTATTTTCATGACGACCCTTGCTTTCCAGAAGGGAAAGGAAGAGAAATTAAGCCAAGTGATTTTAAATTCTGCTTTGATCTTTTAGCCACAGCAAATAGCAACAACAATTTGCATTGGATACTGAGAAATAAAGTAGTTGGTGCTGAAGAGCATTACCAAGCAACCAAAAACAATCTCTCGATTGAAGGTGGTGTAAGCGGCATTGTTGCTGATGACGCAACAAACACCCTTAAAATAACACTAACAGAGCCTAACAGTCTTTTCACTCAAATGCTAGCAATGCCAAACACTGGCATATTTCCAAAAGAGGCTTATGACAAATATGGAAATGAAATGCGTGTGCACTGTGTGGGCACAGGACCTTTTCAATTAAAGACAGAGAATCTAAAAGAGAACGAAAAAGTTATTCTAACAAGAAATCCTAATTACTGGGGTGTAGATAAAAATAACAACCCACTTCCCTATTTAAGTTCAATTGAAGTTAGCTTTGTAAATGAACAAAAACTCGCCTTAATGGAGTTCAAGAAAGGCGAGTTAGATATGCTTTATAAGCTTCCCCCTGAAATGTATAATGAGGTAATTAAACAGAGCTCTAAAGGGGTTATTGCATTAAATAGTGACTATAAAGAGTATTTACTGCAAATCTCACCTATGCTTTCTGTTGAATTCTTAGGATTTAAGCATGATTCAACTATTTTTCAAAATGTAAATGTGCGCAAAGCATTTAATTACGCAATAGATAGAAAAAGTATTGTCGACAATGTCCTAAATGGCGTTGGAATAAGGGGAATTTATGGCTTTGTACCTCCAGCTGTCCCAGATTATAATGCTAAAAAAATAAAAGGATTTGAATTTAATAGAGACAAAGCGCAAGCTCTTCTTGCTGAGGCTGGATATCCAGAGGGCGAAGGGTTCCCTGAAGTAACACTTCAAATAAATGCTGGTGGTGGAATAAATAGAACAGTAACCGTTGCAGTAACTAAAATGCTTGTTGAGAACTTAAACATTAAAGTAAAAATTCAAGAATTGCCTTGGCCTCAACATTTATCAAATATTGAAAGTGGACAAAGTGCTTTTCATAGAATTGGATGGACGGCTGATTATTCTGACCCAGAAAGCTTCTTACAGTTTTTCCTTGGTGAACATGTCACTAATAGCAAAGACAATAAAACATATATGAACCCGGCACATTATATTAATGAAGAATATGACTCCCTATTTTATAAGGCGATAAGAGATTATGACAAGTTTAGCAGATATGAAAAGTATCTTTCTATTGACCAAAAACTTATAGATGATGCCGTTGTTATGCCTTTATTCTATAAAGAGGATTACCGATTAGTACAACCCTATGTTAACGCTTTCTATCAAAACCCAATGGAATATAGAAAGTTTAAAGAGGTCTACTTTTCAAGTATGGAAGAAGACACACAAAGCTAAAAACTGAGCTTAACAACACAACAATTCCTGCTATTTAACGTAACTTGATATACTGCGGAAAACACTTATGATGTATCAAGAAAATGAGTTTGATAAACTAAAATTCAAAGTACTACACTTTTATAAAAAGCTATTGCTAAAACACATGCTTAAAAGGCTTTGTTTTGGCGTCCTTACTTTGGCTTGTTTTGTCTTAACTGCTATTTTACTTGAGCATTTCTTTTATTTGACTGTTTGGCTCAGAACAACTCTCTTTTATTTCTTTTTAGCAGGCTCTAGCTATTTGCTGTTATTTAGCTTAGGGCTACCTATACTAAAGACCTTTAACATCATTAAAGCTCCTTCTTTAAAGTCATTATCAAAAATAATTAGTGAAAACGCTCCTGAAACATCCGATCTTCTAATTAATACCGTTCAATTAGCCTCAATTAAAAAAGATTCTATTTCAGATGACTTGTTAAAAGCTAGTGTTCTTCAAAAGAGCCACTGCTTTAACCAATTAAACATTAAAGAACATTTTGAATTAAATAATGAAATAAAGAGTTTAGCCTGGCTATTTGTGCCCTTCTTCGTATTTATTGCTTTAAGTTTTAGTTTTCCAAATGTTGTAAGTTCTAGCGAACGCCTTTTAGATTACGAAACTGTTTATTTAAAACCAGCGCCCTTTAAGTTTGTTTTTGATCAAAGTCAAAACGAAGTTTTAGAAAATCAAGATTTTAAAATAGAGCTTGAATTAAAAGGTGAAGAAATACCAAATAAGGCACTAATATATATTAATGGACAACCGCACAGAATGATTTCTGAAAAAACTGGTTTGTTTTCATTTACACAAAAAAATGTGCTTAAGAGCTTTATGTTTCATTTTAAATCCCAGGGCTTTAAAAGCCATAGCCATAATATTAAAGTGATTCCAAAAGCTGAAATCGAAGATGTCTTTATTAATTGTACCCCTCCTTCATATACAAATCAGATAGAGGTTAAATACAAACACCTACAAAACTTTAGCGTTCCAGAAGGGACAAAAGTCAGCTGGCGACTTAACACAAAACACACCTCTGAGATAGATTTTATTACAAAAGATAGCATCTATAGAATTAAACCTAAAAAAGCGTTTTTTGAACACGAGAGTTTAATTAAAAATGACTTAAAATATGGCTTATACCTAACTAACTCTTATCGTTTAAAAAGACCTGACACCAGCTTTTTCAACATTAAAGTTATCCCAGATTTACATCCTAGGATAAAGGTAAACATCCTTAAAGATAGTCTAAGTCCAGCACAAGCATTTTTTACAGGAGAACTTAAAGACGACTATGGCTTTAAAAGCCTTTCTTGCCATCTATCTTCTGGACCCAAAGGCCCTTTTAGCAAAATCCAACTGCCTATAAACAAACATAATAAAGCCCAAGATTTTTATCATTTTATTGATTTAGATTCTTTAAATATGGAAGAGGCTTATGTTTATTTTAAGGTCTACGACAATGATGCCTTTAATTCATATAAAAGCAGTAAAAGTGCCTTGTTCAAAATCAAGAAAGCTAATAAAAAAGCATTAAATGCTAGCATTGAAGCAATGGAGGAAACACACAAAGCCAAAATAAATACACTTAATGAATATGCTAACAAAAAACTAAATGAAGTACAAGACTTAAAGAAAAATTTAATTCAAAAAGACAATTTGAATTGGCAAGATAAACAAGAGCTAAAAAATCTCCTTAATGAGCAAAAATCACTGTTAAATGCCATTAAAGAGTTTCAAAAAAAAGAACTTCAAAAGCTTAAAAGCCCCTTGCTCAATAAAGAACTCTCTGAAAGCTTATTAGAAAAAAAGGAACGACTTCAAGAAATGTATGAAAAGCTAATCCCTGAAGAGCTTAAAAAACTTTTAAAAGAAATGGATGAGCTAATGCAAGACTTGAATAAAGAAAAAAGCATGGATATGCTTGAAAAAATGGAGATTTCCAATGAAGAATTGAACGATGAGCTAGAGCGCATGATGTCGTTATTTAAACAGTTCGAGTTTGAACGACAACTTGATGATGTTATTAATGACCTAGATGAACTAATGCAAAAACAGCATCAGGAGTCTGAAGAGACTTTAAACGAAAAAAAGAATCAAAATGAACAACTTAAAGATCAGGAAAATTTAAAAAATGAGTTTAATGACTTGCAAGAAAAAGTGGATGAACTTGAAAAACTAAATGAAGAACTAGATCGCCAGCACAACTTGGATTTACAAGAGGATGTTCAAGAAAAAATAAACCATGAAATGAACAAGGCTATTGAAGAGTTAGAAAAAAACAAAAATCAAAAAGGAGGTAAACACCAAAAAGAAGCAGGAGATCAGCTTGACAAAATGAAAGAGGCAATGGAGGCAATGGAAGCTTCTATGCAAACAGAAAGCACGTATATTGACATGGCACTACTTGAAAGACTTTTAGACAACCTGATACAAATATCTTATAAGCAGGAAACTCTTATTGAAAAGTCAGACAATGTAAACACGAAAGGGCACAAGTTTAAATCATTTATACAAGAACAGTATCAAATTCAAGAAGACTTAATAATAATAGAGGATAGTTTAAAAAGCCTTAGTAAACGTGTTATTCAGCTAGAGTCATTCATTCTATCAGAATTAAAATCTGCAAACAGAACACTTAAAAAGAGCACAAAATCCTTAACAGAGCGTCAAATACATCGCGCAAAAGTGAGCCAACAATACAGCATGACTTCTTTTAATAAGTTAGCATTGATGCTCAGTGAATCTTTAGAGCAAATGCAAAACTCTGCTGCACAAAGCATGAAGGGCTGTCAAAATTGTCAAAAAAAGAACGGAAAAAAGCCAAATATGGCAGGTCTAAAAAAAATGCAAAAAGAACTACAGAAAGAACTAGAAAGCCTTAAAAAAGGAAAAGGCAGCAAAGGAAAAAAAGAATGGAATAAACAACTTGCCCAAAGTGCAATAAAACAAGCTAAGGCACGACAAATGCTAGAGGCATTAAGCCAATCCCAACTCAAGGATGGAAAAAAAGATTCTAAAGAAATAGAAAATATTCTTAAAGAAATGGAACAAATTGAGAAAGACATCGTACATAATAGAATAGACCAAAACCTAATGCATAGAGTTCAGGATATTAGCACACGCTTACTTAAAGCCGAAAATGCTTTAAAAGAACGCGAGTTGTCAGAAAAAAGGAAAGCACAATCACCAAGTGATTATGAGGCCAAGTCTAAACGCTTATTCGAACAGTATGAAAAATTGAAAAAAGATAATATCGAGTATTACCAAAGTATCCCTGCTGAACTATATCCATTTTACAGAGATTTAGTCAACGACTATTACAAAAAATTGAAAGATTAATTTATTATGATAACAAAGACGAACCAAATTGTTTTTGCTTCCGATGCCTCTAACATCAGTTTAGTTGAAAAGTTTATTGAAGACGTATTTAAAGAATTAATGCTTAAGGATGAAATGTTCGGCAACATATTGGTCGCTGTTTCTGAAGCAGTCACAAACGCTATGGTGCATGGCAACAAGTCCGATGAATCTAAAACCGTCTGTTTAAGCATGCATCAACGCTCTTCCAATAGCATTTGCTTTACCGTCGAGGATGAAGGCCAAGGATTTGACCCAGAACAAGTTCCTGACCCAACTGCCCCTGAAAATTTGGAAAAACCAAATGGTCGGGGCATTTTTTTAATGAGACACCTTGCAGACAAAGTAGACTATGATAATGATGGAACTAAGGTAAGCATTGAGTTCTCCTATAGCTAAATTATTATGATTCAGTTTTTTAACGAGGACTGCAATTATACGGTAGCATGCAAAAAAGAAATCATCAAGAAAGTTCTTTACCTAATTGAAAGTGAAGGCTTTAAACTTGAATGTATTAACATCATACTTTGTTCAGACTTATACCTATTAGGCATTAATAGAGATTATCTAAATCATGATTATTTCACTGATATTATCACTTTTGACCAAAGTGATGAAAACCATCAAATTGAAGGAGACTTGTTTATAAGCATTGATCGTGTTAAAGAAAACAGTGAATCAAACCAATGCCCACAAGTCATTGAGCTACAAAGGGTTATACTTCATGGCGTGTTGCATTTAGCTGGCTATAAGGATAAAACTAAAAAAGAGAAGTCTATAATGCGTGCTAAGGAAGACTTTTACTTAAACTCTTAATGTTCCACGTGGAACATTTGGTTGTTCCTAACTAAATATAATACTAACTTCGCCGCATGTTTTCTGATTATGATATAATTGTAGTTGGCGCTGGCCATGCTGGCTGTGAAGCAGCAGCAGCAGCAGCAAACAAAGGCTCTAAGGTTTTGCTTATTACCATGAACATGCAAACTATAGCTCAAATGTCCTGCAATCCAGCTATGGGAGGAATAGCCAAGGGGCAAATAGTTAGAGAAATAGATGCTCTTGGCGGCTATAGTGGTATAGTTTCGGACAGGTCAATGATTCAGTTCAGAATGTTGAATAGATCAAAAGGGCCGGCCATGTGGAGTCCCAGGACTCAAAACGACAGAGGACTATTCGCTATGGAGTGGCGACAACTACTAGAGAATTCTACTCAAGTAGATTTTTGGCAAGACATGGTAACATCCCTCCTTGTTAAAAAAGGCCGCATAAAAGGGGTTAAAACCCAAATGGGACAAACCATTAAAGCTAGGGCTGTAATATTAACAAATGGGACTTTTCTTAACGGCCTAATTCATATTGGAAAGAAGCAATTTGGGGGGGGGCGTGCTGGTGAGCATTCTGCGCTAGGTATTACTGAACAATTGGTATCGCTTGGATTTGAAGCAGGTAGAATGAAAACAGGAACTCCTCCAAGGATTGATGGTAGGTCATTGCAATATGATAAAATGGAGGAACAAAAAGGTGATGAAACGCCTTCTACCTTTTCATTTACAAACACAAAAGGCCCTAAAAAACAACGCTCGTGTCATATAGCATATACCAACCCTACTGTTCACGAAATACTTGAATCTGGTTTTGAAGACTCTCCTATGTTCAACGGCAGAATCCAAGGAGTAGGACCAAGATATTGCCCCTCAATAGAAGATAAAATAAATCGCTTTGCTGATAGAGAACGACATCAATTATTTATTGAGCCAGAGGGTTGGAATACAGTAGAAATATACTTGAATGGATTCTCAAGCTCACTGTCAGAATCAGTACAATTCAGAGCACTTAAAGAAATAAAGGGATTTGAAAAAGTTAAAATGTTTAGGCCTGGTTATGCAATAGAATATGATTTCTTTCAGCCAACCCAGCTACAAAATACGCTTGAAACTAAATTAATAAATGGTTTGTTTTTTGCTGGTCAAATAAATGGCACCACAGGCTATGAAGAGGCTGCATGTCAGGGGCTTTGGGCCGGCATTAATGCACACAATAAAATAAATGAGCAAGAGGCATTTATTTTAAAACGCTCAGAAGCCTATATGGGCGTATTAATCGATGATCTTATTAATAAGGGCACGGATGAGCCATACCGCATGTTTACGTCAAGAGCTGAATTCAGGCTTTTGCTAAGACAAGATAATGCTGATATTAGATTAAGTCCTATAGGCCATAGGGAAGGCCTTATATCCGACAAAAGATTAGAACTTGTTGAAGAGCGGAAGAACAATATTTCACAAATAATAAATAGCTTCAAAAAGCAAAGTATAAGTCCAGAAGAGGTCAACCCTTTATTGCAAAAAAAACAAAGCAGCCCTCTTAGGCAAAAGGTCAAATTAATTTCGGTAATAAGTCGACCAGGCATTCAAATTGAGGATTTAATTTCTATACAAAAAGAGGCAAAAAGTATTTATTCTGATTCAAAAAACTTAAAATGTGCCGAAATTGAAATGAAATATTCTGGATACATTGAAAAAGAAAAAGAAATTGCAAAAAAACTTAATACGCTTGACAAAGTTAACATCCCCACAAATACGGATTATAGCAAAATAGGTAGCCTATCTGCCGAATGCGTTGAGAAGCTTAGCCATATTCAGCCTAAAACACTAGGTCAAGCAAGCAGAATTAGCGGAATCAGCCCATCTGATATTTCTGTGCTTCTTATTAAGCTCAACCAATAAGATTTTATAAGTTTGAGATTATGTTTAAACCTCAGGCGATTTTTTTTTCTCGCAAATGGCCCATTTTAGCCGTTTTAAGCCTTTATCTTTCTTGCGCCAACGTTGTTATACCTTCAGGCGGAGAACGTGACTCTAATGCCCCTGCCCTATTAAGAGCAATCCCTCCAAATGGTTCAGTTAATGTTGCTAGCTCTAAATTCATTTTAGAGTTTGATGAATATTTTAATACAGATAAAAGCCAGGGGAGCTACATTATATCACCGAGCCAGAAGAATGCGCCCCAAATAGAAATCAAGAACAAAAAGCTAATAATACAATTATTAGACAGTGTTAAAGAGGGTTCTACATATTCGTTTTTTTTTAATAATTATATTATTGATATTAATGAAAATAATAAGATAGAAAGATTAAAGTATGTTTTCTCTACAGGAGCAAACCTGGATTCCAATATTATTACTGGATCTGTACTTAGCTATCCACAATTAAGTCCCGTTGAAAATATTTGGGTCCTAGCTTACAGAGTTAATTCAAAAAAAGGCTTTAAAAATCACACAGCAGACTTTATTGCCAAAACAAACAATAAAGGGGAGTTTGAATTAGAACATTTACCAAATGATTCTTTTCGAGTTTTTGCTCTTGATGATCAAAACCAAAACAGGCTTTATGACTTGCCTAACGAAAAATACTGCTATAACAAATCTTTAATTACATTTAAAGACAGCATCAAAAGGGCGCTAAACCCATTTGTTATATCTGAGGAACCAGAGAAAACATTCTTAAGCATTGAGTCGATTAACCCACATAAAAGTTTAATAAAGGCAGACAATGCAACAATCGATAAAATAAAAACCCTAAACCCAAAACTAAATTACGTTCAGATAAAAGATAGCCTTATCGTTTGGCACTATACAGACACCTATATGCTTGCTGACATAAATGACACCTTAGTGTTGAAAAACAAAAACGAAGCATATCAAAATTCAAGCTCATTGGAGGTGTTGAATAAAATTATAAGCATAGGCAGCCATGAGGCTATAACTCTAAATTTTAATAAACCACTAAAGACCTATGAAAATAATTTGGTTCTTATTAAGGATAGTGCAAAGCACAATATAACCTCTGTAAAAAAAATCCACAATAAGATAGAGCTGAAATTACCTATAATTGATAACATCTCTGGAAAGTCATCCGTAATAATCCCACGAGATTGTTTTACTGACATATATGGCATAAAAAATATAGCAGATACTGTATCTCTTAACATCTTAGACAGCAACAGCTATGGTAGTTGGCAGATAAAACTCAACACCAATCAATTAAATGTGATTGCTGAGCTTTATTTGGACGAAACATTAATTGAGCGTAACAAACTTAATTATGGCGCCACAAAACTTTCTTTTAAACATCTTTTACCGGGGTCATATAGACTCCAAGCCTTTAATGATGATGATAGAAATGGCATTTGGTCTAGTGCTAACTTTAATAAAGACAATCCTGCAGAAAAGATTAAACTCCTTAAATCATTATCAATAAAAGCTAAATGGAACTATGAAGACTCTATTGATATCAGCTTTTAAAAATTGAATATGTAATTATTTTTATTCAACTTAGCATCTTAAAATTTCAATAACAATTATTCATAAAATCATGAAAAACACACTTACTCTTTTATTCGCATTTAGCGCCTTGTTCTTTGACAGTCAGGCACAAACTTTTGTGAGTACTGCTCCAGGAAACAAAACAGTTCTTCTAGAAGAATATACTGGCATTTATTGTCAATTCTGTCCTGACGGGCACAAAGTCGCAAATTCAATTGCAGATGCCAATCCTGGTAAGGTTCACATTATTAATGTGCACACTGGCACTTACGCTAACCCACAATCTGGTGACCCAAATTTCAAAACTCCGTTCGGTGCAGCTTTGGCAAGTGCTGCTAACGTCTCAGGGTATCCTGCTGGGTCCATAAATAGAAGTGGGTCTGCTATGAATAGATCTTTATGGTCAAGTTCTGCTACTCAAAAACTTGGCGAATCTGCATATGTAAATGTCGCGGCAAAATCCGACCTCGATTTAGGAACTCGTGAACTTACGGTAAATGTAGAGGCCTATTACACAGGAACTAGCCCAAATGCTTCCAACATGCTTAATGTAGCTTTACTTCAAAATAATGTAGAAGGACCACAAAGCGGAGGCAGCAGCTATAACCCAAGCAGTATTTTACCGAATGGGAACTACAACCATATGCACATGCTTAGGCATTTACTGACAGGTCAATGGGGGGATAGCATAACCAACACTGCTACAGGTTCTTTTATTAGCAAAACATATACATATACAGTGCCTTCTAACCTAAATGGAGTAGATTATGTGCTTGGGGATCTTGAAGTGGTTGTCTTTGTTGCTGAAGGTCAAGATGAAATTATTTCCGCGGCTAAGAGTGATATGTCATACACAACATTACCTGGTCAGGAAATAATAGACTTGGAATTAACAGAAGACATGACCTCTCCTGCTTATTGTGATTATACTATTACACCGCAAATACAGATAACCAACCCTACTTCTATTGATGCTGATTCTGTATATGCCACATATACGCATAATGGCAGCACACCTGTTAGTAAGCTTGTTAGTGTTTCAAAAAATGCGACGGAAACTGTTACATTCCCTGCAATTAGTCCTGACAACGGTAAAAATGAAATACAGTATAATATTAATCTAGACGGCATATTTGCAACCTTAGACATCAACAAAGGAAAC
>MDTD01008628.1_pt1 | contig 11577 bp, 3 predicted proteins | sample 811221 | NCBI WGS metagenome assembly MDTD01 (sample SAMN05326646, study PRJNA326480) | marine metagenome | isolation source: seawater | place: Pacific Ocean: South West | collected 2011
GTACTCCACTTCATACTTCCCATTCGACTCAGGAGCACAATTTGCATTGTAGGTGAATTGTGATGATGGCCTACCACTATCCTGTGCCGATAGATGGAGTGTGGAAATTGATATAAACAATCCCAGGTATGCCTTTAGTTTATATGGTAGATTTATGAGTTTCATCTATATTTCTTTGATATTTTATTCCAACCCTGCTTCAATGGTTTTCATTTCAGTGTATTCACTCGTTTGACCGTCGGATGGGCAAATTTCTGCCTGGTTATCAATCCATTCTGGTGGTGTTTGTTGATTACAATTGGGATTTTCAACAGATAGATTCAAGTCGAGAACAATTTGAGCTCCTCGCATTAATTCAAATTGATTTTCTATACATTCCGGAGTGACCATGTATTTTTGAATTCCTGTTAAAGGATGGAAATAATATGGCTCAGGTTCTTGCGGTGAAATATTTAGTTCATAGCACACGTCTACTTCTTGATAACATGGATAAACCATATTTCCTGCTTCATTCATACTGTGGGATAAAGCTCCGTCAGGACATTCTGTAGCTTTTGTTGTAGAGTCCATTATGTGACATTCGTTTTTACATTCAGCAATAAGCTGGTCAACGATTATTTCTATCTCGGCATTGGTTACTGTGTAATCTCCCTTTGCACAACCTTCCAGCTCAAAGCAGTTGTCACTGAATTCCCTCAATACTTCAGTTCGAATTTTTGTTCTTTTGTCCTCGCAATTTACATTACAAAGATTTACGACTGCCTGAAGAGCTGAATTTAATTCTTCATTGGTTGGAGGAGTCTGGGCTTCTGCAACAGCTGAATCAGTTGGGCTAAATCCTAACTCTACAGCATATCTGATATCGTTATAGTAGCTTAATTTTGCTAAATTATCCCAATCTTTGTAACTCTTTCCTGAACAACCAGATTCGCTTCTACAGAATTCAGCAAAATTATCTTGTAAATCTCTTTTTAACTTTTCATTAAAGTCGAACATACAACTTGAAGATTCTGTTAAATATCTTCTTGGGGTTAAGGTATCTATACCGTATTCGTAATATTTGAAAGCAAAAACAGGACTTTTTATGTAAGGCATTCTTAATTTACCTTCAAAAGGGTCTCCTGGCTCTAAGCCGCTGAACTTAAGTGAATTGCTATTATACCCTTTTAATACTCCATCCTCTCCTGTTGCTGTATAAAAATAATCTTCAGCATCATCTTTAAAAGGCATATATGTGGAATCAATATGATTCAAAGGAATTTCACGGTTGGAAACTGAGCTGTTTATTGCACTAATGATTGCCATACTATCAGAAGTCTCTCCAATTTCATTTATTGGTGAAAGTATTTTTGCAAACTTGTAACCAGAACAATTCAGGAAATTTGCAATTACATTTGCATCGATAGGAACATTTGTTTTTTCATGATTTTCGTCTAGTTTTTTTGAAATCTTATTCCCGACAAGAAGTTTTAAAATCCATCCTCCAGGGGCTTCGTCAAAGGCTTCATTTAAATCATTATCCTGATTTTCCTTACTGCTTTCATCTCCATCGTTATTTTCCTCATCTCTCATGCTTGTGCTGGATTTCAAGCCTGCCTCGATCATTTCACGGGTAATATCTATTGAAGATATCCAGCAGTCCCAAAGTTGTGGACAGGAATATTGAGGTTTTACTATATATCTTTGTTGAGTAGCGGGATTAATTAATTCAGAATCCATTCTTTCCGATTCGGTTAAAAAAGCATAATTTTCCTCAACACTGTATTCATCGGTAAGCATGTGATGAAACATCATGGCAACCATTTCTTTGGTATATCCAGGGCATAAACTCTCAAAAGTGATATCTGTATTCTCTATAAAGTATGAATTAGATGTAATTTGATCTTCTAAATGGTTAACAAATGCTCTTGTGTAACTGGTGTCCATATCCTCGATCTTTTCAGGGCATATGTAAAGAGGTTCATAGTTTAAAGGTATTTTTATTGAGTCACAGCATTCTGTGTTAATAACTAAAAGGTTTGGTAAAGAATCAGGATATTGAGGGTCATATGCAGTTAAAGGTGAAAAGCTCATATTTATACCCATGTTTTTAACACTTTTCATTTCATCAATTGATAAGATGAAACTCCCTAATCGAAACCTTTCAACTCCTCCCGCAATGTCACCGATTTCAGGTTCATCCGGATTGTTGTCTAAATCTTGTATTTGTGTATTTAGATCGTTAACATGATCTATAAAATCTATAACATCCTGCGTCTGTTTTACGTTCCCCAACCAATCAACCAGAATTTCATTTACAGGCTCAAGTGCATCTGGTACAGATCTTGATTGAGTTTCAGCTATTGCATTGAGATCGTTAGCTATGAATAATGTTTTCTTAAAAGTATAGGAACCTTCCTGAATATCAAGTAATTTATCATCAGAGGTATTAATAGAAAGTTTTGTTGTATTCTTAATATTCCAATATGATCCTGTAAATTCAAGAAGCGCATCACTATCTATACTAATTGAGTCAGATTTCGCAATAACATTCTGATTCTCGTCTAAAATTTCAACAAAAACTTTAAAATTACATGTTGCGGCATCAGCATTGGCTTGAAAACATCCCAGTGCCAAAGATTGAATTTCAGATATTCTGTATTCAATTTTGATGGCCTCTTTTTCAAAAAAGTTTATTTTTTTCTCACTTATGTATTTTTTTTCACCATAAATTTTATTTCGGACAACACTATTTCTAATATCAAACCCCTTGAATGGCTCATTGTCCAAATCCAATAAATTATCATGTTTCCTGTATCGTAATGCTGTAGCAATGGTGGTTCCTTCCTGAGTTGTATAAACTACAGATGTTACTCCGTTTGGATCGGTTGTTTCGGTTTTGATTACTTTATCTGCGGGTAAAGCTTCTTCTCCAAATACTCGTAACAATTCTTCATCACTTGGATTGGAATAGGTCATTTTTGTTGTATGCTTCGGATTTCCGTCATCTCTTAAAGCATGCGTTTTTCCTATACCGGATTGTTCTATTGCGCGGTTTGATCCATCGTTATCGTACAATACTCGTGAAAAGGTATATCCCTCAGCATCGGGAATATCCGGGTTCAGAGTGTCATCACCACTGTAATAATACATAGCCTCTCCTTTGGTATCCTTAATCTTATCGGGGCTGTTGTAATTTAGCCCTGTTCCTTCACCCACATCGAAGTTTATGGCTCGATAAATTTCACCGGTTTTTTCAGATTTTATAAAATTGTCTTTATAGGACTGAATTCGTCCGTCTGTAGGCACAGGCATTATTGAAAGCGACGTACGTCCTGAATAATCCATTACATTTTGAGAAACGATTAATGTATTTTTGTTGTTTCCTGAAGTATCGTTGCTGGCCAGGTAAGTTTGAGTTTGTCGAACCTGCTGCAAAGTGTTTGCGTACGTTATTACTTCACTGATTTTATTTCCTTCGGTAAATACTCTTTGATACGAGTAGTTCAGGGAGTCATCCGGATCCTCAAAGAAAAAGAAGTTTGCATCACTGGAAACCGACGACTTGTTATATATAGTAGCCGGTAACTGGTCTCCTTCATCATAACTCCATTTACCATGATTTAAAGGGTTGGTCACTCCACCCGGGTAGTATGTTCCAACCGGACGAACACGCCATGCATAAAACCCTGTTCCTTCTGCAATGGTTAAATCCATATCTGTTTTCGGGGACATTGTTTCTAGAATACTGGCTTCATTCCAGTTTAATTCTGCTTCTATTTCTTCTTCAGCTTCAGCTTTATTGGGATTGATGTTGTAAAGTCGTAAAATTTGAATTTGATAATTTGTGAAATGATAGCTTCCATTGGACCAGCTGAAGTTCAACACTCGTTCTCCAGGAGGTTGTACGATGTTATTCACAAAAACACCTAATTTATTTGATGTTGGTGTTGCTTTAACATCCACTCCCAAGTCGAGATCCCAAAAGGCATCGACCTGTATATTGCTTTCAATGTATTGTTTGTATTGACTAAGCTGACAATCTGTATTTTTACAGCTGTAGGTTGCATCTGCAGTAATGAGGTTTGCAGCAATTTTAACATTAGTTATATTTTTCACATCACCAGTAAGTGGAATTTTCGCCATTTGAACGGGCTTATCTTCTTCCAACTGCAATTGAACAACTTCTTTTTGTTGTCCACTACCGTTAAACGATACGGTAACCTGAACAGGAACGGTATAATCAACGTCCTTTACACCAAGTTTATGAATTTCACCAAGAGAAAGATTGACTTTTAAATAAGCCTCGTTTACCATGTAATTGAGGGTTTGTCCAGGAAAATTCAACTGTGCTGAATCTGCTGATGAGTTTAAAATATCAGCGGACTGAATTTTAATACTATTACTGTTTTGGGCTAAAATCCAATAACTTAACAAAACAAATACGGTAAGACAAATATTCTTTTTCAACATAACTCTACTTATTAACTACTAATTTGTATGATTTATAGGGTTCTAATAATTGACCTTTTTTATCAATAACCTTTTTAAAAACGGCTTTCTTAAGCTTCTTTTTATAATTCAGATTCAACTCATTGTATTCAGTTACTTTACTTTTTATCTGGTAGGATGAGTCAAAATCAACTTTTGTTTTAATTAACTTTTTAGCTTCAATGTCAAACCAATAAGTTGTTCGAACAACTTTCAGCCTTGGATCGAGCTCTTTGGGTGTTTCGATGGAAACGCGTGCAACCTTTTTACCATTGAGCACTACTACTTCTGATAATAATATTTTACCTGTTTCAAAAAACTTTTCCTGAATTTTTAAATAACTGCTAAATTGACGTTTTGATTTGCTGTTTTCAACGGAATTCGTATGGTAGACCATCTTTTCTTTGTGAACAATTAAAAACGCATCATTTGCATCCTGAAAAAGATCAACTAAACCGGTGTAATAATAAAATTTATCCTCACTGGAATATATGTTAACATTTGTTTTAATTGATTGCCCGGGCTCATTTGAAACTATTTGTTCGGTATAGGATATGTGGTACACTTTTTTGGACGTAGGAGAAGAGATTTTCTCCATTTTCCTGTAGTAGTCTTTTATCATATCTACGTAAGGGTCCGCTTTTACATCATTAAGTAAAACCGAGAACATTACAAACATTATTATTGTGTACTTTTTCACTATTCCTGTTTTTAAGTTTATTTTGTTCGTGACTCTCTTGGTATGTTAATCTTTGATTCTCCCAATGATTTGGTTCCTCTTTCTGTTTCGATGGTTTTTCTGATCAACTGCCCTTCATTGTTGTACTGATAGAATACTCCAAAGTGCTGGTCACCAAATTCAGCCATAGGCCTTAAACTGTATTTATCGTAGACATAACACATTACCTCTGCATCGTAGGGTTGAAACCTGAAATCATCAACAAAAACAAGCTCTCCATCAATGGCATCGTATTTTAGTGTCATTTTCATTTTTGAGCCAGCTGGAATACCGGTCCAGTCTTCAATGCGAGCGGCATATTGGGTCCATTCTCCTGACGATGCTATTTTTTCAAATTTCTTTTCGATATTTCCATTGATAACGAGTGTGAAATTGTGTGTTTTATTCGCATTTAACTCACCCGATTGCAGCTGACTTTTCAGCCATACTTTAACTACACCGCCTACTCTTTCAAGTTGAGGACTTAGTTGCAGATTACTGGTTTCAGAAACAAATTTATAACCTGGGTTGGCATTTAAATCCAGCCCATAAAAACCTGAATGTGCGACATCTTTTTCTGCAAGTGATTCGTTTTCAAAATCCTGGAAAAATATGGACTCATAATCGGCATTTTGAGCAACGATAGTTGGCAGTATATTTCCTTTGTAGCCAAATTTAACCGCAGAAACTATCCCTAATGTATTTTCCTCTTCAAGCGGATTTCCATTGGGTGAGTACCTGTTCACTTTACTGGAATACAACCACTTTTTATAACTTTTTATGGTATCGCCTGTAACATCACTACTTGACCAGTCAAAGAAATCAAAGTTTTTAATGGTTCCAGAATTGTAAATTCGTCCTTCTTCATCACTACCACCTCCTGTTCTTGAAGCATTGTTAATTGCATCATAATATGTGAAAGTTGCTTCTGGTCGATAGGCGTAATTCAATTGGTTTATCAATTCATCTGTCATTGTTATTCCGTACTCCTGAAACAAATCGCCATCTGAACCTGAATCGAACCAGTCATTTTTGTAAGTACTTGCAGATGCTCCTAATACTTTATTATCAAAATCAATATTGCTTATCGGTAAAGTTGCAACAGAACCACCTTCCCAAACATCATAACCATATGTATTGAAGGACATTACATTACCGGAAAGCTGGTTTGTATTGGTTGAATCAACTGCTTTTTGCCCCATTCCTTTGTATATCCAGGCCGCCGGAATTGTATAGCTGTATAGAGCTCCTGAATGCTTATTACCGCTTTCGCTTATACTTTCGGGAAGTTTTAATCCGTTGTATCCATCGTAAACGACTTTTCCTATCGGGTTTCCTGTATTCACATCGAAATAAAGATTTTCAGATACCGATTCCACATTATCCATAAAGGATGTTGTTTTTTTCAAAATTGCCGGGTATTTCCAGATTTTAGAAGTTACATGCGTATTTAATTCTTTTATGCTTAATTGAAAATTACCGTTGTAGTATGGTTTAATAGCAAAACCTGCCCATATTAGATTTATGTCCAATTCTAAGTTTAAATCGATGGTTTCATCAAATACTTTTCGAGCTTCCATAGAAACCAACTCTTCAGCTCCCGGAACACCACTCGTAAACTTAAATTCTTTTGAGGTTGGTTCATAATCAACTAAAGGCACATCTTCTCCGGGCTCATAATATTCCTGAGTAGTACTACTTACCAATCTGTTATTTCCTGTTCCATAATCACCCGCATAAGTTGACGATTCTTTCATCTGTCCATGCATTTGATTAAGAACAAAATTATATCCTTGGGTAAACCATTTTTTTCTTGTACTATATTTTACAAATAGTAAAGAAAACTGAAGCTCATCCTTGGCTTTAGTCTTCTTATCATCGTATAGTTCAGTATTACTTGCTTTAAAAGGGTAATCTTTACAAGTGAAGTATTCCGTAATTTGATGCCCTGTTCCGGTTTTACCTTTGTGAATATTATTTACTACTATTCTTGAATGCCCTATGCTTGGGCCTGGTAAAATACTTTCTCCTATTGGTCCTTCAAATTGTTCTTTATCGGCCCCTGCTGTGACTTTTGAGAGGAATTTTTGATTTTTCCTATCCAGCAAGCCTACCAGTGCATTTTCTTCTCTTCCTGCACCTGGCTCATTGGTGGCAACTCCACTGCTTTCTCCATTTTCAAGCATGTAATTGTATTCCGTTCCAAAAAGATGTTCATCTCCGGTTTCAATTCCCTTATCAAACATCAATAAACGTTTGACACGGCAACCTCCACCTCTCTTAAATTTATGAACAGGAAGCCGAAGATATGAAAGTTCATAGTTGACTTTTTTACAGATGTTTTTCTTTTTTGGGGTAAATTCAAAAATATGATTCGTAACTCCTTTGAGAGACTCCTTTATTACATTTTTTCTAAATTGCCTCTTCTCCTCTAAATTCAGGTCAACATTAATTGTGGGATAAGTATAATCGAGGTTGAGTCCTGCAATTAAGAGCTCCCCTTGTTCCTCAGATATATTTAATTCAGCTCCAAACAACTTTCTGTATTCACCGGTTAAATCATCTTTTGCCATTAAATTATCCAGATAACTGTTTACATTTTTTGCTCGTTTTAATTTGGGCGAACAGTCATATTCTCCATTGGATAGCCCATCCATATTGGTTAACGCATATTCATAGCATATATGCCTCGGAACGTTTTTACCAATTTGCGCCCTCAAGGAGTTTTTTCTTTTCCAGTTTTTATCATCCCCCAATTGAAGATATATTTTATTACCTTCCTTAACGACTTTCTGAACAGACGTATATCCAGTAATGTATTCTGAATTACAACTGTTTAAAGTTGGCTTATTCTCGCTTTGATCAACTGTATATAAATATTTGAAGTATATATAATTATTTGGCCCTACTGCTTTTCCCTTTTCATCTTTTTCAATAAAATATTCTTCAAGAAGATTTCGATAATCTGTAATATTTTCGTTGCCAATTATTCCAATATCATCCAGGTTTAAATAATACTTGACATTTTTATCCTTATAATCATCTTTGGAGTCCTCGAGAAGAGACACCATAGATAACGCTCTTTTATCTTGAACATAGGTGTAATTTTTTTGTTCGTACTGAATGTCAATTAACCCTCCAGAAGGGAGTTTTATTCTTTTTAAATGCCATGGTGCCGGATCAAATGGTTCGTCTTCAGGTTTGTATTTTCCTTGATAAACCCAGGGTTGATTTTTTTGAAATCGCTTCTCTCCGTTAACCTGATAATTGCCCCACATATCCAATGAACTTGGTTCATAATCTGGGTTTTGATCAACATCTGACAATTCATTGCCATCCTGATCTTTAAATCCTTCAACAATACCAGGGTATTTTTCTTCCAACTCATCACCATATTCTGAATGTAATACTCCATCGGAATCTTTACTTACAGGATATTCATAAAAAAATCTGTAAGGTGCAATTCGGCTTCTTACGACTCCTTCTGCATCAAACCAAAGCTTTTTTAAGGTTAGTTTACCTCTGGTTGATCGGTTTCCATTATTGAAACCGGCATGGTTCGGTGTGTTGGGGCAAAGTTCATAACTGTAATCCATATTTACAGTTTGCAGAGGTGTTCCTTTTACACCATTGATATCTCCAAGTCTGTCTTTGGAAAATAAAACTATTTTTTCCAGTTTTTCTAAATTTTGGTCGTGTGTTTCCATTTCATCTCCAAAAGCACTTGCATTATCGGGATTGAGGTTTGCCATTGGATCAATGTTGTTATCGTTTATGGGTAGCGCGCCTAGAGCATCAACTCTATCTACTCCGGAACCGGTAAGTTTTTCTTTGGTTGCCTCATCGAACCTGTCAAAATAAGGAAGATCTTCCGGAAGGGTTTTGTTGGTTATAAAGTATGCAATATGTGTTTTTGTCTCAATATTACTTAGATGATACATTTGTTTTAAACCAAAACTTACTGAACCTTTGTCGTCATTAGGCCCTCCAATTTTTCCTTTTTGATAGCTTAAGCCTGAATAAGGAATTCTATATCGATAGTGATCGTCGGTTTGTGGATTTTCTGTGGGTTCTCCTTTATACCATTTTCGGTAACCAAATTTTGTCCAACCTCCTAAATCGTTGTCCGAGGGACCATTATTGTCGATATCAACATAATCAAGAGTTGTAGCCTGGGTAATTAAATAGGTATTGGCACGTATAGATGCAGATTTTGAACCAATAATTTCATCATTCTTTAAAGCGTCAGCATTAACATGCAGGGTTTTGTATGCTAAATATTCATCATTATCCAGATTACCTGCATCAACTTTTACCGATAAATCCTGTACGTCCTTAGTAAAAACCGGCAAGCCATAAACGGTTCGATTTCCGGATGCGTTAATCACGGCATACTCTACAATTGCTTCACCAGGAATTGTTCCCGATGTTGTATTTATATGCGCTGCAATTCCTGAATTTTTCTCCAGCCGATTTGTGTTGGATAACCATTCAGAATAATTTGTAGTTTCAATAAGTGAAGATCTCCTCTCGTCGGCAGAATCCAGATCAGTCAGATTCATTCCTGAGTTATCTATTTTAAATGTTTTTGTACCTGGAACAAAGTTGACAAGGTCTAATTCAGAGGTTTGTGTTTCTGCTGAATTCGTGTAGGATACACTCCCCCCCATATCACCATTAAAACGAAAGAACCCTCTGTCGTTTACATCAAAATCTTCTGCCAACCCCCATTTTTTGGTTGCATTAACCTGTCTTCCAACTAACTTTAAATCAAATCCAATTCCTGCACCGGTTGCCGGAATATCAACATTTCCCTCTAACCCCATTTGAGAAATTCCCGTTACAGATTTGGTATAATTTGGATAAAAATTCCCTATTTTCCTTTTCCACAAATTAAACCCTCCGCCTACACCTTCTCCTGTAGCTGAAAAATTATCCGGTAAAGCAAATGGTATTCCTATGTATCGGTCTCTCTTATTTAAATCGTTTCCTTTCTCAACCATGTAATCCATCATTGAACGGCTGTTGAAATTAGCTATGTTTAAAATTCCAAGTAAATTGTATTTATCATTTTTTATAGTGTCTAAATCGGGATTGTACATATATCCATAAGCTCGCATATCTGTTACAGGACTTGTAAGCTGCGTGTTAAAATTACCCGTAAACCCAGCTTCAACACCTATATTGAAAATTCCTAACTGAGCAGAAAAAGATCTGTTATAAGATTTTGCACGATAAGGAGAAACTGAAAAGCTAGGTGTTGTATTGGCGTAGGTAGAGGAATTAAAGTAAGATAAACCTCTGTATCTAGCTTTTTTATAAATTTTTGATGCCTTTGTTAATTTGGAATTCATTTTTAAAGCCTTCGTTATATCACCCTCCCTTACTTTTTTATTTATTCGATCATTGAGTCGGTCTTTTATAGTTTTATATTTTGTTTTTGATAGAATTTTCATCGGGTTTATGTTAGCGCTAAATGTCGTCTCTCCTCCGCCACGCGTCATATTTAAACCACCCATTCCTTTAAAATTCAAACCATAACCGCTTGATTTAGAAAATCCTCTGTAATTATTGAACCTTGTTGATTTACTGTAATTAAACTTTAGAAACATCGACAAACTGTCTTTTTTGGTAGTATCAGATTGTGCACCGTCGCTTGGTTGACTCCCCGTACTTGTACTGTCGCCTGCCTGATTGCCTAAATTTTTGGCTTTTTCAATGACTTGTTTAATAGAGTCCATTTTTTGTTTAGCTTCTTTAATTTTAGCCATTGCTTTTTGGAGATCTGTTTCAGGCTCATCTTTTGGCTTATCCTTACTTTTAATTTCGATTGATCCGTCTACTACCGCACTGACTGTCCAGTTTGGTCTTATTTTATTGTAGTTGGTAACTACTTCACCATTGAATTCATCAACTTTACCACGTACATTCCTATTGATGGCTCCTGCATTCAGCGTCCAGCCTAAACCTACCCATGATGCTTCATCCTCTGATGATACACCACTGTGGTATGACATTGATAAGGCATAACCTCCTCCATCAGCTCCTGGTATATTCAGAACGGGTATATTGTAGGTTAAGTCTCCTGAGAACAAGTCAACCATATCGGTTGTAGCAACGGGTTCAAAACTACTAAATTCAGGAGATGCCGGCCCTCCTGTTAAAGACATAAAAAACGTTGGCAGTACTACTGGCAAGAGTATATTCAGAATTAAATTCGCTGCAATAATTCTTTTATATTTTCTAATTATTTTCATTGGTAGCAATTGTTAAATTTTTATTTATGAATTCGAGCTTTGGAAGCTCATAAATGTCTTTTTTATTGAAAGTAAAATGATTTATCCCTGTTTCGTGGAATTGGTCAAGGTATGTGAAATCAAATTTTTCAC
>MDTD01005301.1_pt1 | contig 11576 bp, 8 predicted proteins | sample 811221 | NCBI WGS metagenome assembly MDTD01 (sample SAMN05326646, study PRJNA326480) | marine metagenome | isolation source: seawater | place: Pacific Ocean: South West | collected 2011
AGTTTAGATAATCTTGATGAGTGGCCAAATAAAGTAAAGATAATGCAAAAAAATTGGATTGGAAAATCATTTGGTTGCGAAATTGATTTTAAAATTGAGGGAAACAAAAAAATTGAATTTGTAAAATGCTTTACTACAAGACCAGATACACTTTTTGGATTTTCTTTTTTAGCCCTTTCGATAGATCATCCATTATCCGAATTTTATAAAACTGATAAAGAATTTATAAAATTTAAAGAAAAGTGCTCAAAGACAGGCACTACTGAAGAATCTATAGCTAGTGCTGAAAAATTAGGATTCAAAACTGATTTATTAGCTCTGAATCCTCTAAATGAAAACATTAAGGTTCCTATTTATTTCGCAAATTTTGTACTTATGGATTATGGATTTGGCGCAGTTTTTGGATGTCCGGCCCATGACCAAAGAGATTTTGATTTTGCAAAAAAATATGGTCTTGAGATTAAAACAGTAGTAAAGCCTATTAACGAAGATGATAATTTTACTGTGTCAAAAGAAGCTTACACGGGAACTGGAAAAATAATTAATTCTGATTTTTTAAACAATCTTAATGTTCCAGATCAATCTATTATTGAAACAATTAAAATCCTTGAAGAAAGAAAAATAGGTAAGAAAAAAATAAACTTTAGACTAAAAGACTGGGGAATTTCTAGACAAAGATATTGGGGTTGTCCAATTCCTATAATTTATGATGAAAACAACAATCCTGTAACAATACCAAAAGAATTACTTCCAGTTAAACTTCCTGAGAAAATAAATTTAAATGCTAAAGGCAACCCACTTTCACAAGCTATAGATTGGGTAAACTTAGAAATCGATGGAAAAAAATATAAAAGAGAAACGGATACATTAGACACATTTGTTGACTCGTCATGGTATTTTTTAAGATTTTGTTCTGCAGGTAATAAAGGTGATGGTTTTAACTATGATGATATTAACTATTGGATGCCTGTTGATCAATATATTGGAGGAGTTGAACACGCCATATTACATCTTCTTTATTCAAGATTTTTTATGAGGGCAATAGGTTATAATAATCCAAAATTTAAATTTAAAGAGCCCTTCAAAGGTTTGTTTACTCAAGGAATGGTATGTCATGAAACATACAGAGATGACAAAAACAAATGGTATAGTCCAGATGAAGTGGAAAGTGATAATGGTAGAGATTTCTATTTAAAATCTAACAAAAAATTAAAAATTAGTGTTGGGCCATCCGAGTCAATGTCTAAATCAAAAAAGAATACTATTGATCCAGAGAAAATGATAAATCACTACGGCGCAGATGCTGTGAGGCTATTTATTCTTTCAGATAGTCCTCCAGAAAAAGATATTCAATGGTCCGACCAAGGTATGATTTCAGCTTACAAATTCATTCAAAAATTGTTTACACTTAATGAAAAAATTAAACAAATCGCAGATTTGAAATCGACTAGTTCATCCGAAGAAATTTCTAAATTTATCAATCAATATATTTACAAAATTGAAAAAAATTTGGCTAATTTTCATTACAATGTAATTATTGCAAATATTTATGAGGCATACAGCTTCCTCACAAAAATTGTAAAAGAAGAAAAGAATTATTCAAATCTTGTGGAAGATTATTCAAAATTCTTAATATCTATTTCTCCAGTTATCCCTCATTTTTCTAATGAATGTCTAAGTCAAATGAATAAACATAAGGATATTTGGCCAGAAATTCAGGAGAAATTTCTCGTTGAAGAAAATGTAAATATAGTTGTACAATTTAACGGCAAGAAAAGAGGGGTTTTTGAGACAAAAAAAGATACATCAGAAAAAGAGTTGGTTGAACAAATTATGAAAAGTAAAGTTTTTGACAAAAATTTTAGCGACAAAAAAATAAAAAAACAGTTTTATGTCAAAAATAGATTAATTAATTTTATAGTTTAGGAAATGAAAAAAATTAAAATTTATATTATTTTACCAATCTTGATCTTTATTGTTAATTGTGGATACACCCCATTGTTAGATACAAATCAAATTAATTTTTATATAGGAGATATTAAACTTACTGGCGATAGACATGTTAAAAACTATTTATCTAATAATTTTAAAAAACATCAAAAAAATGGGACAAATAAAAATAGATATGATTTAAATATTTCATCTAGCTATGAGAAAAGTATTACTAATAAAGATAAGAATGGGAATCCTAAAAATTATACTCTTAAACTTAAGCTAGATGTAGAAGTGAAAGATAAATCTGGAAAGATTAATAAATTATCATATGAGAAAAAAACTTCTTTAAGTGCACAAGATAAAAAATTAAGAGAGAATGAGTTGGAGAAAAAATATAAAAAGGATCTTGCTAATAGCCTATCTAAAGATATAATTTTTTACTTAATGTCACAATAATTTATGATTATTAAATCATTTAATTTGAATGATCTAAAAAAGAATAATTCGACATTTTATTTATTTTACGGAGAAAATGAAGGGCACAAAGAAGAGGCCATAAATAATTATTTTTTAAAAAATTTTAAAGGCGAAATAATAAAGTATGATGAAAATCAAATTTTAGAAAATGAGGATGTTTTTTTAGAAAATTGTCTTAATGAATCTCTGTTCGATAGTACAAAAATAATAATAGTTTCAAGAGTCACGGTTAAGTTGCTTGAGGTTATTAAAAAACTGAATGAAAAAGAAATTCACAATAAAATGATAATATTTAATTCTGGATTATTAGAAAAAAAGTCTAAGCTAAGAGAATTTTTTGAGAAAGAGAAAAATGTAGTTTGCACGGCATTTTATGAGGATAGCCATTCATCTCTATTTAAAATAGCTCAAGATCAATTCTTCAAAAACAAGATTTCAATCTCAAGTGAGAACATTAACCTTGTTATAGAGAAGTGCTCGAACGATAGAAAAAGTCTCAAAAATGAAATAAATAAAATTTTAAATTATTGTTATGAAAAAAAAAAGGTTTCAAGAAGTGAAATATTAAAACTCATTAATTCAAATACTGACGATGAAATTTTTTCTTTGATTGATAATTGTTTAATTAAAAATGAAAATTTAGTAATGAACAAATTAAATTCCAGCCTATATACAAAAAATGATACTATTGTTTTAATAAGGTCATTTATGTCAAGATTAAAAAGACTTGTAAAACTTAAGAAAATATTAATTGATAATGGAAATATAAACGATGTAATTAATTCTTACAGGCCTCCAATTTTTTGGAAGGATAAACAAATTGTACAAAAACAAATAGAGTTGTGGTCGCTAAATAAAATATTTCAACTTCTTGAAGAGTTAAATAATATTGAAACTAGCTATAAAAAAAATTATGAACTATCCAATAATCTAATTTTTGATTTTATAATAAACACCTCTTTAAAGGCTAATAATTAGCCTTTATAACCATAACCAATCTATCCAATTGATCGGTATTATTATATTCGAATAATAATGTTCCTTTATTATTTTTCTTATGATGTATTTTAGCAACCAGCCCTGTTTTTTCCTGAAGACTATTGATTAGAGCTTTTATGTTACTGTCACTTGTAATTACTTTAAACTTTTTTGGAGATTTATAAATTCTAACTAAATTTTCTGACTGCCTAACTGACAATTTCTTATCAACAATTTTTTTTGCTATTTGATAAGAATTTTCTAAGCCTACAAGTATTTTTGCATGGCCTTGGGATAGCTTTTGGTCTTCTATCAACTTAATTACTTCTTTTGGTAAGTTCAGTAATCTTAAGCAATTGGTAATGTGAGCCCGGCTTTTACCAATAAATCTTGCAACCTTATCTTGATCGTATTTAAATTCATCAATTAGTCTTTTATAACCGTTCGCCTCTTCTATAGGATTAAGATCATTTCTTTGTACATTCTCAACAATTGCAAATTCTAAGGACTTAAGATCATCTGCCTGAACTTCTACTACTGGAACTTCATGTAAGCCTGCATTTTGAGCTGCTTGCCATCTTCTTTCGCCAGCAATAATTTCAAATTTATCAGATTGCCTTCTAACAATAATTGGTTGTATAATTCCACGTTCCTTAATTGAGTTAGTTAATTCTAACATTTGTTCTTTATTAAAATTTTTTCTCGGCTGAAGCCTATTTCTTACTATTGAGCTTATTGAAATTTTGTTAGATTTCTTTTCAGAATTATCATCACCTATTAAAGATGATAATCCCCTTCCTAGGCCTTTTTTTAATTTTATCGTATTTGTCATGCCGCGCTCTCCATTATTTTTTCTTGATTAATAAATTCATTTGTAAAATTAAAATAAGATTTGCTGCCAGGACAACTTTTATCATAAAATAATACCGGCATTCCATGAGATGGGGCTTCTGATAATCTTACATTTCTTGGAACTACAGTTTGATATACTTTTTCCTTAAAATAATTCCTAGCCTCTCTTTCTACTTGGCCAGATAGTTTATTTCTCTTATCATACATGGTTAAAAGTATCCCCCTTATTGAGAGATCACGATTAAGATTATTTTTTATTCTCTCAATTGTTTTCATTAGTTGAGTTACTCCCTCTAAAGCAAAAAATTCTGTTTGTAGGGGTACTAAGAGTGAGTCAGAAGCCACCAATGCCATAATTGTAAGTAGACTTAGTGAGGGTGGGCAATCTATCAATATATGCGTATAGACTCCTCTAGAATCGTTTAAATAAGCCATTATTTGGTCCTTTAAAATAAAAGCTCTTTTGTTATCCCCAGCAGTTTCAACTTCCAAGCCTGATAGATCTACGTTGGATGTTATTAAATCTAGATTATCAAAATTAGTTTTCTCTATAACTTCTGAAATTTTCTTAGTCCCATTTAGAACGCTATAAATTGATTTTTCAGAATTTGCTAAGTTTGATAATCCTAATCCTGTTGTGGCATTACCTTGGGGATCAAGGTCAATAACTAGAATTTTTTTTCCTTGTAAACTTAATCCAGCTGCAAGATTTATTACCGTCGTGGTTTTGCCTACCCCGCCCTTCTGATTAATAATTGATATTATTTTTTCTTTCATTTTTTTTTCAAATTTTTAATTTTGATTATTAATGAGTCGTGGCTTGTAATACTTTTTTTTATTTCATATTCAAATTTCCATTCTAATAAAGCTTCTTGTAATATTTTTTTTCCATTTTTTCCTAAAAATAAAATTACATCTTTAAAAAATCTAAAATTATTTTGTAAAAGATTTAAAATTATTGGGAGTGGCTTAAATGCTCTTGCAACTATAATGTCTGATTGCAAATTTTTTTCATTAAAAATATCTTTCTGCAAAACTTCAACGTTTAAATCAAATTTACTGATAACTTCTTTCAGGAAATTGCTCTTGTGAAAACTTTTTTCATAAAGTGTAAACTTTATATTAGATTTTTTATGCTTCATTATTATTGCCAATACAATCCCTGGAAGTCCTGAGCCTGACCCTATGTCTGTACATCTATACGCATTTAAATCAATTAAATCAATGATTTGTGCACTATCTATTATATGTCTTTCCCTTGAATTTTCTTCTGATTTACTGCTAATTAGATTTATATGTTTATTTTTCTCTATGATTATTTTTCTAAACTTCTCTAAATCTGGAAATGTTTCACGTGAAACACTTAGAGGTTCTAGACAGGAATAATTTAAATTATACGAATCAATCAAGCTATATGCTTAATAGACCTTCTTTTGACATGAGACAACAAAATATATACGGCAGCAGGGGTAATACCATCGATCCTTAGAGCCTGGCCTAGGGTTTTTGGTCTAATTTCCTGAAATTTAGCCTTTACCTCATTAGATAAACCAGATAATTCGCTATAATTAATGTTTTCAGGTATTATTAAGTTCTCGTCCTTTGTGAAGGCTAATATATCTGCCTTTTGCTTTATTAAATATCCTTTATAATGAGCATTTATTTCTAGCTGATCATCTATTTCCTTTGTAAATTTAGGTATTTCAGGCCAAATTTCTCTGATTTTTGTTATATCAACACCTTTTTGGCTTAATAATTGGTTTGCACTTCTCATTAAGCCGTCTTTAGCTATGTTTATTTTATATTTTGCTGCCTTTGATGGACTTATTTTAAGCCCATTCATAATTTTATCAATCTTATTAATATTTAACGATTTTTTATTAAATAAATTCAGTCTTTCACTACCTACAACACCAACATCTGAGCCCCTATGGGTAAGTCTTAAATCTGCATTATCTGCTCTTAGGCTTAATCTATATTCAGCTCTTGAAGTAAACATTCTATATGGTTCGGCTACACCCTTGGTTACTAGATCATCTATCATCACGCCAATATATGCTTCAGACCTATTCAAAATGAATGGCTCAGAATTTTTAACTGACAATGCAGCATTTATTCCTGCTATTAGCCCCTGAGCTGCGGCTTCCTCATAACCTGTTGTACCGTTAATCTGTCCAGCCATATACAAATTTTTAATTTTTTTAGTTTCTAAAGTTAAGGACAGCTCTCTAGGATCAACATAATCGTATTCTATTGCATATCCAGCCCTTAGTATTTTAACATTCTCTAAACCATTGATTTTACTACATATTTCTTGCTGTATTTCATAAGGTAAGGAAGTAGAAATGCCATTAGGATATACAGTATTATCATTAAGGCCCTCGGGTTCTAAGAAAATTTGATGCCTTTGTTTATCAGAGAATTTAACGATTTTATCTTCTATTGAAGGACAGTACCTAGGCCCAACGCTTTTAATATTACCTGAGTACATTGCACTACGTTTGATATTTTTTGAAATAATTGAGTGCACTGCCTCGTTTGTATAGGTCATCCTACATGACACTTGTCGATTAATATTTTTAGTCGTTAAAAAAGAAAAAAAGTAAGGGTCCTCGTCCGCAAACTGTTCCTCCAGATTTTGGAAATTTATAGTTCTAGAATCTAGCCTTGGTGGGGTGCCAGTTTTTAATCTTCCTATCTTAAAATTTAACTTCTTTAATTGTTCGCTTAATCCGGTTGTTGGTTTCTCATTATATCTGCCGGCGGGTGTTTGGTTTTCTCCAATATGTATGACACCGTTTAAAAAAGTGCCCGTTGTGAGTATAAGCTTACTAGAAACAATTTGCTTACCACTTGAAGTGATGAAACCTTTTATATCGTTTTTATCAAATATAAACTGTATTACAGGATCAGAAAAAATCGTTAAATTACAGTAGTTTACAAGCTTTTCCTGCATGTATTTTTTATATAGTGATCTATCACTTTGTGTTCTTGGTCCTCGAACAGCTGGCCCTCTACTTCTATTTAGTAATCTAAATTGTATGCCTGATTTATCAGCAACGACACCCATTACACCATCTAGTGCATCGATCTCTCTAACCAAATGTCCTTTTCCTAAACCTCCGATTGCTGGATTACAAGACATCTCTCCAATCGTCTCAAATTTATGTGTAAATAAAGCTGTGTTTACACCTAGTCTTGCGCTTGCTGCTGCTGCTTCACAGCCTGCATGACCTCCACCAATTACTACTACATCAAATGATAATTCATTTTTCATTTGAATAATTTATTAGTGATTTGTTTTTTTTACAATAGATGAGAATGCTTATTTTCCAATGCAAAAGTTATCAAATATCGAACCTAATATTTCTTCCACATCTACTCTTCCAACAATAGATCCTAGATGTCGTATTGATAATCTTAAGTCTTCAGCAGCCTTATCAAATTCATCTTGATCTTTTTTTTCTAAAAAGTTTTGCAAATGTTTAAAACATTCTTCTAAATGCTGCCTATGTCTTGATCTAGTAATCAAAATGTTTTCTGTTGATATTATTTTTGTTTTTAGTTTTTTTTTAATTATTTCTATTAGTTTATCTATATTAGTTTCATTTTTTATTGATATACTTATTGAGTTATACCTATTATCCAAAGATTTTATGTCCGTTATCTTCAAATCTGATTTATTGATTACAATTAAAGATTTATCCTCAATTTTTTCGTCCAAAAACCCTTTAAAATCAAGGTTTTTATAGTCTAAAAGGACTATATTTAAATCAGCATCCTGTGCTCTATTAATTGCTAAATTAACACCCTTATTTTCAATATCATCCGAGGTTTCTCTAATTCCAGCTGTATCAGATATGATAACTGGTATGCCATCTAGATTTAAATATACCTCTATAACATCCCTGGTTGTGCCTGCTTTTTCAGAAACAATCGCAACTTGCCTTTTGGAAAGATAATTTAACAAACTCGATTTTCCAACATTAGGAGGTCCTATGATAGAAATTTTAAAACCTTCCCTAATTATTTCTCCAGTTTTGTTGTCATCTAAAACTTTTTTTATTTGATTTTTTATTTTTTCACTTTTCGTTTTAATTTGCTTATAAATATCACCAGAAATATCCTCTTCGGGAAAATCTATTTTAGCCTCAACATTACCTAAAATTTCTATCAACTCATCTCGCCATTTTTCAAATTTTTTAGAGCTTTCTCCAGTCATAATTCGTAATGCTTGTTTTCTCTGTAATTCAGTTTCGGATGCAATTAAATCTCCTATACTCTCTGCTTTTAAAAGATTTATCTTCCCATTATGAAATGCTTTTTTTGTAAACTCTCCAGGCTCAGCTAATCTACAATCTTTAAATTTAGAAATGACATTTTGCATCTCATTTATGACAGCCTTACTTCCATGTACATGGAATTCCACCATATCTTCTCCGGTATATGTTTTGGGTCCTGGTAGCCATAGTACAATCCCTTCATCAATTAACTCATTAGTAGAGTTATTTTTTATTTTTTTTAATGTAGCTAGTCTCTCTTTTGGAAATGGTTGATCCGTAAGACTAGAAATTATTTCCCTAGATTGGATACCAGATACCCTTATGACAGCAATGCCCGACAAGCCTGGTCCCGAGGATAGTGCATAAATAGTCATTTATTAAATTTTTGAAAAAAGCTTTTTAAGGAACTTTTCATACTTTTTTGAGTTGTTAATTGAAGATTTATATATGGGCTGCCTTGCTTGATGTAAGCTTGCTGTGGATATTTTACTTTTCGCGTTTTTGCTGTGATCTAAACATTCTTTTTCAAACCCTAATTCACAAAAGTCTAATAATTTTTTTACTTCGTTTTCATTGTCTGAAATCAAATTTTCATAGTTTATTTCATATATACAGTTTCCAAATTGTTGTTTCCAGAAATTTGTAATTTCCTTGAATTGATCATAAAAATATAAAATATCATCTTCTGAAAATGTCCAACTCATTTCTTCAGAAGTAAAGTTTCTTTTATATATTGAAAAAAATACGTCTTTAACGTTTCTATTAGTTAAAATGATTTTTGCTTTGGGAAAACAGGAATTTATTAATCCCATCAATTGAAAATTGGCAGGCATTTTATCTACTACATACTCCTCTTTAATTTCATGGTGTTTTAGACTTTGAAAATAACTGTCTGCTAAAAGATTTTCGTTCTTTTTTATGCTTTGTTGGAATTTTAGTTTATCAAATTTTCCATCTTTTAAGTAATTGTTTACTAAACCCCAAGATAAATAATGTAGCTCTCCTTGTCCATTTACTTTTGAGTGCGACGATAAAATTTGCTCTATAAGCGTGGTTCCTGATCTTGGCAGACCACACACAAAGATTATTTTTTTTTCCTCTTTATAATTGTTAAATTTTTTTTCAAAACCCTCATTTTTAAAAGAATTTATTAATGATAAATTTAATTTTGATATCTTGTCTCTGTTAAATTTAATTCTTTCTTTATAAATGGAATTAGCTTTATTTAAAAATTCAAAAAATTTTTCGTCATTTCCTGATTTTTCATAAAAGTAAGAAATTGCTAAATATATATCTGCTTTTTGATCTTCAGAAATATCTTTATCATTTAATAATTGAAAAAAGTTATCTAAGGTTTTTTTATCTATTCTCTTTTTTAAATTTATTAATTGAACATAAGCGGGTGAGAAATGTTTGTTTATATCTATTACTTTTTCAATTAATTTAATACTATCCTCAAAGTTACCTTCGTTTGCATAATTTCTTGCTAAATTATAAAGAACATTAATATTTTTAGGGGCAATTTTCATAGCTTTTTTAAGAACCGCCGTTGATTTATCAAGTTGATTGAGTGAATGATAATAGTTGGAGATATTTATAAGATAGATTAGGTTATTAGGGTCCAATTGATTTACTTTATCAAAATATTTTTTTGCTAAATCCCATTTTTTTAATTTTTCATAGATAAAAGCCAAATTATTTAATGGGGAGATATTATTACTATCAATTGTGTGAGAGTTTTCATAATATTTTATAGCATCCATCATTCGTCCTGATCTTTGAACAATTAGGCCTGTTAGATTTTGGACGAATGAATTTGGTTGGATTTTTTTTTGTAAATTAATTATTTTATCTAATGCAAGTTTATAAGAGGCTTTATTTCCTTTTTGAACTAATTCATTTATTTTTTGGATTTGTCCCTCGATATTCATTTCAAATATAATTATAAGATATATATAATTGTATGGGAATGTATATTTTTTTTAAATAATTATGAAGGTTTATTCATAGAATTAAAAAATTCTGCATTACTTTTTGTATTTTTCAATTTGGAATTTATAAATTCTATTGCATCCATAGAGCCCATTGGAGCAATTATTCTTCTTAGAACATTCATTTTCTGAAGGTCATTTTTATCAAAAAGCAATTCTTCTCTTCTTGTTCCAGATTTAGTAATGTCAATTGCAGGGTAAATTCTTTTTTCTGAAATTTTTCTATCTAAAATAGTTTCACTATTACCAGTACCTTTAAATTCTTCGAATATCACTTCATCCATTCTGCTTCCTGTATCAATTAAGGCTGTTGCAATAATTGTTAAAGATCCTCCTTCCTCGATATTTCTAGCTGCACCAAAAAATCTTTTTGGTCTTTGAAGGGCATTTGCATCAACTCCTCCTGTTAAAACTTTTCCTGAGCTTGGAACAACTGCGTTGTATGCTCTTCCTAACCTTGTTATTGAGTCTAACAATATTACTACATCTTTTTTATGTTCGGTCAGTCTTTTGGCTTTTTCTATAACCATCTCGGCAACAGCAACATGCCTTTGTGCTGGCTCATCAAATGTTGAGCTTATTACTTCTCCTTTAACCGTACGCTGCATATCTGTTACTTCCTCAGGTCTTTCATCAATGAGCAATACCATTAAATAACACTCTGGATGATTTGCTGTAATAGCGTTGGCAATGCTTTGTAAGATCATGGTTTTTCCTGCTTTTGGAGGAGATATAATTAAAGATCTTTGGCCTTTTCCAATTGGACTGACCAGGTCAATCAATCTTGGTGTTAGATCTGGATTTTTTTCAGTTTTATTTTTTTCAGACTCCATTATTAACTGACTATTTGGATATAAAGGTGTTAAATTGTCAAAAGCGATTTTATGTCTTACTTTTTCGGGTTCTTCAAAATTAATTTTACTCACTTGTAATAAAGCAAAATATCTTTCTCCATCTTTTGGGGCTCTCACGGGGCCTTCTACAGTATCTCCAGTTCTTAATCCAAATCTCCTAATTTGACTTGGGCTAACATAAATATCGTCTGGGCCAGGTAAATAAT
>MDTD01033047.1_pt1 | contig 11576 bp, 11 predicted proteins | sample 811221 | NCBI WGS metagenome assembly MDTD01 (sample SAMN05326646, study PRJNA326480) | marine metagenome | isolation source: seawater | place: Pacific Ocean: South West | collected 2011
AAACATCTTGCACAACAAAAAGAAATATTAGAAAAGATACTTAAAGATTAAATGGCAGAAAAAATTACAGTTCCAACATTAGGTGAGTCAGTTACAGAGGCTACAGTTTCAAAGTGGTTAAAATCACAAGGTGAAAAAGTTACAGCAGATGAACCACTTGTCGAACTTGAAACTGACAAAGTAAATGTTGAGGTTCCCTCACCTGTCAGCGGGGTGTTGGGTAGTATCGTTGTAAAAGCAGGTGAAACTGTTAACGTAGGTTCATTATTGGGGACTGTAGACAATTCTTCGACTAACAAAAAAAATATTACTAAAGAGGTAAGTAATTATAGTCCACCTAAAAAAGAAAAAAAGGAAACCGGGTTAAAAATTTTTGAAGACGAAGAAAGCTTAGATTTACCTGAGAACGAGGAGCCAATTCTGAAATTAGATGAGGAAGAACCATTAATTTTAGAAGAGGCCCATGAAGAAAAAAAATTTTCAAAGAGTGAAATGAAAGTCTCACCTGCGGCTAGAAAAATGGCAAACGAGGCAAAAGTTGATCTAAGAGAAGTACAAGGAACAGGAAAGAATGGAGTAATATTAAAAGAAGACATTATGAGTTTAATGGGTTCAAAACCTGCTCCTTCAGAAAGAAAAATTAAATTTGGTCCAGAGGAGAGAGTAAAGATGACCAGGTTAAGATTGACTATTGCAAAAAGATTAAAAGAAGCACAAGAAAATGCAGCAATGCTTACAACTTTTAATGAAGTTGATATGAGCGAAGTAATGTCAATGAGAAGTCTATACAAAGATGAGTTTCAAAAAAAATATGGTGTTAAACTTGGATTTATGTCTTTCTTTGTAAAAGCTTGTGTAATTGGCTTAAAAAATTATCCTTCAATTAATGCTGAAATTCAAGCCGAAGAAATTGTTTACAAAAATTATTACAATATAAGTATTGCTGTTGGAACAGATAGAGGTTTAGTTGTTCCTGTACTTAGGCAAACTGATGAAATGTCGTTTGCTGATATTGAAAAAAATATTGGTAACTTAAGTCAAAAGGCAAGAGACGGTAAAATAACAATTGAGGATTTACAGGGTGGAACTTTTACAATAACTAACGGTGGGATTTACGGCTCGATGTTATCTACACCAATACTAAATCCTCCTCAATCTGCAGTTCTAGGCATGCATAATATTGTTCAAAGACCAGTTGTGATTGAAGGAAAAGTGGAAGCAAGGCCTGTTATGTACTTAGCTTTATCTTATGACCACAGGATAATAGATGGCAAAGAGGCTGTATCTTTTTTAAAAATAGTGAAAGATTCTTTAGAACAACCAAAAAGGCTTTTTTTAAATATCTAATATGGAAAATAATTTTGATTTAGTTGTTATTGGCGGTGGTCCTGGGGGATACGTTTGTGCAATCAGAGCAGCACAATTAGGATTAAAAACTGCTTGTGTTGAGTCCAGAGGCGCTCTTGGCGGAACATGTCTTAATGTAGGATGCATACCTTCAAAAAGCTTATTAAATCTTTCAGAAAATTTTCATAAAGCTAAAAAGGACTTTGATAAGCAAGGTATAGAAATTGATGGTATAAAATTAAACATTGAAAAAATGATGTCTAATAAAAATAAATCAATCCAAGTTTTAACAAAAGGTGTTGAATTTTTATTCAAGAAAAACAAAGTTACTTATTTTAAGGGTAAAGGAGTTCTTTTTTCAAAAAATGACATTGTTGTTTATGAAAACGACAAGAAAAGATCAAATATTAAGACAAAATATATTGTTATCGCAACTGGATCAGAGGCAACCACTCTACCAGGGATTAAAATTGACGAAAAAAATATTGTTTCCTCTACTGGGGCACTATCATTTAATAAAGTACCAAAAAAATTAGTTATTATTGGCGGAGGCTATATTGGTCTAGAAATGGGTTCTGTTTGGTCAAGGCTAGGATCTGAAGTAACAGTAATAGAATATCTTGATCATATTACACCTGGAATGGATAGAGAAATTTCGAACGAATTCCAAAAAATATTAACTAAACAGGGTATTAAATTTAAGATGGAGTCGAAAGTAGACTCTGTAAAAAATAAAGGTAGCCTAGTTTCAATTAAATATACTGATGTAAAAAGCTCTAAGGAAGAAATCATTGAAGTCGATAAAGTTTTAGTTTCAGTAGGCAGAAAACCATACACAGAAGGTTTAAACTTAACAAAAGTAGGTATTAAAAAAGATGATAAAGGACGAATAAAAGTTAATGAGAAATTACAAACAACAATTAGCAACATATACGCTATTGGAGACGTAATTAAAGGGCCTATGCTAGCTCACAAAGCAGAGGAAGAAGGTATAGCTGTTGCAGAAATATTAGCTGGCCAAGCAGGTCATGTAAATTACGATGTCATACCTGGAGTAGTTTATACATCTCCCGAGGTCGCGACTGTGGGAAAAACCGAAGAACAACTAAAAGAATTAAAACAGTCCTATAAAGTTGGAAAATTTCCATTCCTTGCGAATTCAAGAGCGAAAGTAAATAACGAAACCGACGGATTTGTGAAGATTTTGGCAGATAGTAAAACTGATAAAGTTTTAGGCGTGCACATTATTGGACCACATTGTGGAGACATGATCGCTGAAATGGCATTAGCTATGGAATTTGGAGCAAGCTCAGAAGATATTGCTAGAACTTGTCATGCACATCCTACACACACTGAAGCAATTAAAGAAGCGGCATTAGCTGTTGATAAAAGACCAATTCATTTTTAAAAAAATTAAATTCTAATACTATTAATCTATGAAAGCACAAGTGTTGTTGCCAAAGATATTTAACTACCCATTTACATATATCTCTAATGAGAATTCATTACGAGTTGGGGATTTTGTAGAAGTGCCATTTGGTAAAAAAAAAGAAATTGGAGTTGTTTGGCCTGGAAAAAATTATAACCTTGAAAATATAAAATTAAAAAATATCAATAAAAAAATTAGCAATCTTTCTTTACATCAAGATTTCATAAATTTTATAAATTGGTTTGCTACTTATAATATGATGCCATTAGGATTAGTATTGAAAATGGCAATAGGAAGAGACATAATTGTTAGCAAAAATGATAAAGACATAATTCAAATTAAAAAAAAAGCAAAAAAATTTCAACTTAATGATGAACAAAAAAAGGCTTTGGACTTTTTAAATCTCAAAAAAAATAAGTTTGATGTGTCTGTATTACAAGGTACAACTGGCTCAGGTAAAACACTTGTATACTTTGAGAGAATAAAAGAAATCATAAGCAAAGAAAAACAAGCTTTAGTTTTATTACCAGAAATATTTTTGACAAATGAGTTTAAAATTAGATTTAATGACTTCTTCGGTTTTGAGCCAGCAATTTGGCATTCAAAAATAACTCAAAAAAATAAAAGAATAATTTGGAAAGGTATAATCAATAATAAAATAAAGTTAGTAGTTGGTGCAAGATCATCTTTATTATTACCATTTAAAAATCTTGGAATTATTGTTGTAGATGAAGAACATGACTCGTCTTATAAGCAAGATGAGGGTGTTATATATCATGCGCGCGATATGGCTATTTCAAGGGCATCCTTTGAAAAAATCCCAGTTAATTTGATTACTTCTATTCCGTCTGTAGAAACATTTAATAATATAAAAAATAAAAAATTTAGACATTTTAGAATTTTTAAAAGATATAAAGATTATCCTTTACCTAAAACAAAAATTATTAATCTTAATATCAATAAATTTAAAAATAATTTTATTGCAGAAGAAACTATCAAAATTGTAAAAAATTTTTTAAATAAAAAAGAGCAAGTATTATTTTTTTTAAATAGAAGAGGATATGCACCTTATTTAATTTGTAAAAATTGCGGTTATAAACAAACTTGTTCAAATTGTTCAATGTATTTAACTTTCCATAAGACTAAAAATAAAGCTATTTGCCATCATTGTTCTTTTGAAAAAGAAATAACCAGGAATTGTAAAGAAAATAAAAACTGTGAGTTTATAATGTATGGACCTGGTGTAGAAAAAATATTTGAAGAGATTAATAAAATTTTCCCTTCGAATAAAGTTGAAATTTTATCAAGTGATTATATGCAAAAAAAAGACCAAACTAAATCTTTATTTGCAAGAATTACCAATAATAAAGTTGATATCTTAGTTGGAACCCAAATGATTTCAAAAGGTTTTAATTTTCCTAAATTAAATTGTATTGTAGTAATCGACGCAGATTTTTCTGGCAGAGGATATGATTTAAGAACTACAGAAAAAAATATACAACTGTATCATCAACTAAGTGGTAGAGCAGGGAGATTTAGTCAAAATTCAATTATAGTTTATCAAACATTATCACCAAAAGATGAAACGTTAAATGAACTAATTAAAAATAACTCTGAAGAACTTTTAAAGAAGGAGCTTTTATTAAGAGAGAAAAACTTTTTGCCACCGTTTTCGAGGTTAATTGCTATTATCATTTCGGCAAGCTCACACAATTTAAGCTTACAGGGTGCCTCACAGATTAAGAATCATTTGCTGAAAATTGACAGTATTGAAATTATGGGTCCTGTGGACTCACCTTTTTTAAAGATTAGAAATAAATTTAGGTCTAGATTATTGATAAGATTTAAAGGAAAAAGCTTGATACAAAAAAAAATCACAAACCTTCTAAATACCTTGAAAATATCAAATAAAATTAAACTTATAGTTGATGTTGATCCCGTAAATTTTGGATAATTTTTAAATTGCTAACTTGATCAACATATACTCTTATGGTACGACACGCACATTACTTCACTATAATTTCTAATAACTAAAATGAGCGAAAAAAAATCTTTCTCAACAGAAACTTCAGAAAGGTATTCACGTGCTTTATTTGAAGTGGTTAAAGAAGCAGGTGAATTGGAAAAAATTGAAACTGACGTAAAAAACTTTCAATCTCTTTTAAAAGGGAGTTCAGAAATAAAAATTTTTTTTCATAACCCTACACAATCTATAGAAAATCAAAAAAATGCTATTCACTTTTTATCTAAAAGATTAAATTTTTCAAAAAATTTAGAAAATTTTTTTTTTCTTATAGTTGAAAAAAGAAGAATTTTTTATGTTTCAAAAATACTAGATACTTTCTTAAAGTTATGTTTAAAAAAAAGAGGGGAAATGAAAGCTTCTTTGATTTCGTCAAAACAATTATCCGAAAAAGAATTAGAAAGTATAAGCGAAGGTCTTTCATCAGCAATGGGATCGATAATAAAGCTTGAATATAAAATTGATAAAGAATTAATTGGAGGTCTAAAACTGCAACTTGGTAGCTTTATGATTGATACTTCAATAAAAAATAAATTAAAAAAATTTGAACAAAAAATGCTAGAAAATTAATATGTCAATAAATCCATCGGAAGTAACAAAATTATTAAAAGATCAAATTAAAAACTTTGGAGAAAAAGCTGAAGTTTCTGAGATAGGAAAAATCTTATCAGTAGGAGATGGCATCGCCCGAGTTTATGGATTAGATAATGTACAAGCTGGAGAAATGGTCGAATTTGATGATGGTTCAAAAGGGATGGCTTTGAACCTCGAGAATGATAATGTAGGTGTGGTTATCTTTGGAGATGATAGGAAAATTAAAGAAGGAGATACAGTAAAAAGAACAAAGGCAATTGTAGATGTACCTGTAGGTAAGGAACTTTTAGGGAGAGTTGTCGATGGTTTAGGAAATCCAATTGATGGTAAAGGTGCAATTTCTTCAAAAGTAAGAAAAAGAGTTGAAGTAAAAGCTCCGGGAATTATTCCACGACAGTCTGTGAGCGAACCAATGCAAACAGGATTAAAATCAATTGACTCTCTTATACCAGTAGGAAGGGGTCAAAGGGAATTAATTATTGGAGACAGACAAACTGGTAAAACTGCAGTAGCGATAGATGCGATTATAAATCAAAAAAAAATAAATGAATCTGAAGATGAAAAGAAAAAACTATATTGTGTTTACGTTGCAATAGGGCAAAAACGTTCTACCGTTGCTCAAATTACAAAAACTTTAGAGGAGGCTGGTGCTTTAAAATATACAACTATAGTTGCTGCAACAGCATCTGATTCTGCTCCGCTTCAATTTTTAGCTCCATATACAGGATGTACTATCGGTGAATATTTTAGAGATAATGGCATGCATGCTTTAATAGTTTATGACGATTTGTCTAAGCAAGCCGTTGCATACAGACAAATGTCGTTATTATTAAGAAGACCCCCAGGTCGAGAAGCATATCCGGGCGATGTTTTTTATTTGCATAGTAGACTTTTAGAAAGATCGGCAAAATTAAATGATACGAATGGAGGAGGATCTTTAACAGCTCTACCAATTATTGAAACACAAGCAGGCGATGTTTCTGCATATATTCCAACGAATGTTATATCAATTACTGATGGACAAATATTTTTAGAAACAGAATTATTTAATCAAGGTATCAGACCCGCAGTAAATGTTGGTTTATCCGTGTCAAGAGTTGGATCTGCTGCACAAACAAAAGCAATGAAAAAGGTCGCTGGTTCAATAAAATTAGAATTAGCTCAATATCGTGAAATGGCTGCATTTGCTCAATTTGGATCTGATTTAGATGCTTCAACACAACAATTATTAAACCGTGGTGCAAAATTAACAGAACTTTTGAAACAAGATCAATATTCACCAATGACAGTTGCAGAGCAAGTTATTTCAGTATTCGCAGGAGTAAAAGGTTACTTGGATGATATCGATTTAGATAAAATTAAAAAGTTTGAAAAAGATATTATTGAAAAAATCAAATCTGATAAACCTGAAATCATAGAATCTATTCAATCCTCAGGAAAATTAGAGGAAACTACAGAAAAAATGTTAATAAAAATAATCGAGGAATATAAAAAATAGATTATGCCTAGCTTAGATGATTTAAAAAAAAGAATTAAAAGCGTTAAATCAACACAGAAAATTACCAAAGCAATGAAAATGGTGGCAGCTGCAAAACTTAGAAAAGCTCAAGAAAGCGCTGAAAAAGGTAGGCCTTATAGTCTGAAAATGCAAAATATAATATTGAATCTTACAAATTCTATAAACGACCCTCAAAATGCACCTAAACTTTTAGTTGGAACTGGAGAGGATAAAAAATATTTATGTGTTGTTTTAACTGCTGATAGAGGATTGTGTGGTGGATTTAATTCAAATATATGCAAGCTTGCTAAAACGAATTTTAAAAAAATTTTAAATGAAGGAAAGAATTTAAAAATTATAACTGTGGGTTCAAAAGGGTTAGATCAAATTAAAAGAGATTATGGAAAATATGTGATTAAAAATTTTAGTTTTAAAGAAAAGAAACAAATTTCATTTAATGAAGCGAGTATAGTTGGTAACGAAATAATATCTTTATTTGATAAAAAGGAATTTGATAAATGCATACTATTTTATAACAATTTTAAAAATGTTATTACTCAAATCCCTCAGGCTCAACAAATAATTCCGGCTGAGAATAAGAAATCTAATGATAAAAATGAAAACCATCAATCTTATGAATTTGAGCCAGATGAAGATGAAATTTTGGAAGAACTACTTCCTAAAAATATTTCTACCCAGGTTTTTAGAGCCTTACTAGAAAATGCTGCAAGCGAACAAGGATCAAGAATGACGGCTATGGATAATGCGACCAGAAATGCTGGTGATTTAGTAGATAAGCTAACTATTAATTATAATAGAAGTAGGCAAGCATCAATTACAAAAGAATTAATAGAAATTATATCTGGAGCAGAAAGTTTATAATTATGGTTAAAAAGGGGAAAATAACTCAAATTATAGGAGCAGTAGTTGACGTAAACTTTGAGAATGATTTACCAGAAATTTATACTGCACTTGAAGTAAACAGTTCAGAAAATAAATTAATTTTAGAAGTTGCTCAGCATTTAGGTGAAAATGATGTAAGAACAATTGCCATGGATGCAACGGAGGGATTAAAGAGGGGTGATGAGGTAACTAATACCGGTGCACCTATAAGTGTACCAGTAGGTCCAGAAACATTAGGGAGAATTATTAATGTGATAGGCGATTCTATTGATGAAAAAGGTGAGGTAAAAACAAAAGAAAAGTGGCCAATACACCGACCAGCACCAAAGTTTACAGATCAAGCAACAGAGACTGAACAGTTGGTAACAGGAATAAAAGTAATCGATCTTTTAGCTCCCTACGCAAAAGGTGGTAAAATAGGTTTATTTGGAGGAGCTGGAGTTGGAAAAACTGTTACAATCATGGAGTTGATAAACAATATTGCAAAGGCTCACGGAGGATTTTCAGTGTTCGCAGGTGTTGGAGAAAGAACTAGGGAAGGAAACGATTTATATCATGAAATGATTGAATCAGGAGTTATAAAAACTGAAGGTAAAGGTTCAAAAGCAGCTCTTGTATACGGTCAAATGAATGAGCCTCCTGGGGCAAGAGCAAGAGTAGCTTTAACAGGTTTAACTGTAGCAGAGTATTTTAGAGATAAAGAGGGTCAAGATGTGTTATTTTTTGTTGATAATATTTTTAGATTTACTCAAGCAGGCTCAGAAGTTTCGGCTTTACTTGGAAGAATTCCTTCTGCTGTAGGCTACCAACCAACTTTAGCTACGGATATGGGAAATCTTCAAGAAAGAATTACATCAACAGATAAAGGTTCTATTACATCAGTACAAGCCATTTACGTACCAGCTGATGACTTAACTGATCCAGCTCCTGCAACGTCGTTTTCACACTTAGACGCAACTACAGTTTTATCAAGACAAATTGCTGAAATAGGTATTTATCCAGCAGTAGATCCATTAGACTCAACTTCTAGAATTCTTGATCCGAGAATAGTTGGTGAAGAACACTACAGAGTAGCTAGGGATGTGCAAAGAATTTTACAAGCTTACAAATCTCTTCAAGATATCATTGCAATTCTAGGTATGGATGAACTTTCAGAAGAAGATAAATTAACAGTTGCTAGAGCAAGAAAAATACAAAGATTCCTCTCACAACCATTTTTTGTTGCGGAGGTATTTACAGGATCACCCGGAAAGCTAGTAGATCTTGATGATACAATAAAAGGTTTCGATGCTATATGTAAAGGAGAATACGATCATTTACCAGAATCAGCTTTCTATATGGTAGGAGGGATTGATGAAGTTATAGAAAAAGCAGAGAAACTGTCAAAAGAAACTAAATAATGTCTGAAAATTTTAAAGTTGAAATAATAACACCTGATCAGTTAATTCTTAGAACAGAAACTAGTGAAGTGACTATTCCGTCATATGAAGGTCAAATGGGGATACTGAAAGATCACATTCCTCTAATTACTTTTTTAAGACCAGGTTTGATAAAGATTAAAAATGAAAAAGAAATAAAATATTATGTTGAGGAGGGAACAGTTGAGTTTTCCAATAATATTCTTCTAATTTTAACCTCAACGGCAAAAGATTATGAAAATTTAAAAAAAAGTTCTATAAATGATTTAATAGAAAAAGAGGAAAAAAAGCTAAAAGATATTAATTTAACAGACAAAGAAAAATATATTTTGTCTTACAAAATTGATACATTAAAAGAGGTTAATTAATAATTACACTTATTTCTTTTACAAGACTAATATATAAATTTTTCTTAAAATCAACGATAACCTCAGGTAATTTTTGATGGTGAATCCATTTCCATTCTTTAAATTCTGGATTTTTTGTATTTAAATTAATTTCATCCTCCCTGCCTAAAAATCTAACAATAAACCATTTCTGTTTTTGGCCTTTAAATTTACCCTTCCATATGATGCCTACTAAATTTTCAGGAAGTTCGTATTCATATATCTTATCTATTTCTTTTAAAATCTTTATATTTTTAATACTTGTTTCCTCCATTAACTCTCTTTTCATAGCAGTTTTAAAATCTTCTCCTTGATCAACACCTCCCTGTGGCATTTGCCATTTATCTCCTGAGTTATCTTTTCTTTTTCCAACAAAAACCTGATTATTATTATTTAAAATGATTATTCCTACACCAATACGCATAGGTAGTTTTTTTTTATTCATAATCTAGGAATTGAAAAGTTTAATGGCGTAGTTTAATTGATTATCTTTCTCAGAATTAATTTTAAAATCATCTCCAATTTCTTCAACTAATATATCAGGTGTCACACCTACCTCAGAAATAGATTTACCAGATGGTAAATAGTATTTGGAGATAGTTAATCTCATACCTCCTCCATTTCTCAAAGGTATAATTGATTGAACAGATCCTTTGCCATAGGAATTCTCACCAAGAATGATTGCTCTTTTGTGATCTTTTAAAGCTCCTGCGAAGATTTCTGATGCAGATGCTGACCCATTATTAATTAAAACAACTACTGGCTTACCTTGAATCTCATCACCTTTTTTTGCAAAAAATTTTCTAGTTTCAGAAGCTTTACGACCTTTGGTAGATACAATTTCTCCATCATTTAAAAAAAAATCGGTTATATTAATCGCTTGAGTGAGTAAACCCCCAGGATTATTTCTTAAATCAACTACATACCCTTTAATTTTGGAATTCTTTTCAAATTTTTTAATTGATTTTAAAAATTGGTTATCACTATTTTCATTAAATGATTTTAATCTTATGTAACCAATATTTTTCTTTTTACTAATAGTATCAGAACTAACTGATTGGATTTCTATTATTTTTCTTGTAACATTAAATTCTAGCAGCTTTTTTTTGTCTCTCCTTTTTATCGTGAGATTTATTGAAGAACCAACAGGTCCTCGCATTAATTTTACTGCTTCCATCAAAGATTTACCCTGCACTTGATCATCTCCAATCTTAACAATATAATCTCCAGCTTTTATGCCAGCCTTTTCGGCAGGCGTACCATCTATCGGAGAAATTACTTTAACAACTCCAGACTCCATACCAATTTCTATTCCTAAACCGCCAAATTCTCCTTTAGTATCTGTTTGCATTTCATTGAATAATTCTGGACTCATGTAAGCAGAATAAGGATCTAAGGATTGTAAAACTCCATTAATTGCTGAGTCCATCATTTCAGCCTGATTAACATCATCAACATAATCTTTTTTTATATTTTCTATAACTTCTCCAAAAAGATCAATTTTTTCATATAGATTATTTTTCGAAAAAACTGATGAATACAAAAAGTTAGAAACTAACACTAAGAAAATTAAAAATTTTTTCATATCATAGCTTTTTCTTTTGGAATTTCCTCTGACCACATTTTTTCTAAATCGTAAAACTCTCTTTTTTCAGGATGAAATAAATGAATTATTACATCATGTGCATCTACAAGTTTCCAATCACTGCTATCTTTACCCTCAATTCTACAGTTATCGATGCCAATTTTTTTTAATTCCATCACAAGTATTTCTGAGAGAGATTGAAGATGTCTCGAGGAAGTTCCAGAGGCAATTATCATATAGTCAGCTATATATGATTTATTTTTTAAATTTATAGAGGTAATACTTTGAGCTTTGTTATTATCAAGGATTTTTTCAATATTATTTTTTATCTCCACAATTTGCATTAAAAATTAATTTGTGATGTTTTTCTTAATTTTGTTGAAGAGATTAATA
>MDTD01028069.1_pt1 | contig 11574 bp, 16 predicted proteins | sample 811221 | NCBI WGS metagenome assembly MDTD01 (sample SAMN05326646, study PRJNA326480) | marine metagenome | isolation source: seawater | place: Pacific Ocean: South West | collected 2011
CGATGTCGTCGAAGCTGCAAGAAGTACACTGGTCATAGGTGCCACTTAGCGTTGCAAGCGAGTGCCATTTATCGCTGAGATTTACACAGAGCGCCGGCGATCGGGCTGTCCAGTTAGCCTATAGCCTAGAGTGACATCGAAAGCCCAAAGAACTCATCTCAAGTCACACGCTAGCCTCCGGAAATCTCAGGTTACTTGACACCGTATTCAGGTACAGAGTTTAGTCTTATCCAAGATGAAACGCATTTGTTCCCCACCATGATACGGAATGTGGAGAAGATCATAAAGATGTATAAAACGACCTTCAGAATAAAGAACATGGACTGCCCCTCGGAGGAGAATTTGGTAAGGATGAAGCTAGAGGCACGGGACGACGTCATGTGCCTTCGATTTCATCTCTCTGAACGACGACTGGAGATTTTCCACGACCAGGAGTCGGCCGATTTTCACGACGACATTGCCTCTCTCAACCTGGGTACCGAGAAGATAGAAACGGTTCAAACAGAAGAGGGCTTGGAAGAAACCGGGCAACAGAAGAACCTCCTCTGGACAGTCCTAGCAATCAACGCCGTTTTCTTTGTGGGCGAGTTGGTCTTTGGCCTTTTGGCCAACTCCATGGGATTAGTGGCCGACAGTTTAGATATGTTGGCAGACTCCATTGTTTACGGGTTGAGCCTCATGGCCGTGGGCAAAGCCGTTTCCAGAAAGAAAACCGTTGCTCGTTGGAGTGGATATTTTCAACTGGGGCTTGCACTGCTCGGGTTGAGCGAAGTGATTCGGCGTGTCCTTTACTCCACCGAAGACGTCGATTTCAAAACGATGATGATTGTGGCGTTCGCCGCGCTTTTAGCCAACGGCTTGTGTCTTTATCTGCTGAGAGGCTCAAGGAACGAAGAGGCCCACATGAAAGCTAGCGAAATCTTTACCAGCAACGACATCGTTATCAATCTCGGCGTGATCACCGCAGGTGGTCTGGTATATGCCCTGGATTCTCGCATCCCCGACCTGGTGATCGGTACGGTGGTCTTTTTCGTGGTTTTAAACGGAGCTAGAAGAATCTTGAAATTATCGGAGTAAGGTTGAATGCTGGGAGCTCGACAGCCTGCCGTCTCGACAGCGCCTCTCTTGCTTAATCCAAGGGCGGCGGGTTGGATAGAGGCCAGCCCGAGGCCCACCATAGCTCCACCTGGGCTCTGCCGAACTCGGCCTCGGCGCGGATGTAAGTCTCGAATCCCTTCAAGTTCTCTCTTTGAGAGTCAAACATCTCCACGAACGAGAGCAAACCGATCCGATAACCCTCCTGGGCGACCTCCACAAAGCGAAGGTAGTCGGCCGCCAACTCTAGAGCGGTCTCCCTTCTTTTCCGAGAAACTTCAAACTGGGTAAAGGCCGTCTTGAACTCCAACAAGACCTCTCTATATACTACGTTAACCTCGCTCTGTCGGGCTTCGGCCATCTTCTTTTTGCGAGCCGCTTCGGCTCCGAGACGTCCCCAGTCGAATAAAGGGACGACCATGGAAAACTGGATGCCCTGTTCGGCGAAGTTGCCCAAGCTTGATCGGTAAGCGGTGACCTGTACGTCAGGAGCCCCCGCGCGGTCGGCAAGTTTCGCCTCGAACTTGTCCCTTTCAGCCAGGCTGCGGGCCGCCACCAGCTCTGGGCGGTGTTCCAGCTCCCTTCCCAATCGCTCCAAGTCGGAATTGGACAGAAAAAGAAAATCCGGGGCGACCGGGATTTTTTCGTCCTGGACATGTACGGAGGCCACTGGTTCTCCGGTCAAGAGTTCCAATCTTTGCCGAGCCACGGAAAGGTCACCCTCGGCTTCGGCCAGATCGATTTTGGCGTTTGTCCCGATCTGTCGCACTCGAAACTCCTCGTGAGGGGAGATCTCTCCTAGCTCAAGCCGTTTTTGGGCTGTCGATTCCAATTGACTGGCAAACTCGAGCTGCCGCGAGTAAAGCTCGACGACGGAGTGAGCTTCCCAGAAGTCGTAGTATGCCTGCCCCGTCTCTCTCGTTACGGTCCTTCTGGTCTTTTCCAGGGACGCGTCAGCGGCTCGTGCCGCCTCCTCAGCAGATCTGTGTCTTAACCAGGGCTGCCCAGCGACCTCGAGAGTTTGGTTAATGTAGTTCGCTCCTTCGCGTGCTTGACCAGTGACGGCAGACAGTTGGATTGTGGGGTTCGGCTGAGAACCGGCTCCTTTCTTGTAGGCGTGAGCGCCCTCGGCCAGAGCGCGGTCACGCTCCAACCGAGGGTCGGATTGCAGAGCTTTCCAGACGGCTTCAGCAGGCAGGAGCGGCTGAGCTCCGGTTAACGCCGTGGCCAGGAAGAATAATGCCAGCCAGGCGTACCTATGGAGTGTCGAAGCCATCCCTATTTGACAGCGTATTTCGCGGGTTCCGATATGAAGGTCGCCTTTTCGGCCTCGTTGCAAAACAGGTAAGTTTTGCCCTCATAGTCGATAGTCTCAATGGCCTCTTCCTCCATTGTGGAACCTTCGTCCACTACGCAGATGACGCAAAGACCGGTGTCTCCTTTCTTCTTGCTGCCTGTCTCGTAGGCGTAGGATGCAGCCTGGGCCGGAGTGCCGGTCTGACTGACCGCCGGTGCATTTGTGGCTGCGGTCGTCGGTTGCGATTCCGTGGTCTGGTTGCATCCGCTTTGAATGACCAGCGTTATCAGCAACCCTATGGCGAAATTGATTCGTTTCATTTTTTCTCTCCTTTTAAGTTTTTTTGATGGAAGTCTGCTCGTTGGATCAAGACATTGGCTCTCTCTCCTTTCCGTTTTGCATAAATGAGTAAAGAGCTGGTAGGACCAATAGGGTAAGTAGGGTCGACGTTATCAATCCGCCGATCACGACGGTGGCCAGTGGCTTTTGCACCTCGGCTCCCGTTCCGGTTGATAAGGCCATGGGAAGAAATCCCATGGCCGCCACAGTGCCCGTCATCAAAACCGGTCGCAGCCGAGTGACAGCAGCCTCTTCGATTGCGGCGCGAGCAGGCATTCCCTGTTCCAGATTGTGGCGAATGGTTTGCACCATGACCATGTCGGCTAACACGGCGATACCGGACAGGGCGATAAACCCTACCCCGGCAGACATGGAAAACGGCATTCCTCTCAAGAAAAGAGCAAAGACGCCACCCGTCACGGCGAACGGTATTCCGGTGAACACCCGGAGCGCATCGAAGACCCGACCGTAGGTGATGTAGAGTAAAAAGAAAATGATTCCAAAGGTGATGGGGACGATGACAGCCAGTCTGGCTCTTCCAGAACGCAGGTGTTCGTACTGCCCACTCCACTCCATGTGATACCCCGGGGGCAAGTTTAGCTTTTGGTCCACCAAGCTCTGGACTTCTTCTACGTAGCTACCCAGGTCGCGACCGCGAACGTTAGCTTGGATCACCACCCGCCTCTGGGCCGCCTCACGGCTTATTTGCACGGGCCCCTCGGAACTCTCGATATCGGCCAGCACGGAGAGTGGCACAGTCTGGCCTGCAGGACCCTCCACCAGAATATTGCCGATAGCCTCGGGGTCTCCCCGAAAAGGTTCCTGGTAGCGAAGGAAGATATCGTAGACCTCTTCTCTTTCCAAAACCTCGCCTACCACTTCTCCACCGATGGCGGTTTCGACCACACGGTTCAGGTCCGCCACATTGATCCCGTATCGTGCCAGATCGCTTCGACGTGACCGTATCTTGAGGGTCGGCAGACCGGAGGTGGCCTCCACGGTCACGTCGGCCCCGCCGGGTACTCCTCTCATGAGATTGGCGATCTCTGCCGCCTTTGTTTGCAGAACCGACAAGTCGGGCCCGAATAGCTTAGCTCCTAATTCGGCGCGGATACCAACCCCCTGAGAAATTTCGTTCATTCGCATCTTGATGGGTTGCGTAAACGACACTTTCATGCCCGGCACGTGGACCAAAGCCTCCTCCATCTTTCTCACCAACTCGTTCTTGGAAGAAGCTTTGGTCCACTCGGACCGAGGCTTGAGAGGTATGTAGATGTCGTGTTGAGATAGCAGCATAGGATCGGTTGCCACGTCCGGTCGCCCGATACGTGTAGCGACACTTTCTATTTCATCTGGGAATTGTGATAGAAGATAGCGCTCCACCACGGTGGCACGCTCGATGGCTGTCTCCACTGCGATGCCGGGGAGGTAGCTAGGGTTGATGCAGATCGCTCCTTCGTCCAGTTCAGGCAGAAACTCCGCCCCCAGCCGAGGGTAGGTGAAAGCGGCCAGTAAAAATGCTCCTAAAGCGAATCCAATCACTAAGATTCGATTCGGAATGGCCCATCGCAACGTCCGCCGATAACGGACTTGAAGCCAGGTCACGACCGGATTCTCCTTGTCTTCTTCTCCCTTCAAGAAATAAGCACAGATGGCGGGATTGAAACGCGAATTTTTGATGTAAATCCAGCTTCAAGGCCGCGAAACGTCAAAATGCCCGAAAAAATTGACACCTCGCGATCCTCTGTCGCAACTTGGCCATGAAGCTTGATTTACACGAGCCAAAAAAGCGCTTTTTTAAAGGTGGCAAAAAATTGCCGTCTTCAAGCCGTTTCAAGGCCTCAAAAAAATAGCACCTTCAAAAAAGACGAGTCTAAAGCGACCTTCAAGCCTGAGTTATGCTAACAACCTTTTCTGCAAAGCCTCAGAACTCATTGCGGCACGATTGGTAGGCCTAAGACAAGGACTTCAGGGGGATGTGACTCAGCGCGTCTTTGATGACCAACCCCACGTTACCTAAACAACATCGACCCTGGGGATTCTTCCGTTCGCAATCATCGCGCCCTGATCTACAGGCGGCTTTGATCTCGGCCTGAACACCAGACTGTCCTTGGGCAAGGACCTCTTCGTGAATCTCATTGGCTCGGTGATCAAAACAGAAGCAAACGAGCCGATCAGGGGCTTCGTTCTTGTGAAAGGGAAGCATCCGCACTTGGGACCTACTTACGACCTCTGCTTCTCGAAAGTATACCGCTGAACAGACAGGGGACAAGCACATTGACCAATACTCTCTCTCTTCGATTGCCTCTAGGCGATCAGGTACAACATGGCTGCTGAGTGTGCGAGAACTGATCTTGCGGCCTCGCTGTTCGCATTTCGGGCAGTTGCTCATTTTTCGCAACTTGCACATCGAACAAATGTTGCTGTACGTGGGTCAGGTGTTGAGATTTGGGCCTCAACGTTGGGCTGAGACTGTCCAGAGTTCGGCTCGTGAACGACCGTCATCGCGAAGTATCCGACAATGAGTGTTACGAGCATCGCTGTTGAAAAAAAACGAAAACTCGAACTCTCCTTTGAACGGCAGCAGTTCATCGCACCAGACTGTGTGTGCCTCCATAGAGCGGCCCCCAAAAGAGCCAGGACCAAACCAATGAAAGCGTTGAGGGGTTTTGTCAATGCCAGGCCACTCAAGCCTAAAAAAGCTAGAAGTGCAGGGCCTGTGCAGCAAAAACTAGCAAAGAACACTGCTAGCAAGCCTGAGCCAAGTCCACCATAAATCAGTTTCCTTTTTGTTTCCATAGACTTTGAGCCTCCTGGGGACAGGATAGACTCCGTACACCTCTACGGAGTCAAGAGCCAGTTCCAAGACCAGTTCTTCAGGGTTCCAATGACCCGAGAATGGGGCACCCCTCAGCCGTAAGGTCACATTCTTGTATGAAACTTTGGAGCACTCCAGCGAGCTTTTCCAGGGAGTCGATGCGGCTACGGACAGCAGACAACTTTGTTGCGGCCATGCGTTTCACGTTAGAGCACGCATCTTTTTGATCACGAAGCGACATGAGTTCTGCGATATCCTTTAAGGAGAATCCCAGTTCTTTGGCCCTGCGAATAAAGAGAATCTCTTGAACGACCTCGGTGGGGTATTGGCGGAATCCATTCTGAGGCCGTTGTGGTTCCAGAATAAGGCCCTCTTTTTGGTAGAAACGGATGGTCTCTACTCCGACGCCCGACTTTTTTGCAACCTGACCTATAGTCACACGCTAGCATCCGAATATCTCTGACGACTTGACACCGTAGTCATGTACAGGGTTTAGAATTATCCAAGATGAAAACCTTCACGAAAATTTGGCTACTCATACTTTTGATTTGCGTTCCGGCATTCTCGGAGACTCCTGAGCGAATTGTTCTGCAGGTGGATGGGATGATGAAAGGGGCTTCCGGGGGACCGACCTGACTCAGTTGACCGAATTCGGTCAAGGAAGCCCTGGATGGGCTTCAAGGGGTTCGAAAGGTTGAGACCGAGTTGCTCTTGGACCAGTTCATCGTAACTTTTGACGCGGAACAGATTGGCGTTGAGCAGATTCAGGCAGCGGTGAAGAGCTTGGGTTTTAGGCCAAGGCTCGTGACGGCAGGCCACAGAGGCTCTGCAAAGCTGCTGCAGCAGATGACGCCTCCGGTCCAGAAGGCTCTAGTGCTGGCCCAAGAGACCGAACAGCTCGTTCTTGTTAAGTTCTCCGCCCATTGGTGTGGTCCATGCCAGAAGATGTCAAAGGTCACATACTCCGACGCCAGGGTTAAAGAGGAACTTTCGCGTTTTGTAGTCGTCGAAGTCGACATTGACAAAGATCTTGAGACGGCGAAAGCTCTTCGCGTCGCTGGAGTTCCCACTTTCGTTGTTATGAGTGCTGACGGCTCAGTGTTGACTCGGGTCGAAGGATTCAAGACACCCTTTGAATTTCTTGAGATCGTTACTGGTCATCTCTGATAGAGAGATGGAAATTTTGTTTGTCTGTCAACCTACCCACATAATCAAACAGCTCCCCACCCAAACTGCGAAGAGAAGCCGGCGGATTTCTGAGTTTGATTTTCGCCACACAATGCGCACCTCCTGATTGTGATGATGCCAAGTGGTAGCGAAAGGGCTCGGGCGAGTCAAGAACCGCTTCGCTAGACCCCGGCAGTAAGCACGGCGGTCCGTTTCATCAACGAAGCAATCCGGTCCATCCTCCGCCCTGTTCTTTCAGGCGGTTTGTTCTGGGGGCCTCCGGCCCCGGCCGTCAACACAACTCTCCATCAGAGCTGTCCAAGCTTCCGTCTCCGCGACACCAATCACACCTCAAGCATCCTGATCAGGGGGTCTTTCTTGACACGCCCGAGCCCTTTCGCTCGCGAGGTGAGCATCATCACAATCAGGAGGTGCGCATTATGCGTCGTCATTTATCAAACTCAGAAATCCGCCAGCTTCTCTCCGCGGTCGATCTCAGGTCGCCTTTCGGTCGCCGGGATTATCTCCTCATCATGTTCCTCTATCATACCGGTCTTCGGGTCGGTGAATGTTCCCGTCTTCTTGTCAGTCTTGTTTCACGTGGCGGTCAGACTTTCGAATCCCTCGATCTCCCAGCTATGTTCTGCAAAGGTCCTCGTGGCCGTGTCGTTCCCCTAATGCAGAGGGGACAATCCGGAGCCTACGCAGGCTGACGCCCTGTAGATCTTCCGCGAGGCTCTGGATTGTTGGCTTTGGACTGAGCCGCGCTCGCTCAGCTATGGGGTTTCAATCGGCGACAGGTGACGATTTTTTCTTTCTTTGCAAGAGAAGTGGGCTAATGTGGTAGCAAGACGACCGTAGGACCCGTTTGGAAAGAACGCTGTGTTCTCGGGCCTCGGCGGAATTGGCGCTCTGAGACGAGAAATCCACGAGTTTGGGCAGGCTCACGCCCGCCTGGTGCGCAGCCGTTGTCAGGAAGAGTGAATAACAGTGCGTGATGGTCATGAGGAATCTATCCCTTGAGGGTCTGCTGCGTGGTTCAGTGAACCGTGAGGTTGCCAAGAGTTCAGCTCGTTTTCCAAATGCTGAGACCTCTTCAGAAAGTTACTCGCCAGAACTCGGGACAAGAGAATCTCGGGTTGGTATCCACCGAGTCTCAACTCATTGAGCTGTTCCTGAAACGAGAGTATCTGAGCGACGGCTTGCATCTGGCCGTGACTGCACTTTCGGCAACTGTTGATGGACGCTCCGGTTAGCTCCGTGTAGAGCGTTCGCCAATCGAGATGTTCTTCAGGGGGCGGCGGGTCGGCACGAAGGAGTTCTCTGGCCAGAGCGAGCTTAGCAGTGCTCTTCCGGTTGGCCAGTATTCCGAAGCGTCTGATACGGACGAACCCACGAGGTAAAACGTGGAGGAGGAAACGGCGGATGAACTCGTCGGCTGCCAACGTCATCGTGCTCATGATATTGGAGGCTCCATCCTTGCTCCGGCGATAGTCCTTCCAGCGAAAAGTGACCTTGCCATCTTCCTGTTTCAGGAGGCGATGGTTGGAGATGGCCACTTTGTGGGTGTAGCGACCGAGATAATCCACGACCTGTTCGGGGCCACCGAAGGGGCGCTTGGCATAGACGACCCATTCTATCTGGCTCAGCTTCTTCAAGAGCCGGCCGAATATCTTGGGTTTGCTGAGTTCTTCGAGTCGGCCGTGAAACTGGAGTTCTTTCTGGTCGTAGGCGTCTCTGAGAGCGGCCACAAAAAGCCCGCGATAGAGTCGAGAGAGAACGCGTACCGGGAGAAAGAACTTGTCGCCCCGAGAGACCCAACTCTTTCCATCGAGAGCAATTCCGCCCCCCGGAACGACGCAGTGAACGTGAGGATGAGCCTGCAAGTTTTGGCCCCAGGTATGCAGAACGGCAAGGAACCCGATTTCGGCGCCAAGATGCTTGGGGTCGGCGGCGATCTTCATCAGAGCCTGGGCCGCGGTGTTGAACAGCATATCGTAGAGCAAGCTGGAATTCTGAAGAGCTAACTGTACGAGCTGACCGGGCAGGGTAAAGACCAGATGAAAATACGGAACGGGTAGCAGGTCTCGTTTCTGCCTGGCCACCCACTCTGCTTTGGCCAGCGACTGGCACTTCGGGCAGTGACGATCTCGGCAAGAGTTGTAGGCGTTTCGCTCATGGCCACAGCCACGGCAACGCTCGGTGTGCCCGCCCAGGTGAGCCGTCCGACAAACCTGGAGGGCACGCAGAACACGAGCCTGTTCCCTTGACAGGGAATAGGGATAGGAAGGAGCGTGGCGGTGTAAGATGTCCGCCACCTCCAAATGAGGCCTTGTCACTCTCGCCGAGGTCTACGGAGTGGGAAGTAAGTCCAGTGGGCTCTTGCCGGAACAGACGGTGCTTGTGGCAAGCCTGGCGTAGGTCTGGGTCGAGCGTATGGAGCGGTGGCCCATCAGGCCCTGTATTTGAGCCAACTTCATTCCGCTTTCAAGCAGATGAGTCGCGAAGGCGTGGCGTAGAGTTCTTGGGGTGATTCGCTTTCTGAGCTTGGCCGCTATCTCGGTTCGCTTGACGGCGTTTCGAATGCCGGCGGGAGATATCGGCCTGGATGGCTCCGTCCCCTGAAACAGCCACTTCTGTGTCCGGGCAACGCGCCAATACGACCGGAGTTCCTCCAGCAGTTTCGGAGACAGCATGAGGTAGCGATCTTTCCGGCCCTTTCCTTGTTCGACTCGGATGACCATTCGGTCACTGTCTAAGTCGGTCACTTTCAGATGGGCGACTTCGTTGGTACGGAGACCTGTGCCGTAGAGAACCATCACGATAGCCCGGTCTTTGACTCCCGGGGCAGCATCGAGGAAACGAGCGACCTCTTTCTGGCTGGGAACGACCGGCAGGGTCTTCTCTCGCTTGGGCAGCGGAATATAATCCAGGGCCCAGTCCCTTCTCAAGGTCTTGTCGTACAGAAACCTGAGAGCCGCGCTGGCCACGCCGAAACTGCTTACAGATTTCTCCTCGACATCCATAAGATGAACAAGATAGTCGCGGACTTCGTCCATCCCCAAGTGGTCGGGAGATGCACTGTGGAAATCGGCGAATTTGCCCACCCAGCGGTCGTACTCGGTCCGAGTCTTGTAAGCTAGGTTGCGAAGCCGCATGTCCTCGTCCATCTTTCGGCGAACCGGACATTCCGGCGACCAGGGTACTGGTGGCCGAGGCATCATCAACCGATTATCCCAGACCCATCCGAGTGTTTCCGCATAGAAGAACTCGAAGGCGGCCAACTTGTCCGCGATCATTTGGCGAGCGCACTCCGCGAGATAGCCTCGCACCTGTTCCGGCTTTATGCGGTCCGGAGATTGGTTGAAGCTTCTGGCCAGCAGAGCGATTTCGTGAACATACTTCTTTTTGGTGGCCTCAGGAAGGTTCTTGGCTCGTAAACAGGTAACAAATCTGTTCTTTAAAGGTGTCATTTTGACACGCTCCTTTCGTTGTTGGCTTAATACGAAAGGAGTTTTTGCTTTTCAGGGGATCTTCTTACAGCCCAGGCAACTGGGGTGGCGGGTGGGGGCAGGAGGGTTCGGCCAACGAGAAGTTGCGCAGTAAGGCTTCTACCGCGTCAGCGGTTTAGTCCAATAGCTTCAAGCCACGTCACTGGTAATCTTATCTTTACTGGTTGCGTCTTCATCTAAATCAAAAACGTGAGTGGACCCACTCATGCTAGTGTAGCAACGGAAATATCATTAGGCAAGACTTGTAAAGAAAAGCCACTGGAGCGTCGGCGTCACTCACGATTTGCGCGGCGACCCATGAGAAAAGGGCGCCCACAAGGAGCGCCCTTCTCACTTTAGCCTACTAGCAAGAGCTTAGTATCTATAATGCTCCGGCTTAAACGGCCCTTCCACAGGCACACCGAGGTAATCAGCTTGCTCATCAGTCAGCTTAGTCAACTTCACACCAAGCTTCTCAAGGTGCAAACGAGCCACTTCTTCGTCCAGGTGCTTAGGCAAGAAGTGCACGCCCAGCGGGTAACGCTCGGGGTGGTTCCACAGTTCGATTTGGGCCAACACCTGGTTGGTGAAGGAGGTACTCATCACGAAGCTGGATTCGTGGCGACTGTAAATTTGGGGCGTGGGGCTTGTAGCCACGTGTTGTTCACCACGTTCGGTAGGATCTGACCTGGCCGGAGATAAGTCTCTACGATGGAGATTTGGGAACAACAATGTGAGGCCGCTCTGCGGATTCGGGACGACTTCGGATGGTGGAAAGCAGCCGGCTATCTGGTCGGAGAGAAGTTTCTCGGCCATCTAGAGTTTCAGGATCAGATGCCGGAAGAAAGCACGGAGGCGTTCGCCGCTCGGATCAGGGAGACGATTCCGCGGAACGAGCTTGAGAGTTACTTCAAGAACGTCGACAGGGTCGGCGCTCTGGGGCACGTCATGGACGACGACAACTACCGCGAAACCGGCGTGACGTTGGAGGACAAGAGGCCGTCCGACTTCGCCGAGGACGCTCTGTTACTCGAGCGGGCTCGGAAGATTTTACTCGGGGCTTAGCCTCCGGAGAAGAGAACGCAAAAAGGGCGCCCTCACGAGCGCCCTTCTCACTTTAGCCTACTAGCTCAGCTTAGTATCTATAATGCTCCGGCTTAAACGGCCCTTCCACAGGCACACCAAGATAGTCAGCTTGCTCATCAGTCAGCTTGGTGAGCTTCACTCCGAGTTTTTCGAGGTGGAGTCTGGCCACTTCTTCGTCCAGATGCTTGGGCAAGAAGTGCACGCCCAGCGGATAACGCTCGGGGTGGTTCCACAGTTCGATTTGGGCCAACACCTGGTTGGTGAAGGAGGTACTCATCACG
>MDTD01084641.1_pt1 | contig 11573 bp, 9 predicted proteins | sample 811221 | NCBI WGS metagenome assembly MDTD01 (sample SAMN05326646, study PRJNA326480) | marine metagenome | isolation source: seawater | place: Pacific Ocean: South West | collected 2011
CGATGACTACGCCAAATGCGATCCCAACAGCTACCTGCCACAAAGGAATCGTTGGTGGCAGAGTTAAAGGGAACAGTAGGCCGGTAACAAGGAAGCCTTCATTGACCTCGTGTCCACGAACCATTGCAAAAATAACTTCACAGATTCCGCCAATCGTCATGCAGACTATATAGACGGGGAGAAAGTAGGTGGCACCGTGTAATAAGTTGCTAATCAGACTGGTCGAATTCGGAGTGCCTACGATAGCACCTCGCCACCCCAATGACTGATTCAGTTCGTTGAGTTTTGTATCACGGCCGTTTTCAGTTCTCTTAGCTTCGAATATATCCGTATTTGCCTCCGTCTCATCATTCTCAGAATCGTTTTCCTGCAGGACAACTGCATTGATGACCGGAGCAATATTCGCAATTTTATTCAAGGCTATTTCATATCCTTGATTGGCCTGAAAACCGGTGTTGTAGCAAGCCATGAAGACACAGGGGATGAGAGCGACGACGACCATCGTCATCATACGCTTAAGGTCCAGAGCATCTCGGACGTGCGATGCACCTTTGGTGGTTTCGCCGGGAGTATAGAAAAAGGTATCGGCCGCTTCATATAGCGGATAGAACTTCTCAAGCTTACCGCCTTCTTCGAATAGCGGAGCTTTTGAATCAAGAAGTTGTCTCAACCAACGCATTTAACGGATCCAGTATAAGTTAAATTTTTAACAGACAGCGAAGTGTCTGAGGTAAGTAAAGGATTAACCATCGATCTCGATGGTGGTCAGGCTTTTTCGCAGGATTGGGCCATATTCATATTTGCCGGGGCATACAAAAGTACATAATGCCAGGTCTTCTTCGGCCAACTCCAGACAGCCCAGTAATTGCGCCTGTTCAGTATCGCCAACAATCAATGCTCGCAATAATTGGGTTGGCAGTATATCAAGCGGCATGATCTTTTCGTACGAACCAATTGGTACCATCGATCGTTTACTACCACCTTTAGACGTGGTCATAGCGAACGACTTCGCCGAATTGAGAGCGGAAGCAAACGCGCGAGTAACGCTGAACTGATCAAATCCCGGCTTTTGCCATCCGAGAAAGTCACGGTGGTTTCCTTCGGCTAAGAGTGAGATCTGGTTATGGAATCGCCCAAGAAAATTGACAGGTGCCGAGGCTCGGCGCCCGGATAGTACGCTACCGGAAATGACACGGACTCCGTCGTCATTCAACTCGTTCTCAGTCAATTCATCCAGACTGGCTCCCACACAGGTTAGCAGCAGTCGCGGTTCTTTGGCTGCAGGACCACCAATAGAAATATATCGCTGGGAATCTAGTTTGCCCGTAAGCACCAGAGTGCCAATAGCACTGACATCCTGATATCCGATATGCCAGACTGTTTTGTTGGGACCTACCGGATCAATCAAATGAATATGAGTACCTGGGAGTCCGGCCGGATGAGGGCCGTCGAAGACGTGAAACTCAACTCCTTCGACACCTTCTCCGGGGACATCGACAGTGGGACCGACACACACATGAATATGGTCGGTAAGCTGTGTCAGGGCCCGGAGGCCCAAAAGAAATTCTTCACTCTTTTGAGCGACGGCAATTTCCGGATTGACGGCCAGTGGGTCAGTATCGATGGCGGTCACAAAGATCGATGAAGGAACACTCTCGATCGATGGAACTTTGTCAAACGGACGTGTCCGTAAGGTTGTCCAGAGCCCGGATTCCACCAGAACACTGGCAACATAATCCCGATTCAAGTCCTTCCAGTTCTGGCCGATTGCATCAAAGGTGACTTCTTCCTCCCCTGATACTTCAATGACTAACGACTCAAATTTACGTTTTGCTCCACGATTGATCTCGACGACAGTTCCGGCGGCAGGCGCGGTGTATTTTACCCCCGGTGTCTTCTTGTCCTCGAAAACAACCTGTCCTTTTTTTACCTGATCTCCAACCTTAACGGCCAAAGTTGGCTTCATTCCGTTGTAATCATCCCCTAGCAATGCGACTCTCGTCACAGCTTTGGCCTGATGAATCGTTGGGGAAGGAGACCCGTCGATCGGTAGTGATAGACCTTTTTTAATTATGTGCTTTTGCAATGTCTTGATTCCACATGCTGCAAATAAGTCCTGTTTGCTCCTACCGAATAGCAAGCAGGAACCAAACCAATCGAGACTTTGTGAAAAAAATCACAAAGTAAGCCCGATAAAAAGACCGCTATCGCCAAGAGCGTGATCGTCCACAGTCGTAAGACAATTAGCGGCATTAATCTCTTTATTTTGATGAAATCTGATAATTCACACAATAGGCTTGGAGAAGCATTTTTGCTCTACGAGGTGATCAATCTGCAGTTATCCCCTCTTATTGGGGTGGTAAATCCGAATTCGGTGAATTCACGAAGGCTTTTCATCAGTACACCTTTTCCGATTCTGCGGAATATTCCTTCAATTCCGGTCATACTTCCTGCCGAAGACTTCAGTGTAGGCAGATTGCCTGCATTAGTAGCTTGCGCCTGTGACCTCGAAAAATCCGACGTGTCTACCATTTTTTGAGGATTGGCAAAGGAAAGGAATAATCGATGAGCATCAAAAAGGTTTTGCTGATTGCTATTTGTACAGCAATGCTTGGGATTTGTTTGAATTTAGAAGCTCAGGCTCAGGAACGAGCTTATGGCCGAGTATGGGGTAGTGCCTACAGTCACTACAACTGGGATCGTTTTTACCACTATCCGTATGTTTACTACCCACAAAACTACTGGGGGCAGGAATATTACAGAAGCTACGAGAGCCTTTATCACCGCTATCCTCAGGAAATGCGAGTCCCAGCCTATAACACCCAATGGCATAATTTCTATCCTCAGCAACGTCGTTATCACTGGGGACATCATTTTCGACTGGATGTATTCTAAATCCGTTGAATTCAGACCTGTCCGTGGGATTTATGGGGCAACAGGTCTGAGCCTACGACATAACGGCACATTATGGCGTGGCAAAACAGCTTAACGGATTTATGGCGACACTCTGATTCGCACTTCAGAGTGTCGCCTTCTTTTATACGTTTATGCGTCAAATCTAGAGATCAATTGGTAATATAATTCGGCAGCCGCAGTTAACTGTTCGAGTTCAATCCACTCATCTTTTGTATGTGCCTGATCGATCGATCCGGGGCCCAGTACTACAGTTGGGATTTGATACAGTGAGAATGCCTGCGCATCAGTGCCATAGGGTACTCCGATGCGCTGTCCACTATGACCGGCTTTTTGCACGACATCCTGTACATAGGTCGCAAAATCGCCGTTGAATTCATCACTTAGTCCGCCGCATGAAATTGTAGGGGTATGATAGGTGACCTCATCTCCCCAATCCTCTCCGGAAAGATGTTGTTTGACATAGTCCAGAATATGTTGATAGGCTTCATCGGGAACCTCTGTTGGACTTGTACGTCGTCCAACTTCAATGGAACAACGATCTGGTACGGTATTCACGCTGATCCCACCTTCGATCATACCGACATTCAATGTTGGATTGGTAACCAGTGGATGTTCATTGAGGGTACCTACAACCTCGTTCGCGTACTGTTCTAAAATATTTATGATACGAGCCATACGATAGATGGCATTCTTCCCAAGGTCAGGCTGGGAGCTATGACACGCGACTCCGGAGACTTCTATTTCAAACCTGGTAACACCTTTATGTGCGACAACGACATCGAGCAGTGTTGGTTCGGCCACAATAATCGCGGTAGGCTTAGGGAACCACTGCTCTTCGATCCACAGGTCACAGAGTTTAGCAGCACCGGACATTCCGAACTCTTCGTTGACGGTGCAGGCCATGACGACGGTCGGGCGGTCAGCCGGAGGTGATTCTACAAAACGCTGAAAAGCGGTCAGCATGCAGGCCATTCCACCTTTTATATCGCAGCTACCACGACCATACATTCGGCCGTCGCGAATCACCGGGTCAAAGGGTTCAACAGTCATTCCATCAACAGGCACCGTATCTTGATGGGCTTCCAACATGATAATCTGGCCACCGTCTTCCCAACTTCGGCTTCCCGGGAAAATGGCTGCAATATTGTCTCGTCCAGGCTCTAGGGTATTGCGTCGAAACTCGACACCTAATCCAGCCAACTGGGAAAACCAATTTTCTAAATAGGCGGTCATGCGACCTTCAAAGTAGATGTCACCAGAGACCTCACGCCCCATAGGATTAACACTTGGAATTCGGACCAAATCCTGTAATAACTCGAATAGCTTATCCGACAATTTGGTTTTCTCCTGTGGTTCAGCTGCGATGTTGGTTAGTGAAACTAACCAGGCATTTTCCCTTCGGCTATTTCGCGTTCCCACTCGTCCATTAAAGGCCAATCGGTGGCACAAGTTCCGAAGTCTGCCATATGTTTATAGCTTTCCAGCCGGGTGATCGTTCGTTCAAGTAGATCATCGTCTTTAGGAAATATAGGGCCATGGCTTGGCAGCAGCCATTTCACATCACTTGCTTTAATGCGGCGCAGCGATTTGATGAAGTCATCAAGATTACTGCCATGATGAGCATCAATGGCACCTACACATCCATCCCGGTAGATGTTATCGCCACTGAAAAGTAAATCACCCATTCGAAAACTCAATTGGCTATCGGTGTGCCCCGGCGTTAGCCAGACTTCAACTTCGAGGTCACCAACCGCAATCTTATCTCCATCATTAATAAGGTTGTCAACTTCAACCGGAGGCATATCTAAGTCGATTCCCTGAGCCTCAATTTGTGCAAACGTTTTGAGTTTGTCACCAATGCGTAGAGATTCTTCTGCAAGTGGGTGAGCGGAAACAGTGGTTTTGAAGATCTGTTTCAGTTGAGCCAGTCCCTGAATATGATCTACATCAGCATGAGTTGCGATGAGCGTCTTGCAGTTCGCAAATGGAAAATCCAGATTGCGAATCAAGTCAACAACTTCTTCAACAACTTCTTCATATCCGATGTCGATAAGGATCCATTCATCGCCACTGTAAATCAGATAGATGTTACAGCCGACGACATAGCCCAACTGATGATTGACTTCAATGACATTAGGAAAAACAGGGCGACGTTCCAGCATGGATGAATCCTATTATTCGTGGTGATAAACTTACAGAGATTCTAATTCTTGGTGGAATAATGCACAAGCATTCAACATCAGGGGTTTTCCAATATGCTTGCCAGCCCTTCCCGATAGGTGGGGTATCGCCATAGGATATTAAACTCGTCGGCGAGACAGCGATGGCTGATACGTTTAGTACCGCTGGCTCGCTGTGACACTGCGGTGTTTGGATCTGCACTGACAAATGTAATCGGTGGCGCTTTCAAGATGGCGGCGATTTCGGCCAGGTATTCGCCGCGATTCACCGGAGAACCGTCCGATACCAAATAGCATGATTGCTTAGGTTCCTGCGTGACGACTGCATCGACGACCGTAACAGCATCGTCGACATGGATAAGATTCAGCCACCCATCCTGTGGAATTGACATTGGTTCGCCACTTTTAATCTGCTCTAGTCTCGGAATACGATCGGGCCCATATATTCCAGCTAGTCGCAGCACCGTAGTGCGTTCTCCAAATCGTCCTTGTTGCAAAATCTGTTCCGCCTTCAGACATGCGATTCCACCGGGTCGTGTTGGAATGGTAGCTGATTGTTCGTTTACCCAACTCCCGTCTGTTTGCCCATACACTCCGGTTGAACTTATATAAATTACTCGTTTCACCGAATTGGGAAGTACTTCAAGAATGTTGTTTACTCCCTGGATATAAACATCACCGATACTATGACCACTATTGCGGTCAAAACCGACAGAATACAAGACTAGCTCCACTTCCGGAAAATCTGGCAGAGATTCAGGAGACATCACATCACCAATCAGTGGTAGGATTCCGGACTCTCTAAAATCTTCTGCATGTTGCTGGCTGCGAGTAAGGGCGAATACCTGATGTCCGTCAGCAACCCACTTTTCGGCAACTCGACGACCTAAGTAGCCGCAACCAATAATTAGTCGTTTTGTCATGGAAGTGTTTCGATAACTGTATCTACTCGAAGGATCGGCAAGGCTTCACTTAACCATTACGATAAGGTAAACGTGGTAAGATTTGAGGCGTTGTCGAATACTATAATCTATGGAAAAAGTTTGACATCCCACCGTCAAAAAGATGATTCACGGGTAATAATTATCAATGTTACCATTTTGCATTATATTTGATGTGAACAGCGCTAAATGGAATTGGCAATAAAAGATGGGCAAGGATTGCTTTTATCACCCTTGATTAGAAGAAACGTATGTTCCGACCCAACACGATTCCGGGCCAACTAGTATCCAAATTCTTTCTACTACTGCTGATTGCCACCTTTGTAACACCAGCTCTTGCTCAGCCTGAACCTGGTGACGAACGGGCCATTCATGTGCCGGTTGATACCAGACTGGAAGGATTCTTTTCGGGCGATGCACCGACGTCCATCGATCAAATTGAATCAGTTCAACAGCACGTGCAAACTCTGGCCGATACGGTCCAAAAGACTGTTGTAGGTATTGGCGTGGGAGCAGCACAGGGTAGCGGTGTTATTATCAGTCGTGACGGGTACGTGCTTACTGCTGCTCATGTATCCGGAAGGCCCGGAGTCACGGCACGTCTGTTTCTTTCCGATGGCCGTGTCGTCCCTGCTAGAACATTGGGACTGAACCGAACATTTGATGCAGGTCTGATGAAGATTATCGCTGAAGACTGGGAAGCTGAAAAATGGCCTCATGCAGATATGGGAGTTTCCTCGGATGTTGAATTAGGACAGTGGGTTATGGCCGTAGGTCACCCCGGTGGATACCAGCAGGATAGAAACCCTGTGGTTCGACTGGGGCGTATTGTTCATACCTACGAAGATGTTCTTACTTCCGACTGTACATTAATCGGAGGGGACTCAGGAGGCCCGTTGTTTGCAATGGATGGACGAGTGATTGGAATCCACAGCCGTATTGGCCCGGAATTGAGTCATAACGTTCACGCCCCCATTGATTCGTTCAAAGATGGTTGGGAACGAATGGCAAAAGAAGAGCAGTGGGGGAACACTCCAGGAGCACCATTGATCGGTGTCACGGGAGGGCAAAACGACGAAGCCGCTGAAATTGAAAGTATTATTCCCGGCAGTCCGGCAGCCAAAGCAGGAATTACCAAGGGTGATATTATTATTCAGTTTGCAGGCAAGGATATTACAACGTTTGATTCACTTGTCAACGTAGTAGCCGTTCACCGCCCCGGTGAAAAAGTCACTATTAAGCTTCTCCGTGATGAGAAGGAAATAGAAATTGAGTTGACGGTAGGTCGTGCCGGACCGCAAATCCCGCGGGCTCCGGAAGAAGACAGTAGCCTGCAACAGGTTCCCGTGGCAACCGACTACAACAGTTGGATGAGCTACATTGCCTCGTATAAGCCAGCGACAGTTCATCAACGAAACTATGAAACAATCGTTAATGCGTTTGCACCGGTCGTTCACAAAGCAGGGAATTCAACGGTTAAGATCTCCGACGGAAAACGTCAACTGGCGTTAGGAGTGATTGTGAGTGCCGATGGTTACATCCTTACAAAGGCAAGTGAAATCCTTAGTGATGAACTGGAGTTCCCGCTGACCTGTGAAGACGCCCGGGGAAATTCGTTTAAGGCAGTGTTTGTATCACATCGCCCTAAATTTGATTTATTGATGCTCAAAGCAGACGCAAAAAAACTCAAGCCTATCAAGTGGAATACAGATGATCAGCCTCTCGGAAGTTGGTTGATTTCCCCATCAACCGGTGAAAATCCGATGGCCATTGGTGTGGTAAGTGCTCACCCCCGTTCTATCCGAGGCGGTTTGTTGGGGGTATTTTTAGGCGAGACTCCAGCTGGAGTACGTGTCGAGCAGGTATTTCCCAATACGGCGGCAGCTCGGGCTAAAATGCGTCGAGGGGACGTGATTCTCAAGGTTAACGAAATTGAAATTACAGATCGCGAACAATTAATTGATACAGTTCGCAGCCACTTACCCGGGGAAAAGATTACTTTGCTGGTTCGCCGCGGCGAGGAGAAATTGTCGATTGATGCAGTACTTGGTCGGGAAGAAGATATTGCGGGAAGTCGTGCCGTTGAACAACAGAATCTGGGTGGGCCGCTGAGCACACGGCGAAGTGGATTTCAGTCAGTACTCCAACACGACACAGTATTGCGTCCAGAGCAGTGTGGAGGTCCTATTCTTAATACCAGAGGCCAGGCTATTGGAATCAACATCGCTCGGGCCACGCGTGTGGCATCGTATGCGTTGCCAGCATCGGTCATTGTTGAGCTGATTGATGATATGAAAATTCGCGACGCCGATGCGGTCAGTGAAGAGACTTCAGATGCTCCCTAAGTACGAGCCCAAAATTTATCTTTCCAGATAAGCCTGTAACATCTGTTGTGCCGCAATCATATCAAGTCGTTTCTTGCGTTTACTGGCTTTAATGTTGCCCGCGATCATTAATTCGTGTGCCAGTGAAGTTGTAAATCGCTCGTCATGAAATGTGACTGGTAACTCAGTAATTTCTGACAGCCAGGCACCAAATTCTCGAGCCTCGCGGCTTTTGGCCGTCTCGTTTCCGTCAGTGCTGATTGGAAGTCCCACCACAAATCCGACGATCTCCTCTTCATTCGCTAGTTGGCGAAAACGCCTTGCATCTGCTTCGGGATCCTTGCGTTGATAGTTTTCAACCGGACTGGCAAACGATTGTCGGTAGTCGCAGATGGCAATTCCAATACGGACGGTACCAAAATCGATACCGGCTAAACGACCTTCATGAGGAAAGTTTGAAGTCACGTTCATAGCATCAATGAATTGGTTTTCGGGTCACGGCGGATTCAAAATATCCGTTTTTTAAAAATCGTTGAACGTATTGTAGCGTTTCGCGTTGATTCATGATTCGTGTATGCGTTGAATTAACGGTTCGAAAATCGACGGCACCCTGAAGTTTGGTTTCCTCCACTGAGACTACGAGATCGCTTGGCCCCTTAAGTAGTGGATTGCGCACCAGATTACTTTCTAACTGGCCGGCGATGATACCAAACTCATATTCAGGTATTGCCAGTTGATCTTCCAGTTCCTTAAATCCGGCACCTAATTCCTTCCCCGATACGCCCCACAATGCTTCAAATAGTAATTGATCATTTACCGCTCGGCCAAAGGCTGAACCTTGGTTAGGAGGAGCCAGCATCACCATTCTCTTGATGCGCTCATCCTGTTGCGTTTTAAGATAACTACGAACAACGACGTTTCCCATGCTGTGTCCGACTAGATACAAGTCAGAGTCTTCAGGGAAATGGGATAGCAATTCACCAAATTGTTCTGCATGCTGATGGATCGTTTGTCGTGTGCTGGCGTAACCCCAGCTGAACACGTCGGCTACATTATGATCCCGTAGATACCGTGCCAGAGGATCGAGAGAATTTCGAGTTCGAATGACCCCGTGAAGCAATACGAAAATCTTCGTTTTGTAGGGACCAATCTTACCGTTTTTGACAAATTCGTCAAAACGATGTTGGCATTGATTGAATGAACCCCATGCCTGTCGTATGTTCCGATGGTCCAGAATTCGGCAGTGATGGGTGTAGTGATTTCGTTGGATACGCCAACCGCTCTGGATGCGAATATCCGTCCAGAATTGCTTGCCGCCGAACGTTTTTAACTGCAGGTTGATATTCAACGGCGAATCGTCGTCGGCCAAGCTGATTCCAGGTTGCACGTATGCAAGTGCGATCAAGGCTAAAGTTGAGCGTCTGGTAAATCTCACAAAGTCTCTCCTACAAGTACGTTTGGTCACCGTTGTCGTTCAGTAGGTCAGTCAATTGTCGTACGGACTCTTCATCATGTTTGTTTGCAACCAGAGTGGCGTCGCTGGTATGAACAATAATCAAATCATTTACGCCGACCGTAGCGATCAAATGGTTTGATGAACTGTGAATAATTGAACCTGTGGTTTCAACACCGATATGTTTGGAAAGTATCGTGTTATTGTTTTCATCGGTAGGGAATAATCTTGAGAGTGCTTGCCAGCTACCGATATCGTCCCATTGGAAAGGTGCATCGATCATTAAAATTGGTTTGTAATGCTCCATGACGGCGTAATCGATGGAAGTGCCCTTGATCGCAATGAATTCACGTTCCAGGACCTCATCAAAATCCGATTGCCCGTGTTTTTCGACGATCGCATCTATATGCTCCATGATGTCCGAACGTGTCGCCCTCAGGGCATTTAGAATAGCCTGGGCTTTCCAAACGAAGATTCCCGAATTCCAGTAGTAGCCACCCTCTTGTAGATATTGATTTGCTGTTTGAGCATCCGGCTTCTCTTTGAACTTGTGAACTTCAAATGAAGTCGAGCTAAATTGTTTTCCGGTTTGAATGTAACCATATGTTTCGGCGGGGCGGGTTGGTGTAATACCAAAGGTGACCAGACTGGACGGATTCTGTTCGACTAACTTCTGGGCATCTCGAAGAGCTTTTTGGAATTTGTTTGCCGGAGTAATAATATGATCGCTTGGCATAACAATGATGGTTGCATCAGGGTCTTGTCGGGCAATCAAAGCAGAGGCTAACGCAATGCATGGAGCCGTATCTCGTTTGGCAGGTTCACCAATAATGGCTCCTATTGGCAATTGAGGTAACTGTTGTTTGACAGAATCAACCAGCTGTTGGTTTGTAATGACCGTAATGTTTTCAGTGACAATAGTCGGAGCTAGTCGGTCGACAGCTTCCTGAAGCAAAGTGCTGCCACGGCCAAAGTGGAGTAGCTGCTTAGGTAAGGCAATTCGACTCAAAGGCCAAAAGCGAGTGCCTGCGCCGCCGGCCATGATGACTGCGTGTAACATCAATTCTTCGGATTGCTAAGGGATTGAAAGGATGGTGTCAGGAGGTAGGTGTTCTGCTCAATTTGCTGTGGTACGTCGTCCCGTTGCTTCAACTGAGGTAAGTCTACGGCATAGTCCGGATGTATTTCCACCTGAATACCTTCAGCGACTTGACATCCAACCTCCCGAAGCCATCGTCGATGGAGATTGCAAATACTCCTGCGACTGGTAGCGGGCGTGCTAAAATCTTCAGTAGGAGCATTTTTAACGGGAGCGAAAACATCCTCTCTCAGGGCTTCCACCGTTAATATATTTTCGGCAATCGGTAGTAGGTCAAAGATAAAGCGTTCGAGCTTAATGGCGTTAGGCTCCGTCGGATTTAGCAGGTGACCATCCTCTCCTAGACAAGGTACCCGTTTGTGGGCAATGTGATAAGGAAGTTCCTGATTCGATTGAATGATCTGTTGTAAAAACGTGGTTTGGAATAGGTGTACAGCAATATTAGCAGCCCATAACCGGAGGTTACCGTTGTCATCCTTTTGTTCAGCAGTCTCGATTGGAATTTCACTGTATTCGATGATTTGCGTTTGGCCGTTTAAAGAAACGATGTTTCCCGTTTTGTCGAAGGCGGATTGCTTGGCAATAGTTTGCAAGGTGATTTGTGACTGGTTGATAGCGTGATAGCCAAGTAGGGCGGGTGAGCATGTTGGGGAAAGTGGA
>MDTD01107661.1_pt1 | contig 11573 bp, 10 predicted proteins | sample 811221 | NCBI WGS metagenome assembly MDTD01 (sample SAMN05326646, study PRJNA326480) | marine metagenome | isolation source: seawater | place: Pacific Ocean: South West | collected 2011
AAGATATTTTAATGCAGCTGGTGCAGACTCAAAAGGCCACATAGGTGAAAGGCATATACCAGAAACTCACATAATTCCACTAGTTCTGCAAGCTGCATCAGGCAGAAGAAAAGATATTGCGATCTTTGGAAATGATTACAAAACTGATGATGGGACTTGTGTAAGAGACTTCATTCATGTTTCAGATCTATGTGAAGCCCATTTACTCTCTCTAGACTGGCTTCAAGGGGGCGGGAAAAGCAAAAGGTATAATCTTGGAAATGGAAATGGTTTTTCTGTTAAGGATGTGGTCTTGACTGCGGAGAAAGTAACAGGTAATTCAATTTCTGTTGTTGATTCACCAAGAAGGGCTGGAGATCCTGAAATCCTGGTAGCTGATTCTAAACTCATAAGAAAAGAATTAGGCTGGAGCCCAAATTATCAAGAATTAGAAACTATAATTAAACATGCTTGGCAATGGGAAATATTGGATAATGGAGTAGATTTATGAAAAAAGCTTTTATTACAGGTGTAACTGGACAAGATGGCTCCTACTTGGCAGAGTTACTGCTCCAGAAAGGCTATCAGGTTCACTCAATTTTAAGGCGTTCAAGTCTATTCATAACCGACAGGATTGATAAGATTTTTACTAATAAGAATTTTGTCACTTATCATGGAGACTTAGTCGATTCAAGCAATTTAGGATCATTAATTAATAGTATCGAGCCTGATGAGATTTATAACCTTGGAGCACAATCACATGTTGCAGTATCATTTGAAGTTCCTGAATATACAGCTGAAGTTGATGCTTTAGGCACAATAAGGCTTTTAAATTTAGTTAAGGAATCTAAAAAGAATATTAAATTTTACCAAGCATCAACTTCAGAATTATTTGGAGGTATTCCTGGGACAGCGCCTCAAAATGAAAAAACACCTTTTTACCCTAAGTCACCCTATGGGGCTGCTAAGCTATATGCATTTTGGATAACAAAGAATTATAGAGAGGCATATGACATTCATGCCTCGAATGGCATATTGTTTAACCATGAATCTCCAAGAAGAGGTGAAACATTTGTTACTAAAAAAATAACTAAGGCAGTTGCGAACATCTCTAAAGGAAAACAAGAATACCTTCAGCTTGGAAATCTAGATGCTAAAAGAGACTGGGGATATGCAAAAGAATATGTAGAATCAATGTGGTTGATGCTTCAACAGGATAAACCAGATGATTACGTAATAGCTACTGGAGTAACAAAAACTGTTAGAGAGTTTGTTGAATTGGCATTTAAATATGTAGATATTGATATAAAGTGGGCAGGAAGTGGAATAAATGAAAAAGGCTTATGCTCTAAATCTGGTAAAGAAATGGTGATTATTAATCCTCGCTATTACAGACCTTCCGAAGTTGAATTGCTTCATGGTGACCCAACTTATGCACAAAAAAAACTTGGATGGAGACCCAAAACTTCCCTTGAAGAATTGGTAAAGATAATGGTTGAATATGATTTAAATTATGACGGCTATGGATTCGATTAAAAAAATCTTTTCTTCAGAGGTTTTACCTGAAATAAAAATAATAGAATTTGATACTTTTTCAGACTTAAGAGGGAAAATCTGGACTTCGTTCATAGACGATTTTTCTCAAAAACTCTTACCAGACAATATATATTTTAAACATGATAAATTTAATACTAATAAGAAAGGAGTTTTAAGAGGCATTCATGGAGACAATAAAACTTGGAAGCTTGTTTCATGTCCGATGGGTGAGATTGAGCAGGTTATTGTTGACTTAAGAACTGAATCAAAAAACTTCAAAAAATGGATTAAGTTTGAGCTTAATAAAGATAATCAAATTGCTGTTTTAATTCCACCAGGTTTTGGAAATGCTTTTTGTGTATCAAGTGACGAAGCTTTATATCATTACAAATTAGCTTATGATGGTGGCTATAATGACTTTGACAATCAGTTTACATTTGCGTGGAATGATCAATCCATTGGCATTGATTGGAAAATAAAAAATCCAATCATAAGTGAAAGAGATATGATGGGAAAATAAAATGGAAACAATAAAGCATGATGGAAAAATAATATCGATTATATATAGAGATGATGATTGGGAAGAGGGATTAAATTTTATTACTCCTAATGAGTTATTCGTTCAAGCAGGTTCATGGTGGTATCAAAAAGGTGAAGTGCTGCAAAATCATATTCATACAGACTATGTAAGAGAAGGTACTAGAACTCAGGAAACAGTTTATGTAAAAAAAGGCTCTATGAAGTGTCTAGTTTTTTCAGAAAATAGAGAGTTTCTACAAGATTTCATATTGTATGAGGGAGACCTCGCAGTTTTTGCATTTGGTGGTCATGGTTTTGAGATTCTTGAAGATGATACCAAGATTATTGAATCAAAAAATGGTCCTTTTACCAGCGTTGAGAAAGATAAAATAAAGTTTTAAATATGGAAAAATGAAATATCTATTAGCTACACAAGGATCTCAAGGAGTAGTGGCTTTAAGAGAGCTCTTCGCGGCAAATATTAAACCAAATGATATACATGTAGCAATATGTCAAAATGGTGAGAGTGGACCTTTAAATGAATTTATCGCTTATAATAAAATCTCTTACTCCTCTCATGAATCTGGAAAACATTTTTCAAGTTGGCTCCTTAACAAGGATAAAAAATATGATACTTTATTGAGCATTAGTTGGAAGTATCTATTTTGTGATGAGACTATCAAATATTTTGCTGGAAGTGCTATAAATTTCCATCCAGGGTTATTGCCAGATTATAAAGGTTGCTTCTCCACACCATGGTCAATAATAAATCAAGAAGAGTATGTTGGATTTACTTATCATTATATTTCAAAAAATTTTGATGAAGGAAATATCCTTATAAAAGAAAAAATAAGAATTCTTGATTCAGATACGGCACATTCTCTTAACTATAGAGTATTTCAAAGAGGATTATCTAAACTTATAGATGCTATATGTATGATTGGAGAAAAAGGCGAAACTCAATCTAAAGGCGGTTCATACTACCCAAATAAATTACCATTTGACGGAAAAATTAATCAAAAATGGACTATAAAACAGAAGAATAACTTTATTAGGGCTATGTACTTCCCTCCTCATGAAATGTTTTTAAAATTAATAGATAAGACAAATAATAAATAGAGAAAAATATTATGTATGATTTTATTATGCAGATGCGACCTCTTTTTGGCTCAGAGGAAAAGAAAGCAATTTCTGAGTACATGGATGAAGATGGGTTTATTACTGAATATAAACGTACTGAAGCCTTTGAAGATTTAATTTCAGAATACACAGGTTCAAAAAATTGTATTGTCGTAAATAATGGAACAATTAGTCTAACACTTGCTGCAATTGCTTCTGGCATTAAGGCTAATGATGAAGTTATTGTTCCTAACTACACTATGATCGCAACCCCAAATTCTGTAAAGATGTTTGGAGCCAAACCAATATTTGTAGATGTCGAGCCTGAGACTTTATGTTTAGATATAAATAAAGTTAAAAGAGCTATTACCTCTAAGACAAAAGCAATTATGCTTGTTTCAGCTAATGGCAGATATCCTAAATCTGGGATCAAAGCCTTTGAAGATCTTTGTGCTAATGATGGGATAGCACTAATTGAAGATTCTGCACAAGGCATGGGATCATTTTATCCAGATGGAAGGCATATTGGGAGGGCTGGAAAAATAGGAAGCTTTTCTTTTTCTGCTCCAAAAATAATTTCAACTGGTCAAGGAGGCGCCTTAATAACTGATTGCGATGAAACTGCTAGCAAAATAAGAAAACTTAAAGATTTCGGAAGAACTACTGGAGGTAATGATATTCATGACAGCATAGGTTTTAACTTTAAATTTACAGAGCTTCAAGCATGCATTGGAATCGAGCAAATGAAAAAACTTCACGCAAGAGTATTACGTAAAAAAGAGATTTTTAAACTATATGAAGATTATTTATCTGATCTTGAAGAAGTTTCGTTATTCAAACATGATTTAAAAAATACTTCTCCATGGTTTATAGATTCAGTTTGTGAAGACAGGGATAATCTGATGATTTATCTAAGGGACAATAATATTGGAACTAGGGTTATGTACCCTCCCATTAATAAGCAATCAATTTATTTAGATGATGATAACCATGAGGTGTCACAGCATATTGGTTCCAATGGCTTATGGCTGCCATCAGCAGTTCAATTAACGAATGATCAAATAAAATATATAACAAATAAAATTAAATCTTTTTACGTATAAAATGCGTAAAAAATCCAAAATATTTATTCGCTTAATCGGAGGCCTTGGCAATCAATTATTTATCTATGCATTTGGTTTTGCTAAATCAAAAGACTCAGGTTCTGAATTAATTATTGATAATATAAGCGGGTTTAGTAAAAGAGATATTTATAGAGCTGAATTTTGTTTAGATGTTTTTAGATTAGGTCATACCTATCTAAGTAATTCATTTTTTAGATTCGTAATCGGTAATAGATATTTCTGGTTTTTAGCAAGATTTCTAAACTTTGGATATTATGAAAAAACACCTAAGTCATTTGATAAAAATGCAAAGAATTCAAACTTAAGTTTTTATCAAGGGTATTGGCAATCATATAAGTACTTTGATAAGTACAGAGATTCGATAAAAAAAGATTTAATATTGGATGAGGTCTCGGGTGAACATGCAAACATTTATAGCAAAAGGATAAAAGAATCAAAAAATTCAGTTGCAGTATGCCTTAGATTCTACGACACGTTCAAAGAGGACTCAGAAATTTATAATGTGCAGGATCATTGTTACTATGAGGAAGCTATTGAATTATTAGAGTCAAAACATCATGATCTTACCTTTTTCATTTTTAGTATGAATATTGAAAAAGCAAAAAGAGAGCTCTCATTATATTCGGATAGAGATATTATTTTCGTTGACCCGCTTTTAAATTTTCAAGATGCCTATATTGATTTACATTTAATGAGCACGTGTGATCACTTTATTATTTCAAATGGAACTATGTATTGGTGGGCAGCATATTTAGGAGAAAAATCAGGAAGTTTAGTTATCTGTCCAAAAAATGGGTTTCATAAAGATATGGCTTTACCAAATTGGATAAAAGTCTGAATTGGCTATTTTATATGCTTGATTTTTGAAGATGAATTCAGATTTAACAAAAGAAATAAAATCTTTTAGTGGCCTTAGACCAATTTTTTATATCCTCTTTTCATTTTTCTTATTTTTTATTATTGTCTTTGTTTTTGGAGATGGTTATAAGGCAAGTGAAAGCTTGCTAATTGTTTTATTTTCTAGTTCTATTTCAGTTGCCACTTTAATTTACCTTTTTAGAAATATTTTATTTTCAAAAATAGATGCAATATTTATTTCTTTAATTTTTTTAATTCAAGCCGCCATAGGTATCCTTCATTTTATTTCAATTATTAATTCTGACTATTTCTCAGAGAGTATTCTAGGTGTTGATTTATCTAATGATCATTATTATTTTGATGTTTTTTATTTTACATACCTTATGGATCAAATATCTCTTAGTAGACTCGATGACGGATATTTTTCAATTGATATTGCTTCTGGAGTTCTCCATAAAAATTACTTTTTAGCATACCTGGTAAGCGATCTATTTTATTTTGGTGATTCTTATGTTCTTAACTTTATGGCAATTAACATTTTATCCCTCTTTTATTCAGGAATCTTACTATCAGTAATAACTTTAAATCTTTTTAAGATAACAAACTCAATAAAGTTGAAAACAGTCTTTTATTTAACTATTTTGCAACCATTAGCATGGATACCTTCGCACTCAATGAGAGATATTTTTGGTACCTTCATAGTTGTACTTGCTGTATCAATGATATTTCAAGCACAAACTAAGTTGCAAAAACTTATATCATATTCTATTTCGATAGCCTTAGTATTCCAGCATAGATCAATATACGCACTCTCTATTTTAGGCACAATTTTCTTGAGGAATATGTTATTTAGAAAAAATATTAGAGACAATGCATTGCTAATATTAAGCATTTTAATTATCTCATTTTTTATTTTTACTGGATCAGGAATATCCTCTGCAGTTATTAATATTTTTCTGACCTCACAAGAAAATTCTATGATCGGAGGAGCAGTTAATGACAGAGGTGCAAATATCATATTTCATTTTATAAAATTACTTGTTGGGCCTTTCCCTTGGACTCAATACTATGACGGATCAATTTCAGGCTATGCAACTTGGTACTCCTCAATACAAATTTTGCATGCATCTTGGAGTTTGACAGTAATATTTATATTATTTAAGAATATTAAAAATATCTTTAGCTTCTCTGAGAGCAAGAATTTATTTTTAATCATACTGCTATTTGGAGTACCAGCAATTTTTTCATTGGGAGGCCATAACTTATATTTACTTCCTTCTATAATGCTATCAATACCTTTATTAGTCGCAATGACTCCTCTAAGAAATATAACTTCAACTTTTTTTCTTTTTACACTATTTTATATTTCAACTAGCGGATTATTTTATTTTACTAAATATCATTTTTTATAAAAAAATTTACTTTTAATCTTTTTTAAATAGGGCTTTATCTTTTGTGCATTACATACAAATGAACTAAATATTATCTATAATGAGCAAATAATAAACATAAAATATAGATAATAATTAATGAAAGAAAGAAGTAAGGTTTATGTAAGTTTAATAGCTGACCTATTACATGCTGGGCATATAAAAGTTCTTAAAGAGGCAGAAAAAAGAGGAGATGTAACTGTTGGTCTTTTAACCTCTACAGCAATAAATGAGCTTAATGACGTAGCTTACTTAAAATATGAGCAGAGAAAAGAGGTTATTCAGAATTTATCCATGGTTTCAAGCGTAATTCCTCAGGAAAGTGCCAGCTATAAGGATAATTTAGTTAAATTAAAACCAGACTTTGTTGTGCATGGCGATGATTGGATAAATTCATCACAATCACTCTATAGAGATGAAGTATTAGATTTATTAGAAAAGTGGGATGGAAAGCTAATCGAAATAGAATACAGCTCAGATATAAGCGATCAAAACATTAAAAATCAATTAATGAAATTGGGCGTAACTTCTGTAAATCGACTTAATAGACTTAAGCATTTAATTAAAAATAAAAAAATTATTCGTATTTTAGAATCTCATAATGCTTTGAGTGCCTTGATAGCAGAAAACATAGAAGTGGAGAACAGAGGAAGTTTAGTAACTTTTGATGGTTTTTGGTCTAGTTCTTTAACTGACTCTACCTCTAAGGGAAAGCCAGATATTGAAGCTATTGATATGACCTCAAGAATTAATGCAGTAAATGAGATCTTTGAAGTAACAACTAAACCTATGATTTTTGATGCAGATACGGGAGGAAAAATTGAGCATTTTGAATTTACTGTAAGAAGTTTAGAAAGAACAGGTGTAAGCGCTGTAGTTATTGAAGACAAAACAGGGCTTAAAAAGAATTCATTGCTCGGTAACGAAGTTAAACAAACTCAAGACTCAGTCGAGAATTTTTGTAATAAAATAAAAAGAGGAAAAGAAGCGCAGCTTAGCGATGATTTTATGATAATCGCAAGAATTGAATCATTGATATTGGAAGCCGGTATGGAAGATGCTATAAATAGGTCTAAAGCCTACATTGATGCTGGAGCTGACGGAATAATGATTCACTCTCGCCACAAAGATCCCAGTGAAATAATTGAGTTTATGAAAAGGTTTAGATCTTTTGAAGAAGATATACCCGTTGTTGTTGTTCCCACTAGCTTTAATTCTGTAACTGTAGAAGAGTTTATTGATCTAGGTGTAAACGTTGTAATTTATGCGAATCATATGTTGAGAGCAGCTTATCCTGCAATGCTAGAAGTTGCTAAGGAAATATTAAAAAATGGAAGAACTCTAGAAGTTGAACCAAAATGCATGTCAATTAAAGATATTCTTGAAATAATTCCAGGAACTAAATAATGAATAAAAAAAGAGTCATGGTAGATATGTCAGCTACCCTTATACATCATGGACATATAAGAATCTTAAAAAAAGCCTCTGAGTATGGCGAGGTTATTGTTGGACTTACTACTGATGAAGAAATTAGGCTTAAGAAAGGTTATGAACCAGAAATATCTTTTGAGCACAGAAAAGAAATACTAATGGCAATAGAATCTGTAACAGATGTTGTACCAACTCCTTGGTTGATTGATGAATCTATATTAGATAAACATAAGATTGATAAACTTTTGCATGGTGACGACAACTCAAATGACATTGATAAAAATAGACTTGAGATTATAAAAAGAACTAAAGGTATTAGCAGTTCATCTATTAGAAAAAAGGCTGCAAGTTCAATTACTCAAATAAAGAATAAAAAACTAATGCTAACGCCAGGCCCAGCTTCAATTCTTCATGATAACTTAGATTATCTTGGACCAATGTTTGGAAGAGGAGATGATGAATATACAGAAATGTCAGAAAAAGTTATTGACTGGGTTCGCGAACTAAGTGGTCAGGATCAAGTAATTTATGCTCAGGGTTCTGCAACTTTTGGATTAGAACTAGCTCTTCACAGTTTTGTTAAAGGAAAAGTTCTTCTAATTTCAACTGGTTATTACAGCGATCGATTGGAGCGATTATTGCCTCCAAAATGTGATATCTCTATATGTAACTATGAGGAATTAGATGGAGTTCAAGGTAGTTACGATTGGGTGCTGTGCGCATATACTGAAACCTCTGTGGCATTTAAAGTTGATTTAGACCTAGTAAAGAAAAAATCTAATTCCCTTAAAGCAAAGTTATTTGTTGATGCTACTGGTTCAATAGGATTAGAGGATTTTCATGAATATGCAGATTTAATGGCTTTTAGTTCATGTAAGGGACTCTTAGGCCTTACAGGAGCATCATTTGTAGCTTTTAAGAAAAGCCTATTGAAGCAGAGTTTAGATAAATTTTATTTTAATCTTGATACTCATAAAGAGAAGATGGTAACAGGTCCTTATCACGCGATTGCTTCGCTATATGGCGTAATTGACAATCACGATTTATATAAAAAAAGAATAATGAACAGTAAAAATTATATTCTCACGAAATATAAAGGAATTGTAAGACCAAGCAATCAGCCTGCTTTATGCACTTACCTTGAAGGCAAGCTGGAAGCTTTAGATGACAATATTGTTTTGTATTCACCTCGTTCAGAATTGTCTGGATCTGTAATTTGTCATTTCGGTGAAATTCACACTAGTTCAATAAATTTAGATAAAAGAATAAAAGTAACATGCTAGACACTAATAAATTCATTGATCAATTAATAATGCAAAAATATACACATTTATGTGTGGTTCCATGCAGTTTTGCTAAAAATCTAATTAATGCATCTGTTAATATGCAAAAAAAATTAGAATACCTTCCTTGCGCCAGTGAAGCTGTGGCTTGCTCAGTTGCGGCTGGCCTTAAAATGGCAGGGAAAAAACCAATTGTAATTGTTCAGTCATCAGGTCTTACAAATATGGCTAGTTGCATAACAAGTTTGCTTGTTCCATATGAGATAACTTTTCCTATTATAACAAGTTGGAGAACTTATAAGACCGGAGACAGTGAAATCCAACACAAGCATTTAGCAACAAAGCTACCTGAATTAATAAGCTCTTATGGATATAATTTTCAAATATTAGATCAGCAAGAAATAGAAACAGCAATTAACCAAATAAACCAATCAGATAATGAAAAAATGATCTGCGTATTAAAAAAAGATTCTTTTTCAAAGGTTGATCTAAAAGAGGAATACAGAATTAACTTTTCAGGGAGGACCCCAAGAAGTAGCTTTTTAAAGCTGCTAAATAAGTTTTACAAAGATAGTGATAATTTATTTATTGGCACTACAGGAAATACTGCGAGAGAAATGTATAGCTTTATGCCTGATACTAAGAACTTTTATATGGCTGGAAATATGGGTGGTGCTCTGAGTTTAGGTCTTGGTGCGTCAAAAGCAGGAAAAAAAGTAATTGTTTGTGGTGGAGATGCAGAATTTGTTATGCATTTAGGTGGCATTACTACCGCAGGCAGATATAGAGATGAAATAGATTTAACATATATCTTATTTGATAATGAATCGAATAAGAGTACAGGTGGTCAGGACACAAAACAAAATCATCTTAATTATATTAAGCTAGCTAAAAACTCAAATTTCGATTGCGTAGAAGAGGTTATAGAGAATGTCGATTATTTAGAAAAAAGCCTAAAAAAACTAAAAAAAACCGGATTAAATTTTATTCACATAAAGTGCTCATATGACGAAGAAACACCAAGACCCCCTATAAGCGCAATAAAAATAAACTCCTTTTTATAGCAATAGTCAATTTATGAGAGAGTCTGCTGACATAATCGCATCTACCAATAAATATAGAAATAAAAAGGTTCTATTCGTTCCAGACTCAATATGGGGAGACCTTTCAGGACACAGATCATCAAAGTACTTAGTAAATGCTTTTGATAAATCGGATATTGAGATAGGTATATATGCATCAAAGCTGAACTATACACCTGAACAAGAATCAGACTTCATAAATAAGATAAAATTTTATGAAAAAACAGAATATTCTTATATACATAATATTTTTCCTTCTACCTTAAAAAAAGAATTTAATAATATTCTTGACGATTTTAAACCCGATTACGTTTTTTACATGGGGACAATAAAAAATAAAGTTTCTATTAACTTGTGTATAAAAAAAGGAATCAAATATTCCTACTTACCTTTAACAACAGAATACTATTGCGTTAAGGATTTTGCTGGATTAGAAGATGGGCCTTGTTTTCAATGTATAAACTCACCTCTTACAAGCCCTCTAAAAAATAATTGTCTTGGTTCAAAAACCAATCTACTTAAATATTTCAAAGAAATTTTCTTTTCGTATATTTCAAAAAAAAGAATCCTGAACGCAGACAAAGTTATTGGATACAGCAACAATCAGCTTGATTATTTGAAGAAATTTGGAGTTAGTCCTGAAAAAACTTTGTTGATGCCTATTTTTTTTGATCCAGAAACTATTAATGGAATTAAGAGTTCAAGTGGAGATTATTTTATAATGGCGGGTCAACACATTACTGCTAAGGGCTGGCATCTTATTCCAAGAATAATTAAAAAGGGCAAGGGAATAAAATATAAGTTAGTTATGAGAAATGAAGATCAAGCAGAAGCATTTATAAAAGATAATAACCTAGAGGACTTCGTTGATAATGGGGAAGTTGAAATTGTTTTATATCTTAAAACGCATAAAGATTTACTAGAGCTTGTTGCCAGTTCCAGGGGTGTTTTAGTGCCCTCATATTATGCAACTACTGGAGAATTTTATCTCATGGAAGCACTTGGAATGGGAAAGCCTGTAATTGTTTTTGATGCAGGGATTCACAAAGAAGTAATTCAGCACAAACAAAATGGTATGATTTCGAAAGTTGGAGACCTTGATAGTTTTTACAGTAATATAAAAGAAGTTAACGAAGATGATAAATTACGGAATAAGTTATCAGAGGGAGCAGTAAACCTTTTTAATAGTTTATTGTCGTATAAGATATTTAG
>MDTD01195422.1_pt1 | contig 11573 bp, 11 predicted proteins | sample 811221 | NCBI WGS metagenome assembly MDTD01 (sample SAMN05326646, study PRJNA326480) | marine metagenome | isolation source: seawater | place: Pacific Ocean: South West | collected 2011
GCAGGGAAAAAGCCAATATTATTGCTGAGGAAAACCTTAAAAATATACGTGAAAAAGTGGGATTGATATAATATAAATTTCCCATGATACAAACAGAATCCACGCCAAATCCGAATTCTTTAAAGTTTCTTTCAGATAAAATAATATCTGAAATTGGAACAGAGGAATTTCAAAAGGATCAATTAAAAAATATAAGCAACCCCTTTATAAAAGAATTGCTAAATTTTGAAGGTGTAGAATTAGTTCTTTTATCGAAAAATTTTTTATCTGTAAAAAAAAAAGAGAGTATTTCTTGGAACGAATTAAAGCCAATGGTAATTTCACATTTGAATCATTATTTTGAAAATAACAAAGAGCCTATTCTTAAAGAACAAAAAAAATCAAATTCAATTTCTGTTGAAAATGATGAAACTATAAAAAAAATTATTGATGTTTTGGACACAAAAATAAGACCAGCAGTGGCACGAGATGGTGGCGATATAAAGTTTAAATCTTTCGATAATGGAGTTGTAAAAGTTGAGCTTCAAGGAAGCTGTTCAGGTTGTCCAAGTTCATTAATGACATTGAAGCAAGGTGTTCAAAATCTTTTGAAACATTATGTAAAAGAAGTTAACTCAGTCGAGGCAAGCTAAAATGAAAAAAAAACTTAGTTATAGAGATAAATTGCTAGAGTTAGCATACATTTATAATGTTAAAGAAATACAAGATTATACTAAAAATAGAAAAAATTTAACAACTGGTCAAATTGAATTAATTTTAAAAAAAAATAAAATAATTATCCCAAAAGATTTCAAAACAAGCTTCTTTAAAGAAAATTTTGTCAAACCAGTTTCAAAAATTAAATCTAATATAATTGATTACAAAGAAGAAAAAATAAAAGATAAAAATAGGTTTTTAAGAAGAGTTGAAAATTACAAACATGACACTTCTAGAAAAGTTAATCATGGTTTAAATAATTTATGGAAAGGCGTCGGAATTGCTGGAGTAAATTTTTTAAATATTTTTCCTAAACTTGGAAGCACTGTATCAAAATTCATTGGAGATCTTTTCACTGATGTATTTAACTCAATTTACAACCAACAAATTGATAAAAAAAATGCAAGAAATGCAATAATAGGTTTCTTTGCAGTAATTGGAATTACCTCATTAGTTGTTGCAGGCATAAGTACCTATAAAAATTATGATTTTTCTCAAGAGAAAATAGAAACAAAAAAACCTGAGAAAAAAATAAAGAAAGAGGCTAAAAAACCTGAGATTAAGGTAGAGAAAAAAGAAAAAAAACCAGAAGTTAAAGTTAAAAAAGAAACAAAAAAAACTGAGGTTGAGATAAAGAAGAAGTCAAAAAAATCAGAACTTAAAGTTAAAAAAAATAACGTTGCTGAAGTAATTTTACCTGACTTAAATTTAAAGACTGAGACTGTAATTCAATTATTTAAAGATGTTGACTATGATTTAAGAACTGTAAGAAATGAAAAATTAGTTAAACCAATTTACTTTACTCAGTTCCCTAGAGATTTAGACGACTTACAAAGTGTCCAATTAAAGAAAGAAACTTTTATCAAAATTGTTTTACCATTGATAGTAGCTGAAAATGAAAAAATTTTGGATGACAGGGAAAAGTTAAAAATTTTAAGAAATAAAAAATTTACTACAGATACAGAGAAGCAATGGTTAAGGCAAAAACTCTTAGAGTATAAAGTAAAAAAAGGAGATTTAGAGGAATTAATGTTTAGAATGGATATGATACCAGTTTCGATTGCTCTTGCTCAGGCAGCAAAAGAAAGTGGGTGGGGTACATCAAGGTTTGCATTAGAGGGAAATGCCATTTTTGGTCAATGGACTTGGGACGGTCAAGGAATAGCTCCCCTAAACAGAGACGGAGATAAAAATCACAAAATTTTAAAATTTCCAATTTTGAGAGCGTCAGTAAAAGCTTACAAAAACAATCTTAATACCCATAAAAGCTATTTTAAATTTAGAGAAAAAAGAAAACAGTTGAGAGATAAGGATAAAAAAATCACAGGTTTATCTTTGACAGGCACCCTTAAAAACTATGCTCAGACTGGCTCGGAATACACTAAAATTTTAAATCAAATAATTACTCAAAATAGGCTATCTGATTTTGAACCTGTAAAGTTAGTAAATTCTGTAAAACAAATAGAATTAAACTCATAATTTATTTTTCACTAACAACAAATTGAATACCTAACCATCTCCAAAAGCCATCAGACTCTTTCAATGAGCAATTAATTCTACCTCTCTCACCAATGAATTTTTCAACAATTTCAATTTCTAAAGTATTTTCATCTGAAAAAGAGATTTTAGAGTTTCTCCACTTATCTCCTTCATTGGAAAAACAATTTATTAGATTTAAGTTTTTTATGTTCTCATAAAATTCAATTTTAACTTTTGGAGGGTTATCAGATTGCAATAAGTACATATCGTTTGGTAATATTGATTTATATTTAAGTGGAAGAGTTTTCATTAATGTATTAAATCTTTTTAGTTCTCCATATTTTTCATTGATCGGAAACCTTGGTAGTTCCCACAAATCTTTAGTTTCATCAATTACACCGGAGTGTTGCCCAAAAGCATATTTAAATCCTAAATCTTTAATAATTTTTTTAAAATCAAGACTGTATTCTCCAAAGGGGTAGGAAAAAAAATCTGAGTTTGTTCCTAATTTTTTCTTAAAAATTTCAATAGATTTCAATATATCTTCTTTTATAAAACCTGCACTTTCTTCAACAAGATATTCATGTGAGTGACTGTGATTTCCAATTTCAACATTTTCTGATTTATATAGCTCTTTAATCTGATCCCAGTTCATGTAATTAAATGAACCAACTTCCCTTGTATTAACAAATAAAATAAATGGAATTTTTTTTTCTTTTAAAATTGGCCAAGCGTTTTTATAGAAAGATAATAACCCATCATCTACAGTAAAAAGAATTTTTCTCTCTTTTTTATTTTCTGATAGACTTTTTTTAAAATCTTTAGGATGTATGAATTTTATACCTTGATTTTCTATTATCTCTAATTGTTGTTTAAAAATATCCATTTGTATATTTGTTGATGGATATTTATTTTCATCGAATCTATGATACATTATTGAAATAAGCCCGAAATCATCAAAACTGTAATTATTTGCTGCAAACAACTTTGATTGTTTAGGCCAAAAAGCTATACTTAGAATTAAAATGATTAATAATTTTTTAATTATCAACTGCATAGGCAAAGATGATAAATTAGCTTTGAGGATAAATAAAGAATTTTTTATCTATGATTTTGACAAAAAGAAAAATAAGAACGATCATCTTGTTAAGGAAATATTAAACTTTTTAAGAAACCATAATGTTGAAGTAGATGAAAATTTTAGCGTTATTGTAAATCAAGGACCAGGCAGCTTTTCAGGTATTAGAATATCCATGGCAGTGGCAAAAGGCCTTGAGATATCAAAAAAAGTTAAGTTATTTGGGTATAATGACACAAATTTAAAGCATTTTAATCAAGAAAATATTGAGAAATTAATAGATCAAAATTTAGTAGAAAAAAATTTGATTCAGCCCATCTATTTAAGTTAGATTAAATAATTATGAGTGTTATTGAAGATAAATGTAAACAAAAAGGCGTTAGACTTACTGATCAAAGAAAAGTAATTGCTAAAGTTTTATCAGAGTCAAAAGAAGTTTATGGATCAAAAGATCATCCTGACGTTGATGAACTACATAAAAGAGTTTCGAGCATAGATGATAAAATAAGTATCGCTACAGTTTACAGAACAGTAAAACTTTTTGAGGAAGCAGGTATTTTAATAAAACATGATTTTAAGGCTGGTAAAGCGCGATACGAAATTAACGATGATCATAATCACTTAATCGATATAAATAGTGGAGAAATTGTTGAATTTGTCGACAAAGATATAGAGGAGCTTCAAAAAAAAATTGCTAAAAAATTAGGGTATAATCTTGTGGATCACAAACTTGAACTTTATGGTTCTAAAATAAAAAAATAATTTGAAAAAGAAAATATTTATAAAAACATTTGGCTGTCAAATGAATGAATATGATAGCAATCGTATATATGAACTTGCAAAAAAAATTAATTATAAAAAAACTAATAATTTTGAAGATGCTGATTGTTACCTTTTAAATACATGCCATATCAGAGAGAAAGCTACAGATAAAGTATATCATGATATAGGCCGAGTAAAAAAATCTTTTAAAGATAAAAAAAAACCGATAGTAATTATTGCTGGATGTGTTGCGCAAGCAGAAGGTGAAATTTTATTAAAGAGAGAAAAATATATTGATGCAGTAGTTGGGCCTCAATCTTATCATCAGTTGAATGAAATAATATCTAAATTAGAAAATAAATCGAAAAAAATAAATTTTACTGATTTTGATGTAATTGATAAATTTGATAAATTGAATAGATTAAAAAATTCTAATAGTAACGTTTCCTCATTTTTAACAATTCAAGAAGGCTGTGATAAATTCTGTAACTTTTGTGTTGTTCCATATACAAGGGGAGCAGAATTTTCTCGGTCACCCGATGAAATATTTAACGAAGCTAAAGAGTTAGTTGATAATGGTGCAAGAGAAATTGTTTTATTAGGGCAAAATGTAAATGCTTATAAATATAAAGATAAAAAGCTTTCTGATTTGATAAAAAAGATATCAGAAATTAATGACTTAAAAAGAATTAGATATACAACTTCACATCCGATCGACTTTTCAATTGATCTAATAAAAGCTCACAAAGATGTAGAAAAACTAATGCCCATGATACATCTGCCAGTTCAAAGTGGATCAAATAAAATTTTGGAAAGGATGAATAGAAAACATACAATTGAAGACTATTTAGAATTAATTAATAATTTAAGAGAAATTAATTCTAAAATTCAATTTTCAAGCGATTTCATAATTGGTTACCCTGGAGAAACTAATAAAGATTTTGAAGATACACTAAAGTTGATTAAGCAAATAAAATTTATCAATTCATATTCGTTTATTTATAGTTCGAGACCAGGAACGCCAGCCTCAAAAATGGAAAATGTTAAAAATAATATTTCGAAGGATAGGCTAGTTATTTTTCAAAAAGAAGCTGAAAATATTAAAAATGAATTTAGAAAAAAATTATTTAACAAAATCTCTATAGTCTTATTTGAAAATAAAGTAGGTGATAAGAATGAATATTTCGGAAGAGATGAATTTTCAAACTCAGTAATTGTTGAGAGCAAAACAAATCTAAAAGGCAAAATAAAAGAAGTTAAAATAATTGGTGGAAACCATAATAAACTTTATGGGGAAGTTTATCAAAAGACAGAAGAAAAAGAATTTGCAGCCTAACTATGTCAGAAATCAGTAAATTAGCTCAAAATTTAATAATAAAAAAGATTGATAACGAAACAGTAAATTTAACTATAACAGATAACGAAATGCTTATGTCTATAGCCGGTCAATTTGATCAAAACCTTAAGGATTTAGCAAAAATGACTAATACTAAAATCTTTTTTAGGGGTAATTCAATTACATGCAAGGGTTTAAAATCAGATATTAATGTATTTAGCGAAGCAGTTAAATTTCTTATTAATAAGTATTTTTTAACAAAAATTATAGAAAAAGAAGATATACTACAATCTGTGAAAAAAAATGTAGAATTAGAAGTATCTAATGTTAAATCTTTCCAACAATTAATAAAAACACCAAGAAAGTCTGTAATAGCTAGATCTGAAAAACAATCAGATTACATAAAAGCCTTGAAAGAAAATGACATAATCATGTCACTTGGTCCAGCAGGAACCGGAAAAAGTTTTTTAGCTGTATCTGTTGGGGTCACAATGCTAATGGAAAAGAAGATTGAGAGAGTAATTTTATCAAGGCCAGCAGTAGAGGCTGGCGAAAAACTTGGTTTTTTACCTGGTGACATGAAGGAAAAAGTAGACCCATACTTGAGACCGTTATACGACGCATTGTACGAACTTTTTGGAGCAGAAAAAATTGATAAAAAAATAGAAACAGGAGAAATAGAAATAGCTCCTTTAGCTTTTATGAGAGGAAGAACCTTAAAAAACTGTTTTGCAATTCTTGATGAGGCTCAAAATGCAACTGAAACTCAAATTAAAATGTTTTTAACTAGAATTGGAGAAAATTCAAAACTTATAGTAAACGGAGATCCATCACAGATAGATTTAATAAATAAATCTCAGTCAGGTTTAATCAATTCAAAAAATTTACTAAAACATTTGAAGGAAATAAAGATTATTGAATTTGATCACAACGATGTAGTAAGACATCCATTAGTATCAAAAATTATTAGGGCTTATCAAAAGAAAAGCACTGATGATAGAAATTAATATTATTTCAAATAGCAAACGTTGGAGGAAATATATTAAAGAACCAAATAAATTTATTGAAAAAAAAATTTACAATTTAAATAAAAATTTTAAAAAATACAAAAAAAACAATATTTTTTTTACGTTACTATTATCTAATGACAGCGAAATAAAAAAACTTAATAAAAAATTTAGGAAAAAAAATGAAACTACAGATGTTTTATCATTTCCTTTTTACAATAAAAAAGAATTAAAAAAAAAATTTAAAAAAGATAAAGATATTTATCTAGGAGATATAATTTTGAATCTAAATAAAATTAAGAATAAAAAAAGTGAAACTTCATTTAAAATAGAGCTAAATAAACTCTGGGTTCACGGTTTAGTGCATCTTTTCGGCTATGATCATAAAAAAGACGCAGATTTTTATAATATGAAAAAGATTGAAAAAAAATTTCTTTCATATCTTAATTAAATGCTTGAAAAATATCTTGATAAGCGATTTTTAACTTTATATACAATCCCGTTTTTATTAGGTATTTCAACTGTTTTTTCTTTTCAACCTTTTAATTTTACAATAATAAATTTTTTAGTACTACCATTTTTTTTTTATTTAATAGTTTATATTAATAAAAGGTCTAAAAGCATCTATAGAAAGAAACCTTATAAGAAAAATTTATTTATATATGGAACATCTTTTGGTTTTGGATTTTATCTAAGTGGGTTACATTGGATAACACATTCTTTAACCTTTGACGAAAGCTTTAAATTTTTGATCCCATTTGGTTTGATTTTCATTCCATTATTCCTAAGCTTATTTTTTTCATTAGTTACCTTAATCTTAGGTCCAATTTTAAATTTCAATTTTTCATCAATCCTTCTTATTTCTGGAGGTCTTGCTTTTTCAGATTATTTAAGAGCTAAGATTTTAACAGGGTTTCCATGGAATTTATGGGCTTATAGTTTTTCACAGAACTTGGAAGTAATTCAAATTTTGAATGAAATAGGATTATTTGCATTTAATATAATTGTGATTACTCTATTAATGTCACCGGCAATATTATTTTTTAATATAAAATTAAGTAAAAAAATACTTTTAATAATGGCAATCCCTCTCATTATTTTGATTTTTTATATCAATGGAAATCACTCGATTAACAGTAATAAAAAAAAACTAAAATTCGAGGACACAAGTTTCAATGTAAAGGTCATATCTCCAAATTTTAAATTAAGATATGGTTTGGAAGTTGAAGAGATAAAAAGTAGATTAGAAAAACTTGTTAGATATAGTGAGCCTAATCCAAATCTTCCAACTCTTTTCGTATGGCCCGAGGGTGTGTTTAGCGGTTTTAATTACAGCGAAATATATGAATTTAATAAAATCTTTTCTGATAATTTTAACAAAAATCATTTTGTATTATTTGGTATAAATAAATTAGACGAAAAAGGAATTTTTAACAGTTTAGTTATTGTAAATAATCAAATGGAAATTCTTCAAGAATATCAAAAACAAAAACTTGTTCCTTTCGGAGAATTCTTGCCATTAGAAAGCTTATTGAGAAAATTTGGTTTAAAAAAGATTACAGAGGGTCATGGCTCTTTTTTAAAAGGAAAAAAACAAAAAAATTTAAAGGTTGGTGAATTCAATATTTTACCACTAGTTTGTTATGAAATTATATTTCCAGAACTTATCCAAAAAGCTGATCAGAAAACTAATTTAATTGTAAATATTTCAGAGGACGGGTGGTTTGGAAATTCTATTGGACCATATCAACATTTTGCAAAAGGAATTTTTAGAGCAATTGAAAATAATACATATCTTTTAAGATCAGCAAACAAAGGTATAAGTGCTATTATTAACAATAAAGGACAAATTATAAAAAAACTCGATACAAATGAAGCTGGCAGTATTGAGGTTGAAATACCTTTGATAAAAAATAAAAATAAAAATAAAAATGATTTGATATTTTTTGTTCTTTTAATTACATATATTTTTATTTTTAAATTTAATAGGAAAAATAATGGCAAATAACAATTATTTATTTACAAGCGAGTCAGTGTCTGAAGGCCATCCAGATAAAGTCTGTGATAGAATTTCAGATATGGTTGTAGACTCTTACTTATCCAAAGACCCTGTCTCAAGGGTTGCCTGTGAAACTTTAACCACAACCAATAAAGTAGTTTTAGCTGGAGAAACTAGAGGTCCAAAAATTGATAAAGAGGAATTAATAAACAAAGTAAGAAACTGCATAAAAGATATTGGGTACGATCAAAAAGGTTTCAGTTGGAGGACTGCAAATATTGAGACTTTTTTACATGAGCAGTCGGCAGATATTGCTATGGGGGTTGACTCTAAAGATAACAAAGATGAAGGAGCTGGAGATCAAGGTATTATGTTTGGGTACGCATGCAAGGAAACAGAAGAGCTCATGCCAGCCCCAATACATTTTTCTCATAAGATTTTAAGATTAATGGCCCAGGATCGGAAAAATGGGTCGTTAGAAGGAATTGAACCAGACTCTAAAAGTCAAGTCACAATGTTATATGAAAATGACAAACCTGTTAAAGTAACTTCTGTTGTAATTTCTACACAACATTCTAAAGATTTAAAATTAGAGCAAGTAAAAGAATTGGTCGTTCCATATATTAAAAAGTCAATACCACAAAACTACCTTGACGACCTAGACAAAAAAGAAATTTACATTAATCCGACAGGTCAATTCATAATTGGTGGACCAGATGGTGACACCGGTTTAACCGGAAGGAAAATTATTGTAGATACATATGGTGGAGCAGCGCCACACGGGGGTGGAGCGTTTTCAGGAAAAGATCCTACAAAAGTTGATAGATCTGCAGCATACGCGTCAAGGTATTTAGCTAAAAATATCGTATCATCGGGAGCTTCAAACAAATGTTTAATACAACTCGCTTATGCGATCGGTGTATCTAAACCTTTATCTATATTTATCAAATTAGCTGATGGAGACGAGTCAAAGGTAGAAAAGATCAAAAAAATTATTGACCAAAATTTTGATTTATCCCCAAGAGGAATTAGACAAATGTTAAAGTTAAATAATCCAATTTATGAAGTTACTTCGGCCTACGGTCACTTTGGAAGAAAACCTTCAAATAATGGTGAGTTTTCGTGGGAAAAAACCGATAAAGTTGATTTATTTAAACTGTAATCTTGAAAAAACCATAATTTTCTTCTAAACATACTTTACATTATTAAAAATTCAAAATGGGCACTAGCCCATTTTTTTTTAGGAGCGATGAAAAATGTTAAATAGAGGACTAGATAAATTAGAACTATTAAGAATAGTCGAAGCAGTAGCAAACGAAAAATCAATTGATAAAGAACTTGTTATTGGCTCAATGGAAAGCGCAATACAAAAAGCTGCTTTAACTAAATTCGGAAACGATAATAACATTGAAGTGATAATAGATAGGGAAAGTGGAGAAATAAAAATTCAAAAGGTTTTAGAAATCGTAGAAAATGTAGAAGACTCATCAAGAGAAATTACTTTATCAAATGCAAAAAAAATTAATGTAAAAAACGCAAACTTGAAAGTTGGTGATAAATTATATGAAGAATTGCCGCAAATAGACTTTGGAAGAATAGCCGCTCAAAGCGCAAAACAAGTAATTAGTAGCAGAGTAAGAGAAGCAGAAAAAAATAGGCAATACGATGACTTTATTGATAAACAGGGTCAAATATTAAGTGGAATAATCAAAAGATTAGAGTACGGAAATGTTATAGTTGATCTTGGTAAAGCGGAAGGAGTTATAAAAAAAGATGAATTAATACCTAGAGAAATTTTAAAGACAGGGGATCGCGTAAAAGCTTATTGTTATGAAGTAAAAAAAGAACTGAAAGGGCATCAAATCTTTTTATCCAGAGCCCATCCTCAATTTTTAGCAAGATTGTTTTTTCAAGAGGTACCAGAGATTTATGAAGGAACAATAGAAATTAAATCTGTTGCAAGAGACCCTGGAAGCAGGGCAAAAATATGTGTTCACTCACAAGACTCTTCCATTGATCCAGTTGGTGCTTGTGTTGGTATGAGAGGAAGTAGAGTTCAAACTATAGTTAATGAATTACACGGAGAAAAAATTGATATAATTAAATGGACAGAGGATTTACCTACTCTGATATCCGAGTCATTATCCCCTGCGGAAATACAAAGAGTTTTAATTGATCAAGATAACAAAAGAATAGACATAATTTTAACTGAAGAGAATTTAAGTAAGGCAATTGGCAGAAGAGGACAAAATGTTAGGCTGGCTTCAAAACTTACAAATTATGAAATAGATATTTTAACAGACAAAGAAGACTCAGAGAGACGACAAACAGAGTTCAAAGAAAGAACTGAAAATTTGATTAAGAATCTTGAAGTAGATGAGACATTGGGACAACTTCTTGTTTCTGAAGGATTTAATTCAATCGATGACATTGCAAACTCAAGCCCAGAAAACATATCTAAAATAGATGCAATAGATGAAGAAACTGCAAATGAACTAATTAGCAGGTCAAAAGAAAATTTAATTAAAGAAAAGGAAGCAGTTGCTCTCAAATTAAAAGAATTAGGTGTTGAGGAAGAATTGATAAATTTAAAGGGTATGACGCAAGGAATGTTAGTTATTCTCGGACAAAAAAATATTAAAAAAATTAGTGATTTTGCGGACCTATCATCCGATGAATTAATCGGTGGATTTGATGAAATTAAAGGAAAAAAAATTAGAATTTACGGTTACCTTGAGGAATTCTCCCTGTCTAGAAAAGAAGCTGATGATTTAATTATGGCTGCTAGAGAGATAGCGTATAAATAATGTTATGGAAAAAGATAAAAGCAAAAAAAGAACACTTACAATCTCATCGAACTTAAAAAAGAAAATTGATACTAGTTCAATTTCTTCATCAGGAAAAAAATCTTATGCAGTGGAAAAGAAAAAACCCTTTAGAACAAACAAACCCTTCAATAGAGTATCGAGCTCATTAAGTGTTGACACTGGGCAAGAAAATAAAAAGAAAAATAATAGTAGGAAATTTATTGAGCAACAGGCAACTAAAGATTTTATTAAAAAAGAAAATAAACCTGCGGGAAAAAGTAAACTAAAATTAAAAGGGCCAGTAGATAAAAGAGATTTTAAACTGACAGTTTCGAGAGCATTAAACGTTGAAGAAATAGAAATTAAACAAAGAAGTTTAGCTTCTGTTAAAAGAGCTAGATTAAAAGAA
>MDTD01005623.1_pt1 | contig 11572 bp, 7 predicted proteins | sample 811221 | NCBI WGS metagenome assembly MDTD01 (sample SAMN05326646, study PRJNA326480) | marine metagenome | isolation source: seawater | place: Pacific Ocean: South West | collected 2011
GAAAAGGCACAGATCGCCCGCCGCTATCTGATCCCTCATGCCCTGGAAGAACACGGATTAAAGGACGAAGATATTGACCTTTCCGACGAGGTGCTTAATTTTATGATCGATCAGTATTCCAGAGAAGCCGGCGTGCGAAATCTGGAGAATCGCATAAAAAAAATCATGCGTAAAATCACCATGGCGCATGCCACTGGAAATACATCTCGGACCGACCTGACAAAAGACAATCTGGTGGATTTCCTTGGACCTCCCATCCATACAGAGGAGCCACTGTACAAACAACCGCCGGCGGGAGTAGTCACCGGGCTTGCCTGGACCAGCATGGGAGGAGCAACCCTGTCTATCGAATGCGGAGCCATTGTTCATTCTCAATCAAACGGAGGATTCAAACTTACCGGGCAACTGGGCGATGTCATGAAGGAATCAGCAGAGATCGCCTATTCCTATGTGCAATCCAATGCCACACGATTTGGTATTGATACATCTTACTTCGAAAAACACAAACTGCACTTACACGTACCTGCCGGAGCGACACCCAAAGACGGACCATCCGCAGGAATCACCATGGCCCTTGCTATTTATAGTCTGGCTCGACAGGAGCCGGTGCCCCCAGCATTTGCCATGACAGGGGAATTGACTCTAACCGGCAGGGTGCTTCCGGTAGGCGGCATTAAGGAAAAAATCATCGCTGCCAGAAGGATGGGCATCCGCAGAATTATTCTTCCCCGGGAGAACCTGCGAGACTTCAAAGAGCTGCCGGACTATCTTCGAGCCGGATTAAAGTGCTTCTTTGTTCGCGCATTCGACGATGTCATTCATTCCATCTATGGATCCAGCGCGCACAGCTAAATCGGAGATTACTGCTCCCTGCAGAAATACCGCAAGTCTCTGCAATGCCAGTACCGATTCGAGCCAGCACCCAGATTCTACGCGAAAGGTAACTGGGACCGGACTGAGAAATAGTCTGCTGGTTCTTCTGATTTCTCTGCTACTTCTTTCCAGCGCTGGCTGTCAGACGATAGAGGAATACTTCTCCACAATCAATCTGGCGGGCGGTCTGGATAGTTCCAGCGTAACCTTCTATACTCGGAAATCAGCCCTGGAACGCCTCTATGGGAATGATTCTGCTGCCGAAGTCACAAGGCGAAATCACTCGGATTCTACCACCATTGAACGCCCCTTTTACGCCATAAGCTCTGCACCCAACCCATTACCATTTTTTGAAGATGAGGGGTTTTTTCGCTACATGCGAACCTCGGTGACCTTTAACAGTCCCAGAACCTATCGCGGCACATTGATCAATTACCCGGATGACGGTCGAAGAACATCCGATCCAAGGCTTTCGCTTTTCTATCAGTTGTATCCGCTGCCGGACCTTCTTGGTCGTAGAATGGAGTTCATCTATGAAGAATACCGCGCGTACATGACATTGTATTTTCCGTATTACAATGCGGAAAACTGGTACATCGCCTTTGGTCAGAGCTACGGTCAGTCTCGTTACAATTTTGATTTGCTGGAGCAAAACTTTCGCCTGGCCAGCGTCGTAAGGCAGTGGACTCCGGTGTACATGGTATCCCTGAACTACGGTTACAGGCTGGGTAGATTCTTTCCCAAAGGTTTACTCTCCAACACCTATATTTTCCTGGAGATCTCGGGAGATGCGCGCAGCATTCATCCCATCAATGTCAATATCCCGCGCACAGATGGACTGGCCTCCAAACGATTGTATGCCAGTATGAACTACGCTCGCATTGGCATACGAAAAACTATCTCCCTTACTGAACGCAGCGTAAGCGAAGTAGAAAAGGACCAATCCGATCAGAACATGCAAAGGCGGGAGGAAGAAGAAAAGACCTTGCCCGAGCCAAATCCTGAACTGCCCGAGAAGGATTCAGAGAAGAACAAGGATCCGAAGAAGGAATCTGAAGAGGAATCCCGGCAACCGAGTCCCGGAAAAAAATCCGACACGAACGATGCGGACCGAGAAGGCTCATCGGATTCTTATTTTCCCTATTGAGGCAAATCGACCTGGTTCCAGAGCACAACATCGCACAATGCAGGGTACGGCTGGAGCTCGGCTATCCGAAAATCCCGAATGGAGAAACAAGTAGTCGCCTTAATCGTTCGGTTCCCGGAAAAACCTGGTCTAAACTACCTGGCATCGCTCATCAGCAATCTGCTCAGATCCAAAGAAGATCCGTAGGCGAAAGTCACAAACCATCCTCTGCAACCGCATTTTTCTAAATGACAGTTAGCAGAGTCCGCTCCAATGTTCGAATTGCAGTACGGACAAACACTCTACAGAAAGAACCAGGGATCATCATTGCTGCGAAAGGCGATGAGCAGAACCAGGTATCGCAACACTCGCAAAGGCCAAACCAGGGAATGGAACAGCAATGGATGAGTACGCAATCCCCCGGCGGCCAGAGTTATGGGATCGCCAATAACAGGTAGCCAGGAAAGAAGCAGAGCCAGAGCTTCCCGGCGATGAACCAGTCGGTAAATTCGTCGACCGCGGCTCCTGCGCAACATTTTCACCAGAAACGGCTTACCCAGAAGGTATCCTCCCAGATAGTTTGCAGAACAGGCCAGGCAATTTCCAGCCGAGGCCACCAGAAGACAGATTATGGGATCCAGGCCTGCAAGGATGGCTCCTGAAAAGGCAACTTCAGAGCTAAACGGCAGGATGGTGGCAGCCAGAAAAGCGGCCAGGAAAAGGCCGCCATAGGTGCTGACCTCCCACACGCTTAATGCGCCCCTCCAGGAATGAGCTGAGTTCGCGCTCGAAAGATCTTATCCCCTCGTTTGAATCGAATTTCGTACTCCGTATTCAGCCGGGCACCATAGAGAAATTCCGTAAGATCTTGAATGTTCTGAATATCCTGACCACCCAGATGAATGATTCGATCTCCTTTCTGAATGCCGGTTGCCGCCACGGGGGTATCTTCTTTGACCCCGGAGACCAGAAGCCCCCCTTCCGTCTCTCCGTATCCACCAGGGATAATGCCCAGGCGAACATCGAACTCCAGATCGCTTCGCTGCACTTCCGGAGCCTGCTGAAACACGATAGGCTGCTTCGCAGAAGCTAGTTCCAGTATCAACACTCGGGCCATGAAAGTAATATCATAGAGACCCGGATAGTTCAAACGGTGAAAGTCATCTGTAGATTTATGATAATGAGAGTGCTCCCCTGTGAAAAAGAAACCTACGGGCACATTCTTCCTGTAGAATGGGCTGTGGTCGCTGGGTCCATTGCCTCCGGGAAAAAAGCGAAGATCCATATCCTTCGCAAACTTCGTTGCATCAAAGGCGGACTGAATCATACCCTTCCAGGATTCATCAGCGGTTTGAGCACCCTGGAACTGTAATCCCTTTCCCTCTCGGAGCATGCCAACCATATCTAGATTAAGCATGACCACTGAATCCTCTGCACTAAATGAAGAGGAATCAACGAAGTACTCGGAACCATAGAGGCCTCGTTCCTCTGCATCGAAGTGCATGAAGACTACATCGTAGGGTTCAGGAATAATTGAAGGATCCTGCTCATACATTTTGCGAAGGGACATTGCCAGCTCCAGAACCGCCGCCGTGCCGGATGCGTTGTCATCGGCTCCATTGTGTATTTCCCCGGCCCCTTCCAGACTACCAAATGTGCCGTTGCCCAGGTGATCGTAATGAGCTCCTACAATAATCCATTTACGGTTTTTGCCTTTACCATCTTCGAAGCTTCCTTTGATGCTTGCCGCAACGTTTTGCCCGGTAAGTTTCTCTTTCTCATATGAGAGTTTGACAGAGACCTGGCCCAGAGACTGACCCAAATGAGGAGAGTATTCACCCTCTTTCTCCCTTAGCTCGGCATCGTGTTCGGCCAACCAATCGATTCGCTCATAGAAAGGCTCCGGATTGACAAAAACGGAAGGAGGGCCATCTTTCTCTGATCCTCCAAAAAACTCCGCGTACACCGGCGGAGTGCCCGGATGTCCCAGAAATATAATTCCAGTTGCGCCTCGTTGTTTCAGAGCATTGTATTTGGCACGAAATGAAATCGCCTCCCGGTACGGACCATGTCGCCCACCCGGTCCGTAGCGAAGGCAGAGAACGATTTTGCCTGCAACATTGATTCGGGCCAGTTCATCGAATCCTTTTTTCGGGTCCGAGACGCAGAAACCTCCGAATACCATGTCGCCCTCTACACTGGATGGCTTCGCATAGGCCACTGGCACGGCTGGTACCGTGATTGCCTTCGCTTCCTCAGAGGGCAGGTTTTCGCCGCTACTGGCAGAAAAGGAGATGGTAGTATCGATGGATTGAATGCCTGCATTAAAGGAGAATGGCTGATTGAACGAACCATCAAAGTACCCGCTCAGGCCAGAACCCTGATACTGATTCAGCAAGAACTCTGTAGCCTTCTTTCCCGATTCACGACCCGATTCGCGGCCCTGCATATGATAACTCGATAGCACCCGTACATAGTATTCCAGATCCTTCTGCGAGAGATCCCTGGCGGGTACATTCAACAGGCGATCGAGAGTCAGAGTTTCTTTTTCCGGGAGACCCAGGCGAGTCAGGAGCAATGAGCTGGCAAGAATGGCAATCATTGCCAGCAGGACCGGGGCCCAGCCATCCAGACCTCGGGCAAATCGCAGATAGGGGTTTTTCTTCTCTGACAGATTGGATTTCATATACTCTCCTTTAGAGTTTCTTCTTCGCCCATGGCCTGAGCCCGTGGATCCTTTAGTAATAATGCATACAGGAACGTAAAAAGAAGCAAAGCAGCAAAGATCGCATAGGCAACTTGAATCCCTAGGGTCCAGTACAGATAGGCGCCAGCCAGGGGCCCCAGGGCTCGAGCCAACGCACCGGCGGAACGAAATACACCCAGAGAGAATCCCTGACGGTCCACCGGAGAAAGAAGGCTGGCAAGTCCGGAAAGGGCTGGCTGGAGCAAAGCGGAGCCCAGCGAAATCGGGAGCAGACAGAGAAGGGATATCCAGACCACCGGTGCACTGTTGGACAGGGCTACCAGCGCCGGCGGCAATAACAGTAAACCTGATAGGGCCAGTTTCTTCTCGGTGATCTTCTTCGAAAGAACTCGAACCAACCCACCCTGGCCCAGCGCGATAATCAATCCCAGATAAAGAAAGACCATCCCAATCTGAAATGGTGTGAATCCGAAGTCCAGTTTATAGAAAAAGGTTACCGAGAACTCGAAACCAGAGAACAAAAGAATATAGAAGAAATTCACGATCAGGACTCTGCGAAGCCCACCGATATGTAATCCTTCCCAGATCGAACGAAACGGATTGCCTGGCCGACTGTCCGACTTGATCGCTGGCGACAGGGTTTCTTCCAGAAATAAAAGATTCAAGAGCGCACTGATCCCGGACAGTATGAAAGAGCCTATGGCGCAGGCAGTAAACGGATGAAGCAAAGAGGAATCGGGCATCCAGGAATCCATGCGAATTCCTGCCAGGCTTCCCCCCACAACAGGCCCTACAATGAACCCCACACCAAAGGCGGCTCCCACAAGACCCATTGCACCGGTTCGACCTGAGCGACTACTCTGATCCGCCATCGCAGCGCTGGCCACTCCGATATTTCCCGACATGATTCCACCAAATACCCTGGACAATAAAAACAAGGTGAAGCTCTGGGAAATGGCCCAGAGTAGATACGATATTGCCAGACCTGAACTTGTTAACAACAACACAGGTCTTCTTCCAATGGAATCAGATAGCTTCCCCCAGAGCGGAGAGCAAAGAAACTGAAGAAATGAATAGATAGATGCCAGCACGCCGCCCATCAGAATGATCAATTCCGGTTCCGATTGACGTTCTTGCGGCAAAAGGGAGCGAAAAAAGTCCGTTATTGGCAGAAGCCATTGGTCCAGTGCATGCCCCTTTGCACCATTCAAGTAGAATTCTAAGAGATCAGGAACCAGAGGGAAAATCAGCGAGAAACCAATCAAGTCCAGCAACAGAATTAGAAGTAATAGAGAAATATTGCGGCGGGAAGGGGGCATCATTCCTTATCCGGATACAGGATTTAACTGTCAAAAAAATGTTGCGCCTCTGTATGGAAAGCAGCATACGATGGAAAGTGGTGGAGAATGCTATCATCCCCGTAGAGGACCTGAAAACCCGAGACCAGCTGATACCAGTGGGCCGGGATTATATCCCTGGAAAGGAAGCGCTGCTAAGAAATACAATCTTTGCAGTATTCTCCCCGGATTCTACAAAGCAGGACTTTTCCTCCCGAGAATTATTGGCGGAAGCTGTGTTCTGGTCCATCGGCGAGCTCATTAATAACGCCAATAAAGCCAACAATCGCTGGGCTATCCTTCATGGTGCATTGTTTCAGAAAGCATCTCAGGAAATCGCGGAATCGGAAAAGGAACAACTTCGGGAAGACATTGATTATGCGATTCAGCACAATCAAACGGAAATGCTAAAAAAATACGGATTGAGCAACGTAGACCTCACTGCATCGATTCTGCGGCTCATCGAAAAGCATAAGACAAACTCTTTTGCTTTGTCCGAACAGTTCAAAAAGAAGATCGATGTCACTTTGCGAATCAAAAGTAGCTCTAAAGGCGATAGTCTGATCCTTCATGTTATCAATAACTCACCGATTACGGTCATCGACCGAGAACGCGTGGAATACAATCTGACTAAAATCAAAGAAGACCTCATCGAAGCAGGCAAAAGTCCATTTGAGGCTGCGGTTCAGCTCTATGAAAAATCGGAGGACCACCGAGGCGGCGGATTCGGGGCCGGGCTTCGAAGTATTGTCCTTTTTTTGAAAGAAGGCTATGGACCTTTCCCTGTTGACATAGTTTATTCCCGTTTGATTCAGTACCGTTCAGCAGCCAATTCTACGATTTTTTCAATTGAGCTGCCCGTACCGGCACCAAAATGAATGAAACCATAATTATAGGCCTTGCCGCCGTCATCCTGCTGGGCACCGTCGCGCAGTGGATCGCCTGGCGACTGAAGATGCCATCCATCTTAATTCTGCTCTTGACAGGATTCGCAGCGGGCCCGCTAGCCGGCTGGCTGAACCCGGATGCACTCTTAGGAGATGTTCTATTTCCCTTCGTGTCTATGAGTACAGCCTTAATCCTATATGAAGGGGGGCTGAGTTTAAAGAGATCCGAGCTTTCTCATGTCGGTAAACCGGTGCGAAACCTGCTTACCATCGGAGTATTCATAACCTGGGTAGCATCCTCTCTGCTCGCCTATTGGCTCCTTGGTTGGGACTGGCGATTAAGCGCCCTTTTTGGTGCAATACTCACGGTAACCGGTCCTACTGTAATCGTTCCACTACTACGTTTCATCCGACCCTCCCCGCAGTTAAGCAGCATTCTGAAATGGGAAGGGATCGTGGTCGACCCCATTGGCGCTTTACTGGCCGTACTTGTGTTCGAAGCTTTGCTGGTAAGCGATAAAGGCGATCCAATTCAAGTAGCCATCCTCGGAATCCTGACTACCATTTTTGTGGGTGGTGGCCTGGGCTACATTGCAGCGCGAATACTGGTCCTTTTCTTTCGTAGGTACTGGATACCAGACTTTCTACATAATCCTTCTTCGTTGATGATGGTGTTCACGGTCTATGCGATCTCCAATCATATTCAGGAGGAGTCCGGACTTCTGGCTGTGACTGTTATGGGGGCCGCTCTGGCGAATCAGAAAAGCGTACCCATCCGACATATTATTGAATTCAAAGAAATTCTTCGTGTAGTTTTGATTTCAAGCCTGTTCATTTTGCTTGCTGCTCGGATAACCGTCGATGATCTCAAACTAATCAATGTATCGGCTCTGCTCTTTCTTGCAGTGCTAATCCTGGTCGTACGTCCTGTAACCGTATTTCTTTCCACGATTGGAACCACCTTAAAATGGAAAGACAAACTCTTCCTTTCATGGATGGCCCCACGGGGAATTGTGGCCGCCGCAGTAACTTCCATTTTTGCTATTCAGCTAGAACAAAACAACATCGAACAGGCCAGCGAAATGGTGCCTGTGATGTTCGCTGTGATTGTGGGTACCGTAGGACTCTATGGCATTAGCGCGGGATTTCTCGGTCGATTGCTGGGCGTGGCCGGCGATCAGGATCCGCAAGGTGTAATCATCGTTGGTGGACATTACTGGGCACGAGTCCTTGGAAAGATTTTACAGGACAATAAGATCCGGGTACAGATGATCGATACGAATCCATATCATGTTACAGCCTGTCGCATGCTGGATCTACCTGCGATTCAGGGAAATATCCTGGACGAAAGCATCCAGGAGCAACTGGATCTGTCCACTACCGGAAGAGTGGTAGCGCTTACTTCGAACGATGAAGTGAACTCCCTGGCTGCCCTTCGCTTCACCGAATTGTTCGGCCGCAGCGAAGTCTATCAGATATCGCCCTACAGCGACCAGGGAGTAACGAAAGACAAAAACCAGGTTCCCCGAGAACTGCGAGGCCGATGTCTGTTTGACCATGCACTGACCTTTTCCGCATTTTCACGACGCTTTGCTGAAGGTGCAGACATTCGAAAACTGATTGTGGGAACAGACATCAAGCCTGCGGACATCAAGAAAACCGAAGGCCTGACACCGCTATTCTTAATCGATCGAGACAGCAAGAAACTGAGCATCTATACGGCCGAGATTCAGGCCCAGGCCGATGAAGGGGATCTCCTGGTAGCTCTTCATGATTGATGGACCGGCGGTATAGAAAAAAACTCGACCTGATTGATTCGTAGTATAGTCCAACATACTATGAAAAAAAGTATAGCTATCGCTGCAGCTTTGATGGCAGCAGCCTTACTTCCATTTGTGGTTCAGGCTGAGATGCCCGGAGACACTGCCGTGCGATGCACCTATAATGGGCACTGGACTTATACCGATGCTTCGCAAGGTGGCGGACCTATCAACTGGAATCTGTCCGAGCACGATGTATGCTGCGGGTTGTGGGCCATTGAACTTAAAGGATCCGGTAAGGATTCCTATGGCACCTACTCTCTGGAAGGAAGTTGTGCCGAAGGTCAATGTACGGTAAATCAATCTTATCAGTCCGGCCAGCTTCAAGGTCGTCACTATCAATACACTGGCGAAATTGAATGGGAAGTTCCTCTCGATACCATGGCTGGTTTCAAAGGCACATGGGGTGAGCAAGGTAAAGGAACAAAGGGGAACTTTGTAGTGGACGAGATTCAATGCGATAACTGATACTCAGAGTAGCCTCCGGCTTGCCCGATTTGCTGTCGGAGGCTTTGCCCGCTGAATAGCTGTCTTGAATTCAATCTCGGGACATGGCTGCTGATTCAATGAATCCCCGGACAATTACATCACGGCTACCTGCCTGACTACTGGCCAGGGGCTGGCAGTCCTGAAAACTCTTTTGAGAATTCTGGCCGCCAGACGATGTCTTCCGAGTATGCTGGTTGGCAAGTTCCCGGTGAAATCACCATATCAGATCGTTGCGAAATCAGGACCCTGTAGTAGCTCCAGAGCATGGACTATTGTTCAACACAAAGAAGGTGCAAAGGCCCACCGCAATCGTTGAACCCAACAGCGATTGCATCAGTGTTCGTGGCGGTAGGATCTCCGAAGATTCCATCTGACCCGGATCCCTGGATCCAGAGACCACAGTTGAAAATGGCCAGAGTCCAATTGGAATTCATGCCCGACCAGTAATCGCCGCTCGAACCAGAAAAGGAAATTGCGAGGCCTGTCGAATCTACAGGAAAAATTCCCGCATTCAGATTCGTTTTACCGATGATCGTTGTACCGTCGCTACGCCTGTATTCCGTATCCGGAGTCATTACCCAGTCAACGTGCTCGCTCGCACCGCCGCTACAATTCGGGGTGCTACAAGGACCTCTTCTTCCCGAGCTCGCACCAACATGTAGCATCGCTTTAAACAGCGAGCCCGGATCGGGGTTATTGCTATCCAGATTGCAAAAGGCATCGGCATTTTCAATCGGTGTGCCTGGCCCAAGAATATTCATTTCACCGGTGGTTGTGCCTGCCGTAACGAACATCCTGCGAAAGCCTGGATCAGCATCGGAAAGCAGGGACGGGCCTCCGAGAAGCAATAATCCCAGGAGATTATTCTCTTCTCCCGATTCCAGTCCAGACTGAACCAACGGGTGGGCGATACAGGAAGATGCGAGAGTAAACAAGAGCGAAAGCAGCACACTTCTCTTGATTCGATGAAAATCAGTCATAGGATTGCTTCCAGCGACTTTCGAATAAAACAGATGACTCCCCGGACACAAGGAAAATTATAAATTCCTATTATGATCCAAGGATTTTCAGTAACTCACTCCGGCTAATCTTCAAACTGCCACCACTATTGCCCGAAAACAGACTATTAAAGAGTACCTTCTTTTTGCTCTGTAGTTCCAGGACTCTTTCTTCTATCGTATCTCTGGAATAGAGCTTATACACAAATAGATGCTTCTTTTGTCCGATGCGATGTGCGCGATCCGTTGCCTGGCTTTCAGCAGCGGGATTCCACCAGGGGTCCAGATGAATCACTCGATCCGCTCGGTGCAGGGTCAATGCCGTGCCTCCGGCTTTCAGGCTGATCAGAAAAAAAGAACGCTCGCCGTTTTGAAATCCCAGAACCTGTTTGTCCCGGCTGGATCGCCCTGTGCTGCCATCGATGCGAAAGTAAGGAAGTTTCAAATTGTCCAATAGTATGGCAGCAATATCCAGGACATCCGTAAATTGGCTGAAGATGAGAGCCGCTGAATCGCATTCGGCCATTTCCAGCAGCAGGTCTTTCAGGTATTGAAACTTACCGGACTCCATTGGATCGGCAGTGCCCTCGATCTCCGGATGACAGGCAATTCGACGCAGTCTCATTAGATAGGGAAGCATGGTCATAAGGTACTGACTGCCTGCTTCCTGTAGATGATCCATGGCTTCTTCTCGCACAGATTCATAGATAGTGGCCTGTTTTCGCTCCATAGGCAAAAAGGACTGTATTTCTGTTTTCCCGGGCAGTTCCTTTAATACTGCCTCTTTGGTACGTCGCAACATAAAAGGAGCGGTGAGTCTTCGCAAATAGGCGACCCGGTCAGGATTCGCATCAAACCTTCGTCGAAACGATTGTCGAGTTCCCAGGAGTCCAGGAACGGAAAGATCCATCAATGACCAGTAATCAGATAGATGATTTTCCATGGGCGTGCCAGTAAGACAGAAGACGCTTCGAATGTCCAGACGTCGAATAGACCGGGAAATATCAGTCTGGCTGTTACGAAGGTTTTGTGCCTCATCTACAATGGCCGCAGCATAGCTTTGCTTTTTTAGCTCCAAAAGGTCTTTGCTCAGGGTATTGTATGTAGTGAGCAGGATGCCAGAGTCCGGAAAAGGGATCTTTTTTCGGCCGGGACCGTGCCATATTTGCACGGGTAATGTCGGTGTGAATCGTTGGGCTTCCCGGGCCCAGACAGAGAGGGCAGAAACAGGACATACAACAAGCAGCAATCCTGGCTCGCCGGAATCAAAAAGGCGCTGCAAGAATGCCAGGGCCTGGACCGTCTTTCCCAGGCCCATCTCATCAGCCAGAAGAC
>MDTD01028865.1_pt1 | contig 11572 bp, 5 predicted proteins | sample 811221 | NCBI WGS metagenome assembly MDTD01 (sample SAMN05326646, study PRJNA326480) | marine metagenome | isolation source: seawater | place: Pacific Ocean: South West | collected 2011
CGCAATTGGTAATGCTGCTGGAATGAGATTGACTTGTGGACAAAACATATTCATGGGACAAGGCACCGGAGTCAATGCAACTGCAGCTCATGGTAATACATTCTTAGGAAATTATGTTGGAGGATGTTTCAAAACAGGTCAAAAAAATACCTTTGTTGGTTGTCAAGCAGGTTTTGGACATACAGTTGGAAACATCAATGTGATGCTTGGTGCCTGTTCAGGACCAAGAAATTGTGGTGCTGTTGGTGATTGTAATGTCTTTATCGGTGGATATACTGCCTCTGCGATGTGCTGTGGTGTAGCAAACGTTTTAATTGGAACACACGCAGGACAATGTATCAGAAATGCTTTCTGTAATATATTTTTAGGTCGAAAATCTGGTCTTGGGCAAACATCTGGATGTTTCAACTTCTATGTTGGTAATCATGCAGGACCAACTATTTGTGGTGCATCAGGTAGTGATAATATAGGTCTTGGACGAAACACAATGAGAAATGGCGGCGGTACTGCTCAGAGAAATATCGCGATTGGTCTACAGGCAGGTAATTGTGTTACTGGTAATTATAATATTTTCTTTGGTTGTGGTGCTGGTGAATTAGTAACAAGTGGTAGTCGTAATATCATAATTGGTTGTGGTGTTGATGCACCAAGTGCGACTGGTAATCGTCAACTTGCGATTGGTGAAGGCACAGGTCGTTGGATTGCTGGTGATAATTCATTCAATGTAACTCTTGCCGGTATTGTGACTGCAACTGCTGCTGGTTCTATACTTGCAAATGATGCTGAAATTACTTCTGTATCACCAAAACTTAAAATAAACCAGTCAGGAACATCAGAACTCACAAGTGTATACAATAATAACGCTGCATCATTAGTTATTAATGATACTACTCATGGTGCACAAATCGTTCTTCGTGGACAGTCACCTAAATTAATTTTTGATCAATCTGCTGGTGGAAATGGCAGCGTGTATTATGATTCTCAGTGTCTTAAATTTTATCAAGGAATGCCCACAGGAACTCCTGTTGAAAAAGTTCGTTTTAATGGTGGTGGAATTAATGTATCAGGTGCTGTTACTGCTACAGCATTTGTTGGTGATGGTTCAGGACTAACTAATATTTCAGCATCTGGTGGTGGTGGATTTAGTGCTGATGATGATGACAACATATTTACATCAAATACTTGTTCTGGTTGTAATCTTGATGGTTCATCTGGATGTAATAATATTTTCCTTGGTCAATATGCGGGTAAGTGTGTGACTAGTGGTGATAGTAATCTTCTACTTGGTCATTGTGCAGGTAAAATTATAAACTCTGGTAGTTGTAACATAATTTTCGGCAAACTGGCTGGTCTCAGTATCACGACAGGTCAGAATAATATCGCAATCGGAAATCAAGCAATTGCTTATATGGGTGATGCAAGAAACAACATCGCAATTGGTTGTTGTGCCTTAACTATGGGAGGAGGATTATTCGGCAATCAAATTGCAATTGGTAATTGTGCAGGTAGATTTACTTGTGAAACTGGTGGTTCTCAGAATATTTTGATAGGAAGTAATGCAGGAAAATGTCTAACTAGGGGATTGAACATAGCACTAGGAGGAAATGCTCTTGGAGTTGCACTAGCTGCTTGTAGAAATATCGTAGTCGGTACACAGTCTTTAAACAAAGTAACAACTGGATGTTTTAATACCACAATAGGTAATTTCTCTAGCAGTGGAACGACGACGGGACAACATAATATCTCAATAGGTGATTGCTCAGGTCCTGCAACAGAGGGAGCAACTGGTTGTCATAATTTCTTTGGTGGACATAAAACTGGTAATGCTGCCACTTCCGGTGGTGGCAACATAGCTGTTGGTAGAGAGGCTGGTCTATCATTGACCACTGGTTCTTGCAATATCTTTTTAGGTGATTGTGCTGGTGCAAATACTGGTGTGGGAAGTAGCACTATTTTAATCGGTTCTTGTGCTGGTAAGTGCCTGGTGAATACATGTTCAACATCAGGAACTGGAAATATTTTCCTTGGCGAAAATGCAGGAAAATGTGCTACGACTGGTATCGTCAATGTCCTGATTGGAAAAAATGCTGGTTGTTGTTTAAAGGCAAGTGTCACAACCATCGCAATTGGTTCTGGTGCTGGAAAGAATACTTGTGCCGCAAATGACAACGTGTTCATTGGAACAAGTGCTGGTCTCTGCAACAAAACTGGTGCCACCAACGTGATGATTGGTAATAAGGTTGGTAGAGTTTCTCAAACTGGAAGTAATAATATTTTCATAGGACAATTTGCAGGTTGTAATAATAATTGTGGTGCTTCTAACGTCTATATTGGTAATTGCTCTGGATATAAAACACAGGGTCATAACAATGTAATGATGGGATTAAGTGCTGGATTCCATAGATGTGATGCAAAGTCTAGTTTTAATGTCTTAATTGGAAGGTCAGCAGGAGATACTCAGGGAACATTGAGTATAATGAACTTCGATGTGATGCTTGGTTATACTGCTGGTAGATGTTACACTGGTTCTTGTAGTATTGGTCTTGGTCACTCAATAAGAATGCCAATTACTGATGGTATGAATCAGTTGGCGATTGGTCAGTTAGATAATTATTGGATTACTGGAAATTGTGATTACAATGTTGGTATTGGAAGTACAAATCCCACATCTAAACTTACTGTTGTTGGTAATACTTGTGTTGCTGGTATTGCAACATTCTTAAATCATGTAGACCTACCAAGTAATTGCAAATTGCGACTTGGCGTTAATAATAATGCTCGAACATTAGAAATATTCCACCAAACTAATACTGGTTTTTATGGTGGTGGAAACTTTATTCAAGGTATAACAGGATTTCCCCTACACATTAAAGCAAAATCTAGTGAAGAAGGAATAGCAATTTTTCCAGATAGTACAGTAATTTTATACCACAATGGTGATGAAAGATTACGCACATGTTCAACAGGTATCGGAGTTGCAGGAATTACAAGCACCAAACATTTAAATGTAACTGGTGTCTCAACATTCGCTGGAACAATTCATGCTCTTGCAACTGGAGATAATAAAGGACTTAGATTACACACTAATAGCGGAGTATCAGCAACAGCTAATGTTTTAAGATTTAATACTGGTCAAATTAACGGATTTACTTTTAATACAAATTCGGATGGTTCATCTTCTAATGAAAGAATGACCATCGATGGTTCTGGTCGAATTGGTTTAGGAATTGCTAATCCTGGTGATTACCATTCTTCTTATAATAGAGTCGTTATGGGAAGAGCTACTGACTCAGGTGGTTTTACAATCGTTAGTGCTTCTAGTTTTACAGGAAACATAGCGTTTGCAAATGGGACATCAGGCAGTGCACGTCATAATGGATTAATAACTTACTCACACAGTAATAATATAATGAGTTTTGGTACTGGTGGTGGCGTAGAGAGATTGCGCATCAGTAATACTGGTGCAACTTTTGCAGGTAATGTAAGCATAGCAGGAACTGTAAGTATTGGTGGAACATTAACATACGAAGATGTAACAAATGTAGATTCTGTTGGACTAATTACTGCCAGAGCAGGAGTATTCATACCTGATAATCAAAAATTACAAATAGGTAATGAAGCTGGAACTGCTGACTTTGAGATAGCACACGATACTAATAATACTGTTTTTCACAATAAAACAGGATCACTATTCCTTAAAGGTACTAGTGCCGGCGGTAATGCAATTCATATGCAACCTAAGAATAATGAAAGTAGTGCAATATTTCATCCAGATGGAAAAGTTGAATTATTTAATGACAACGTTATAAAATTTGCCACATCAGGAATAGGTGCCACAATATATTCTGATTCTGCTGATTTACATATTAGGTCTGGTGCTGCTTCTGCAACAGGTCAGGGTCAAATTACATTCAAAAACGTAGACGGTAATTCTGCCGAAAGAGATGTAGTAAGAATTTTAGGAGCGAGTTCTGGTAATGGTGGATATGGTGAATTAAAATTACAAACAGCGTTTAATAATTCTTTATCAACAAGATTGACAATAGAAGAAAATGGTACTTCAAAATTTACTGGTATTGTATCAGTATCGAGCGCAGAGCCACAGCTTACTTTTCATGATACAAATCATAGTCCTTTCCATTACCATATAAAAGGTGACGGTGGTGCCTTAAGAATTAGTGATTCAGTGAACGGAAATAGATTAAGTTTCAATGCTAGTGGTTCTATATCTATCCATGCTGGCACTACTGTTTTTGCTGGTGCAGCACAAGTAACAACTGGCTTAGGAGCAAATGGTGATATAACGATTGAAAAAAATTCACCATCATTATTTTTTAAAGATAATAGTGGTGCTATTAATAATTATAGTCTTAATAATAATGGTGGCGTATTTAGACTAAAAGATGATACTAGTGGTGGTGTAAGTAGATTTACTGTCTCCTCTAGTGGAGTTGGACATTATATAGGAACTGTTAGTCTTGGTTCTGCTACTTTCGGGTCATCAAGTATAGTAAGGGTTTATGGAGGAGCAGGCACAGTAAAGAAAAACGCTTTGATGGTGTTAAATCCATCTGCAAGCGTTACAAATAGAGGTGCTGGTGTCGCAGTGGGTGCAATAGGTAATGGAGATGATTATATTGGAACTTTATATGCTCGGAGAGATAATAGTGGTGACAATCGAGGAACAACATTCTTAGAGGGAAAAGATGCTGTTATTATAAACACGAATGATGGAACCTCAGTGCAAACAGCAGTAAGTTTCGGTTCTGGTATTTCAACATTTTCTAGCAAGATTGCTTTACCTGATGATAAACCAATACAATTAGGTACTAAGGATACAAATCCTGATGGTGAATTAGTTATCGAACACTGTTCTTCCAATGTAAACTTTATAAGATCTCCCTCCAATAGAACCTTACAGATATTCGGTGATGGTGGTTTATTAATTAGAGGAGCTGGAAATCAAAACATCGCACATTTCATACAATCATCAGTAAAATTATATCAGAATCAAGGCATAAAATTAGAGACAAAATCTACTGGTGTTGAGGTGGTTGGAGTTCTTACAGCAACTTCTATTAAAACTCCCAAGTACGATGGTGATGAAGATTTGAACATTATCATGGGTCGCAATGCTGGTATTGCACTCACTGATACAATTACTGGCGGTTGTTGTAATGTATTGTTAGGTCATTGTTCAGGACACAGATTATGTAGTGGTCATAACAATGTCATGTTAGGGTCTTGTGCAGGTGCCAATGTCACATGTATGTTTGACATGGTTGCTATTGGTAGAGAAGCTGGTAGAAACGCTTGCTGTGTCGGAGGAACTCTTGTTGCAATAGGTTTGCAGGCAGGTAAATGTAATGACCTTGCTGATGGAAATACCTTCATCGGTGGTTTTGCCGGAAGATATATTTCAGGTTCTGGTGGTGCTTATAATTTCTTCGGTGGATATGGTGCAGGACAAAACTCACGTCATGGATGCTCAGACAGTCCGACTGGTGGTTCTTGTAACGTTGCACTCGGTTTCCATGCTTTTGGTGAACGTGCAGGTGGTTCAAATAACGTTTTTATAGGAAGATTTGCTGGTGCTGCAAACAGCACAGGAGCCAATAACTTTGCTGCCAATAATGGTGCGTTAATGTCCAATGTCAACGGTGGTAAAAATTTCGCCGGTGGATATCTTACATTGACGAATAATATAACTGGTGGAAGCAATGTCGCCATAGGTCCTGCGGCGATGAGATGTAATATATCTGGTGGAAAAAATGTCGCAGTAGGATTCTGTGCACTGGGTGAGAATACTTGCGGTAGTAACAACATTGCGTTAGGTGAATGCGCAATGAGATGTCATCACACCAATGGGTCAAATAATTTTGCTGCTGGAACGAGTGCATTAAGAGAAAATGAAGGTGCTCATAACTCAGTTATTGGACAAAGTGCTGGTCTCTGTAACACTTCGGGATGTTTCAATATAGCGATTGGACATAATGCAGGAAGATGCAACACCACGGGATTTCATAACATATCATTTGGACTTCTAGCTGGAAGAAATAGTGAAACCACTTCTAACAATATTTCTATTGGAGAATGTGCAAACTACTGTAACAAAGCGGGTGCAAACATAGCGATTGGAAGAAAGACAGCATTCCATGATGATATTAGTTCAAACAATTTCAACGTTGCGATAGGTGATTGTGCCTTCATGGGAGCAACAGATATGGGTGCCAGATTGCATAACGTTGCAATCGGTATTCAAGCTGGTGGTGCTTCATCAGCAGGAAGTGGAAACATCTTCTTAGGTTGTTACGCTGGTTATTGTAATGGAGGTGGTGGCACTAACGTCTACATGAATAGAAAGGCAGGATACTTTAATAAAACAGGTCACGACAATGTAATGATAGGTGACTGTGCTGGATTCTGTGGAACTAGTCATGGAGGCAACGTCTTCATCGGTAAGCAGGCAGGTTACTGTAATAATGGTGACAACAACGTCGCAATTGGTGTGAAAGCAGGTTGTTGTTTAAGTTCTGGTAGTAAGAATGTTGCAATTGGTTCTGGTGCAGGACAGAGATTCAAAACAGGTAGTTATAACTTTGCGTTTGGTAATCAGACGATGACTCTTGCTGATGTGAGTGGTAGTAATAACATTGCGATGGGTAATTTCACCGGAAGAAGAATCGCAACTGGTAATGGAAATATTTTCTTAGGTAGTGGTGCAGGAAGATATGTATTAGGTGGTCATTGTAATATAGCAATAGGTCAAGGTGCTTCATATTGTTTAAGTGGTGGTTGCTGTAACATAGCGATCGGTTCTAACGCGGGTTCTAAACAAACTTCCAGTACTGAGAATATCTCGATTGGTTCTGCTGCAGGTTCTCAGAACTGCACAGGTAGTGGTAATGTAGCGGTAGGACACTCTGCTGGTTATGGAGTAAGAGGAAGTAATAATATTTCAATCGGTGCAACAGCAGGACCTGGTAATGCTCTTACCACTGCTGTTGATAATATCTTTATCGGTAGACAATCTGGTGCCGGAGTTACATCTGCAGTCCAAAACATTTACATAGGTGTTTGTGCTGGTCATGGTCATGGTAATTCAAGTGTCGCAGGTGTAGGAGTAGGAACTGAAAATGTATTCGTTGGTTCCTGTGCTGGTAGGTGTGTTGCAGTTGCGAAGAAGAACGTCTTTGTTGGTGGAAACGCAGGACAACGTATTAATGATGGTAGTTTCAACGTAGCAGTTGGTTTTGAAGCAGGTTGCTGCATGATGAGTGGTAATTCAAATGTCGCGGTGGGTGCGTTTTCCGCATATCATACATGTAGTGGTGGCGGTAACGTATTCATGGGTTTACAGGCAGCTTTATGTGCGACCACATCTAGTGATAATGTTATTATTGGTAATACTGCGGGTAAAGCGTTAGTCACCGGTTCAAATAACGTAGCAGTCGGAAAATTTGCAGGTTGTAAACTTAATAATGGAGGTTCTAATGTCTTGATGGGCAACTGTGCTGGATATTGCATCACAGGATTTAACAATGTAATGTTGGGTATGAGTGCCGGATTCAACAGAAGTGGAAGTAAGTATTGTAGAAACATTCTAATTGGTCAAGCTGCTGGTTCATCTGCTGGAACATTAGCAATCGGTAATTTTGATATTCTGATTGGACACAATGCAGGATGTAATTACACTGGTTCATGTAGTATTGGTATTGGTCATTCTGTATGTTTACCTATTGCTAATGGTATGAATCAATTAGCGATTGGTCAGTATACTCGCCACTGGATTACTGGAAATTGTGATTTCAATGTTGGTATTGGAACTACAAACGCACTTTCAAAATTACATGTCAACGTTGGTTCTGCTGTATCAGCATTTAATATTGAAGGCAGCGAAGGACAATTATTCTCAGTTACAAATAATCTATCATCAGGTTCAATCTTTGCAGTCAATGATATTACTGGACTGCCTAGTATCGATGTCAACGCCGATGGTACAATCCAACTTGCTCCTCGTGGTACTGGTGAACTTGTTGGTATTGGTACAACAGTCCCCACAGCGAAACTAGATGTCGTTGGTGATGCTCGTGTCGTTGGCACAACAACATTTACAACTGGAACAAATAAACATATAACTTTTAGTGATGCAGAGCACGATGATTTAAGTGATGAAGGAGCAGGTATTATATTCTCAAGACCAAGTGATGGTTCTAGAAGAATAAGTGGTATATTCCAACACACTAATCAATCACTTGGAATGGCATCAAGAGGTGGTTTAACATTCCACACTGGTGGTTCAAGTTTTTATAGTGCTGCTGGTGAAAAACTTCGTATCGACGATAGTGGAAAACTTAACCTCCATTCTGGTACTATAGTTAGTGGTACATTACCCTATGCTTACTTTAATGTTCCATTACAATCTTATGGTGGCGTGAATTTAAGCATGAACCTTCATGATCCTGCATCTGAAGCAGTAGGAGCTGGTGGTGGTCTTGGATTCTCTGCAATTGGTGTTTCTGGAAATCCAATCGTAAGAGCAGCGATAAGAGGAAATACAGAATCTACGAGTTCTGAGAATGGTTTCCTTTCTTTACATACAAGAGCTACTGGTGTTGGTAATACTGAAAGACTTCGCATCGACTCAAGTGGTCGAGTGCTTATAGGGCATAATACATCAGAAGTTTTTGGTTCTTGTAACTTCCAAGTACAAGTAACGGGAACAAGTTTTGCAACTTCAGGGGTTAATCAAAACAGATTCCAAAATGGTACATCAGGTCCAAGTATCATACTTGCTCATTCAAGGAGTGGCACAAAAGGAAGTCATACAATTCTTCAAAATGGTGATGAATTTGGAAAGATAAGATTTTATGGTTCTGATGGGAATGATTTTAACAACTTTGGTGCAGAAATACGAGCACAAGTAGATGGTACTCCAGGTAATAATGATATGCCTGGTCGTATCAAATTCAGCACTACTCCAGATGGTGGCACGACAGCACAAACAAGAATGACGATAAAGTCAACCGGTAGAGTTGGTATTAATACTTTAACACCGACCACACAACTTGATGTCAACGGTTCAGTTCATACCAGTCGCTTCTTCACTAATAAAACTTCACTAGACACAACAATTACATTCCCTGAGAGTGGTGGACCAGTCAATGGTGGTGTCTTTGGTCCTTATACGATTGACTCTGGTGTCACCCTCACCATTTCTAGTGGTTCAACCTTTAAAGTACTTTGATAAATAAACATACGTATTAAAAAACTATGAGCACATTAAACGTAGCAACGATTCAAGCTTTATCTACTAATACAACTCCAACAATAAAGGATAGTGCAGGAACAGAAATAGGTAAATTTTGTAGGGCATATCTAAGATACAATATGCAAAATAATACAATTTTTGGTAGTTTCAATGTAAGTAGTGTCACTGATAATGGAACAGGAATTTGTACGGTGAATTTTACTAATGCCTTTACAAGTGCGACTTCATATTCTGCTCATGTTTTGGGAAATGGTGAAGTGGGAAATGGTGCTCATCATTACCCCTGCACTTTTTTCGGTGATGTCGAAGCAGGTTCTTTTAAAATAGCATTTTTCCGAAATGAAAATAGTAATGATAGAACTGATCAAGCAAGATCTTTCTTTTCGTTTTTTGAATAAAGGAGATTAATTATGTCTACAATTAAAGTTGATACAATTCAACATACATCTGGTATATCAACTTCATCAACAAATGATATACATGCAGGTAGAGCAAAAGCATGGGTAAATTTTAATGGTAGTGGATCTGTGTCAATAAGAGATCATTTTAATGTATCTTCTATAACTGATAATGGAACAGGAAACTATAACGTTAATTATGCAACCGCAATAACAAGTGCAAATGATTGTGCTGTTGCATGGGGTATGAGATCTACAGGTTCTGATAGTAACTATATTTGCTGGAGAAGAAGCACCCCTAGTGTTACTACTATAAATGTAAGGAGCACACACGTCTGGTCATCTGGTGGAACAAACGAAGATTTACAGTTTTATTATGTGGTTGTCTTTTGCAACTAAATAAAACAAGTACTAATAATGTAAAGAATTATGCCAAATTCTGACAAAAGATTCATTTATAACAATGATGAAGGCGGGATTTCAATAGTTGTTCCTGCTGATGACTGTGGTTTAACAATAGAACAAATAAGAGATAAAGATTGTCCGAATGGTAAGACAGTCTATACTGTAGATAAATCTGAGATTCCAACGGATAGGAGTTTCAGAGACGCTTGGACTTATACGGAGTAGAATTATGGGATTTGGAATTGATATGGCAAAAGCCAAAGAAATTCATAAAACAAATATAAGAAATGCAAGAGGACCAAAACTTGCAGAAAAAGATATTGAATTTCAACGTGCTTTAGAAACAGGTGCGAGCACAACAGATATTGTTGCAGCAAAACAAGCTCTCAGGGATGCTCCTGCTGCCGCTGGTATTTCAACTGCAACAACAACAGATGAGTTGAAAGCACAATGGGACACAAGCATTTTAGGCACTAGTCCATATAAATAAACACACGCATTAAAGAGATATGGGAGACTTAAAAATAGGACACCTCGAAATTACTAGACCAGGTAATTTTACTAGTATAGAATGTGGTAAGGGTGCCACTGATAATCAATTTGCTTTTTTAGATCTTGTAGGTGATACAACTCACACTGATTATGGTGCAAGATTTATCAGATTTGCTACTGGTGCTAATGCAGAGACTCAACTTGTGCATAGAGGAACAGGAGCATTTAACGTATCTCTTCAGGATGGAGGTACTTCCAACTTCTACTCAACTTCAGACTATCGGTTAAAAGAAAATGTAGTTTCTATAACTGATGGTATATCAAAATTAAAAATACTCAAACCATATAGATTTAATTTTAAACATTCTCCAGACAAAGTTTATGATGGTTTCATTGCACATGAAGCTGCTGCAGCAGTACCACATGCAGTGTCAGGTACTAAAGATGAAGTAAAGTTAGAAGATAGTCCTGAGCCAGGTGGTTTAAAGAAGGGTGATCCTGTTTATCAATCTATTGATTACTCAAAAGTTGTACCTTTATTAACTGCAGCGTTGCAAGAAGCAATAGCAAAGATAGAAGTATTAGAAAATAAAGTTGCTGCATTAGAATCTGCTTAATATTGACATTCACCAGTGTGTGATATATAATAAACGTATCGAATGATTTGAATGAATAAGAAGTATTATTTTATGGCAGGTCTTCCCCGTGCAGGAAGCACCCTTCTGTCATCATTATTAAATCAGAATCCAAACTTATATTCCGGTCCTTCAAGTCCAGTGCTTGGAGCAATGTTTACTGTTCACGAACATTTTTTGTCAAATGAACTATACACTGGATTTCCGAAACCAGATTCTGTAAATAAAATCATAGGTTCACTCATTGATAATTGGTACTATGATGTAAAGGAACCAATTGTCATTGATAAGAATCGTGCTTGGACTGCAAGAGTTCCTTTCATTGAAGGATATATTCAACAAGAGGCAAAGATTATAGTTCCAGTCAGAAG